>Ga0302326_10008556_pt1 | contig 22550 bp, 12 predicted proteins | sample Palsa_T0_3_FD_202264 | JGI IMG/M metagenome (GOLD analysis project Ga0302326, IMG submission 202264) | Peat permafrost microbial communities from Stordalen Mire near Abisko, Sweden - Palsa_T0_3 | ecosystem: Environmental > Terrestrial > Soil > Palsa > Peat permafrost | place: Sweden: Abisko... | reverse complement strand
CGCGTCGCGCCGCGCGGCGGCGGCGAGCGGCTCGGCCTCCAGTTCGCGGGCGAAGCGGTGGCCACTGTAGACGGCGTGCACGATCGCGCCGGGAGCCAGCGCATCGCCGATACGGGTGACGGACTTGATGCCGGCAGCGCTGAGCTCGGCGCCGCGACTGCTGAGCTCTGCGTACAGGCCATCATTACCGAAGCGCGCGCCGACGATGACGAGTGCGGCGCAGGGCAGACGGGTCACCGCGCTGGTGAACTGGTTGCTCAGCTCGACCTCGCCTGCGGCAAACCCGGTCACGCGACTTAAGGTGTGCAGGGCGATGCCGGCGCCAAAAAGCGCGCGGTGCACCTGCGGCTGCTCGTTGCTCATGATGGCCCACGCGGAGGCGTGGCCGGCCGGGGTCACGTAGCTCACCTGTTGGCCGCCCCTGGCCAGATGTTCCGCGAGCACGCTGCCCATGTAATAGTTGTCGAAATCGTAGACGACGATCGGGCCGGCCAGTTGCGCGCCGGCGGCGACATCGTCGGGCGTGAACACGTTCGGACCATCGAGTGTGCCCACCGGAATCTCGAGCGGGGAATAGAGCATACGCGCCCAGCGCGCGCCGGTGGCGATCACCACGTGGCTGTTGCCCAGTTCCACGATCTCATCGGCGGACAGGCGATTGCCGCGGTACAGGGTCACGTTCGGCAGTTTCTCGAGCTGGCCGCGCCGCCAGTCGAGCACCCGTCCCCAGCTGGCAAGCCCGGGCAGGCGCGTCTCGAAGCACAGGCGTCCGCCGAGCTCCTCGGCGGCTTCCGCGACGGCAACCTCGTAACCGCGTCGCCCGAGTGACAGCGCGCACTCGAGCCCGGCAGGGCCTGCGCCCACCACCAGCACGGTGGCGGCGCTGGCGGCCGGCGCGATGCGCTCGGGATGCCAGCCGCGGCGCCACTCCTCACCGATCGTGGGGTTCTGCGTGCAGCGTATCGGCACACCGTCGTGCCAGCTCGAGATGCAGATGTTGCAGCCGATGCACTCGCGGATGTCCTGCTCGCGACCCGCGTCGATCTTGTTCGGCAGAAAAGGGTCCGCGATCGAGGGACGCGCCGCGCCGATGAGGTCCAGCACGCCGCGCCGGATCTGACTCGCCATGGTATCGGGCGAGGTAAAGCGCCCGACGCCGACGACCGGCTTTTGCGTGACCTGCTTGACGAACCCGATGATCGGCTCGTGGCTGCCCTCCGCGGCGAAGCGCGACGGCGCGCAGTCGGTGGGTGAGGAGTCGAGCTTTACGTCCCACAGGTCCGGCAGGTCGGCAAGCAGGCCCACCACTTCGTGCGCCTCGGAAGGGGCGCTCGTGCCGGGGCGGGCGCGCAGCTCCTCGAGGCTGATGCGCAGCGCCACGGCGCAGCGTCCGGCGACCGCCTCGTGCGTCACCTCCAGGAGCTCCCGCACGATGCGCACGCGGTTGCTGACGCTGCCGCCGTAGGCATCCGTGCGCTGGTTCCACTCCGGCAGCAGGAACTCGTAGGGCAGATAGCCCATGCCGGCATAGACATAGACGATGTCGAAGCCGGCGCTGCGCGCCCGGCGCGCCGCCTGCGCCTGGCTGGCCAGCAGCGCGCGGATGTCGGCGGCGTCCATGACCTTGGGGCGCTGGTTGCCCATGAAATTGACGTGCGTCGCCATCCACGAGGTGCCCGACGGTGACAGCGGCGGGGTGCGGGTGCTGCGGTTCATGACCGAGCCCCCGCCGTGCCACAGCTCGATGCCTGCTAGGGCGCCGTGGCTGTGCACTGCCTCGGTCATCAGGGCATGCGAGCGGATATCGTCGTCGTCCCAAAGCGTCGCGAAGGGCAGCGGCGCATCGTCCGAGGTCGGGTCGATGGAGACGTAACCGCTGCACACGACGCCCCAGCCGCCTTCCGCCTTGGTGCCGCGGAAGCTGGCGCGCATGTGCGGCATCGCATTGGTCATGCCGGCAGCGTGCGGCACGGCATAGAAGCGATTGCGTGCCGTGACCGGTCCAATGCGCACCGGCTCGAACAGGACGTCGTATCGCGGGTTGCGGGCCATGGCCCGAACGAGTCTGCCCGTACTTGAGCGTATGTTCAATAGTGAGGAGAATCGCCGCCGGGCCGTCGCGTTCGAAGGCGGGCGCGTGCTGCGCCCGCTCGCTATGCTGGCCCGCCGGAATTCCGCCATCGACCACGAGGACGTGCGCATGCGCCACAAATTGCTCTGTCTGCTGACGCTGCTGTGCATCGTGCCCGGTGTTGTTATGGCGCAGGCGCCCGCGGCCGACACGCCCGAGCCCGGTTCCGCCGAGGAGATCGCGCGGGCCACCACCGAGCCGCGCTTCCTGTCCCCGTGGGTCGCCTCCCTGCCGCTGTCCGCCGGCGTCGTCTCGCCGCGCACCTTCCTGCACCGCATTCCCGGCGCAGCGGGCGAGCTGGTCGACTCCGCCACCGCCTACGCCTACTGTCGCGCACTCGCGGCGTCCTCGCCGCGCGTGCGCCTGTTCACGATCGGTCGCTCGGAGGAGGGGCGCGACATCCTCATGCTCGCCATCGCCGACGAGCAGGGCATCGCCGAGCTCGAGCGCCTGCGGGCGGCGACCGCCGCACTGAGCGATGCGCGCAAGACCGACGAGCAGGCGGCCGCGAGCATCGTGGCCACGGCGCGTCCGATCTACTACCTCAACGCCGGGCTGCACTCCGATGAAACCGGCTCGACCGAGTCGGTGCTGGAGCTCGCCTATCGCCTCGCGGTTTCCGAGCAGCCGATGATCCAGCGCATCCGCTCGAGCGTCGTGGTGCTGATCAATCCGGTCGCCAATCCCGACGGCCGCGACAAGCAGGTGCAGTGGTTTTACCGCTATCTGAAGGGCAAGACCGAGCAAGGCACACTGCCGCGCCAGGCGCCGCCCTACTGGTCCAAGTACGCATTCGTTGACATCAACCGCGACGCGCACCAGCAGGTGCACGAAACCACCAAGGCGGTGTTCCGCATGCTGTTCGCCTGGCACCCGCAGGTGATCCACGATCTGCACGAGAGCATTGCGCTGCTGCTCACCTGGAACGGCACCAATCCCATCAACGAGCACGTCGACCCGCTCACCTACGCCGAGCGGCTCGAGCTCAGCTTCCATGAAGTCCAGACGCTCACCGGCTTCGGCATGCCGGGTGTGTGGACCTGGAATTTCGGCGACGACTGGGCGCATCTGTACCTGGATTCGATCGCCACCAATCACAACGCAGACGGCCGCGGCTACGAGACCTTCGGCAACGGCAGCGCCGAGACCATGCGTTCCGAGCAGCCGGGCGCGGGTCGCGACGGCACGGTGGAGTGGTATCGCCCGCTGCCGTCACCGCCGACGAACTCGTTCCTCTGGTCGGCGCGCGACAACGTCAACTACAACGAGACTGCGATGCTGGCGGCCCTCGATGACACCGCCGCGCAGGCGAAGACCCTGCTGCACAACTTCTATACGAAGAGCGCGCATTCCTACCGCCGCGGGCTGGAGCAGGCGCCCTACGGCTTCGTGATTCCCGACGGTCAGGGTGACCCGACGCGCGTCGCGCAGCTGGTGGAGCGACTGCTGTCGCTCGGCATCGAGGTGCAGCGCGCCACCGCGGCCTTTACGCTGAAGGAGGGGAGTTATCCGGCCGGCACCTACCTCGTGCGGCTCGATCAGCCGTACCGCGACTACGCGGTCGATCTGCTTTCCCCGCAGCACTATCCGAAGGACGGCCCCGAGGCCTACGATGACGTGTCGTGGTCGTTTCCGGCTCACTATCATCTGATGGTCACGGCGAGCGCCGATCCGCAGGTGCGCAGCGTGAACGCCGAGCAGCTGCAGGCCGCCCCGCACGTCAGCGGCACCGTGAGCGGTTCGGGCCCCGCGTTCGTGCTCAAGGACACCGGCCAGGAGGGACTGCTGGAGGCGCGCTGGGTGCTCGCCAAGTTCCACGTGGCCATCGCCGAGCACGCCTTCAATGTCGCCGGCGTGGACTACCCCGCCGGCTCCTGGATCCTGGCGGGGCAGCCAGGTCTTGCGACAGCGCTGCGCTCTGCCGCGACGCAGCTGGGCCTGGATTTCGCAGGTCTTGTTGCCGTCCCGGACGTGGCCAGGCACGAGGCGCCGCTGCCGCGGCTCGGGCTGTGGGTGCCGTGGGCCGATACCGACACCGCCGGCTGGGCGCGCTACACCCTCGATCAGCGCCACATTCCCTACACCTACGTGCGCGACGAGGACATCCGCGCCGGCCGACTCAGGGACAAGTACGACGTGCTCGTCTATCCGCACGTCGATTTGGAACTGGCCGAGCAGATCGAGGGCCTGAACAAGGCGTGGGGGCCGATGCCGTTCAGAAAAACAGCCGCGACGCCCGCCTTTGGCACGCCGGCAGGCTCGGATGACATCACTGGCGGTATCGGCTACGCGGGGCTCGCCGAACTGCAGAAGTACATCGAGGCCGGCGGGCTCCTGATCACGCTCGGCAACGGCACGATGCTGCCGCTGGAGTCGGGGCTGGTGCGCGGTGTGCGGCGCGAGGCCGGTGGCGCACCACGCAGCTCGCAGGGCGGCGGCACGGCTGCTGCGGCGGCCGCGGCGAATGCCGAGACGCGTACTCCCGGCTCACACCTGCGCGTGTCGTTCGCGCGGCCCGACCATCCGATCGCCTACGGCTATGCGCCGCGCACCTGGGTGTTCCGCCAGAACTTTGCGCTCTATTCCATTCCGCGCCGCTGGCTGCGCATGGCCTATTGCACGGTCTGCCTGGACGGGCCCGTCGATCGCAGCGGCATCGTGCTCGAGTGGGGCGATCGCGAGGGCGCGCCGTTCGTCGTCAGCGGCCAGGCATGGGGCGAGGACAATCTCATCGGCCGCGCGGCGATCATGGACATGCCCGTCGGCAAGGGGCACGTGATCACCTTCAACTTCAATCCCCTGCACCGCGACCTCAATCGCGGCGATGAGCGCCTGTTATGGAACGCCATCCTCAACTGGCGCGCCATCGTGAACGCCCACTGACGGCCTACTTCAGCAGCCGGTGGTACTTCGCCAGCACGGCGCGCAGCTTGTCGTGAGGCAGGGCTCTGACGCGATGACCGTCGATGCCGGTCATGTCCTCGGCCGCCACCATGGCATTATCGATCGCCTCTTCGGTTGCTTCCACGGTTGCGGCGAACAGCGGATCCAGGGAATCGTTCGGCAGCATCTTCACGTCGACCACGTGCTTGATGTCGCTCGCCCCGGGGTTGGCCGTCGAGAAGGCGATGAAGATATCGCCCGAGCCGTTGCCGGCGATGCTGCCGGTGCGGCCGATGCCGAGCGAGACGCGCCGTGCGATGCGCTTCAGCTGGTGCGGCAACAACGGTGCATTGGTGGCCACCACGACGATGATCGAGCCGAGCTCGGCGTGGTCGGACGGCATCCAGGCGTACGGATCGTCGCCCTCGATTTCGCGGCCCACGGGGATGCCGGCGATGCGCAGGTTGGGGCGCCGGCCGTAGTTGCACTGCACGAGCACGCCGAGCACGTAGCCGCCGTCGGCCGCGGCGAGTTTGCGCGAGGCCGTGCCGATGCCGCCCTTGAAGCCGTTGCATACCATGCCGGTGCCACCACCCACCGATCCTTCCGCGACCTTGCCGGACGCGGCGCCGTCGAGCGCCTGGAATACATGCTGCGGCTTGATGTGAAAGCCGTTGATGTCGTTGAGCCAGCCGTCCCAGGTTTCGGCGACCACCGGCAGCGACCACCACGAGTCGGTGGCGTCGGGAGCGCCGTGTGCGACACGCCAGGCAATCACCGCATCGCGCACCACCCCGACGCTGTGCGTGTTGGTGATCATGACCGGGCCTTCGAGGAAGCCGGATTCCTCCACCCAGGTGGTGCCGGTCATCTCGCCGTTACCGTTCTCGCTGTACCAGCCGGCGTAGGAGAACTGCTGCATGGAAGCGGCGCCGCGCGGCAGCACGGCCGTGACGCCCGTGCGCACGGGGCCTGCGCCGACCACCAGCTTGCCACTGCCCTCGATCAGCGTCGTCTGGCCGACGAGCACACCGTCCACGTCGGTGATGGCATTAAGCGCACCGGGCGTCCCGTCGAAGGGAATGCCCAGATCGCGGGCGCGCGGCCGCGCTCCGGCATCGCTGGCACCGGCAGCCGTGGCGAGGGACAGGAGCAGCGCAAGCACAGTCGTGGTCAGAGCCCGGCGGGTCATGATTTGCCTCGCAGCGACACAAGTTGGCAGCGGGTCAGGCGCGGGCCGCGAGTACGCCGCCGCGCACGTGCGCGTACCACCAGTACACCGGCACGCCGATGGCGCTCAGCGCCGCGGCCCACAGCAGCGATTTCGTGCCGATACCGATCGACACCCATACGCAGTACACAGTGGCGAACAGCGCGGCTGCGTACCAGCGCGCTTCGCGCGGCCCCGGCCGGGGGATCTCGCCGCGCCGCCACAGCACCAGCACGGCCAGCGCGCAGCCTATGTAGGCCGGCAGGTTAGCGGCCGTGACCACGACGCTTAAGAACGTGAATACACCGGCCATGGAGTCGTTGTAATTGGTGATCAGCATGACGCTCGCGGCGATGCCGGTGAGCACGAACGCCGGCAGCGGTGCGCCGTGGGAATTGACCCGCCCCATCCCCGGCGGAAAGCCGCCGTGACGGGCGAAGCTCAAGGTCAGCTCGCCCAGCACCAGCGTCCAGCCGTTGAGTGCGCCCAGCCCGCTGACGATGATGAAAGCCGCCAGAACCTTGCCGGAACCATTGCCGAGGAAGCGCGCGAACAGGTCGGCGAACGGGGCACTGGAGTTTGCCAGCTCGTTCTGCGGAATCAGCAGCATCGGCACGAACGAGATACAGATATAGATGAGTGCGACGACCAGCGTGCCGATGAAGGTCGCGCGCGGGATCGTGCGACCCGGATCCTTGATGCGGCCCGCCGGCATCGTCACGCATTCCACACCGAGCATGGCAAACAGTGCGAGCGTCGAGGCGGCGATGACACCGGACAGCGACACCGGGGTGGTTGGCAGGTGCACGAGCGAGTGCGGGTGCGGCGCCAGCAGCGCCCACAGACCGAGCGCCACGATGCCGACCTGCGGCAGCAGCTTCAGCACCGTGCTCAGCACCTGTACCCAGCCGGCCGTGCGCACGCCCCGCAGGTTGATCAGGATGAACAGCCATAGGAGCGACAGGGCGCAAACCGCGGCGAGCCAGCGATTGACGTTGAGGATCGGAAAGAAGATCGACAGGTAGCCGACCACACCGATGGCAATGACGGCATTGGTGACCCAGGTGGAGACCCAATAGCACCACATCATCACGAAGGCGACCCCGCCGCCGAAGGCGCGGCTGGCGTAGGCGTACGGCCCGTCATCATCCGGAAAGGCGCGGGCGAGACCTGCGAATACCCAGGCGACGAACGTGCAGCCGACCGCCGTGATCAGCCAGGCGGGCAGGGCGTTCATGCCGTAGGGCGCCAGCGCCGCCGGCATCATGAAGATGCCGATGCCGATCGTGTTGCCGACCAACAGTGCCGTGCACATCACAAGTCCGAGGACGCGCGGTTCGCTGGCAGTAAGCATCCGCTGTGTTCCCTTCAGCTCAGCGCCAGCGCTTCCCGCAGCGCGCGCTCGGTGAGTTGCAACGCCTCATCCACGTGGGCGCGGTTAATCATGAGCGGCGGGATGAAGCGCAGCGTACTCACCCCGCAGGACAGCAGCAGCAGCCCGTTGTGGAAGGCGCGTGTCAGCACGGCATCGCACAGGGCCCGGGCCGGCGCCTTGGAGGCGCGCTCGGTCACCAGCTCCACGCCGATCATCAGTCCCTTGCCGCGCACATCGCCGATGCAGGCAAAGCGCTGCTGCAGCTCGCGCAGCCGCGCCATGAAGTACTCGCCGACCGCCGCGGCGTTCGCGGCGTACTCGTTGTGCACCAGCTCGAGCGTTGCAAGTGCCGCCGCGCAGCACAGCGGGTTGCCGCCGAAAGTGTTGCCGTGTGCGCCACGCTTCCATTTCTCCATGTGCTGGCGGCGCGCCACCACCAGGCCCATCGGCAAGCCGGAGGCGAGTCCCTTGGCGAGCGTCATGATGTCGGCTGCGACGCCCCAGTGCTCGCTGGCGAACATCTTGCCGGTGCGCCCGACGCCGCATTGCACCTCGTCGAAGATCAAGAGGATGCCGTGCCGGTCGCACAGTGCGCGCAGGCCGGGAAGAAAGCCGTCCGGCGGCACGAGGTAGCCGCCCTCGCCCTGAATCGGCTCGACCAGTATGGCCGCCACTTCGCTCGGCGGCACGTTGCTCTGAAACAGCATCTTCTCGATGTAGTCGAGGACTGCCTGGCCCTGGTCCGCGCCGGCGAACAGCGGCCGGTACATGTTGGGATACGGCACGTGCGTGACGCCGGGCATGGTCGGGAAGAATCCGGCCTGCTGCGTGTATTTGCTCGCGGTGAAGGCGAGCGAGCCCATCGAGCGGCCGTGAAAGCCGCCGAGAAAACCGATGAAGCGCGGCCGCCCCGTCACGTAGCGCGCCAGCTTGAGCGCGCCTTCCACCGACTCGGTGCCGCTCTGGCACACCAGCACCTGCACCGGTTCGTGCAGCGGATTCAGCGCGTTGATCTTCTCGCCGACCTGCGTCATGCGTTCGTGCCAGTAATCGGATGAGATGTGCAGGAAGTCATCGGCGGCGTCCTTGATTGCCTGCACCACCTGCGGGTGAGCATGGCCGGTGCTGCACACACCGATGCCGCTCATGAAGTCCAGATAGCGGTTGCCGTCGACGTCCCATACCTCGGCGCCGCGTCCCTTGGCCATGACGAACGGATAGTCGCGCGGGTAGGAGGGTGTCGTGACCGCGCGATCGCGCGTCAAGAGCGCCTGCGCCTTCGGACCCGGCAGGGGCATATGAATGTGCGATGTGGACATGTCAGCTCCTCGGGCGGGCATGGATCACGATGGCAGGCTGATGTGAACGGGGCCGGCGTGCGCGGCGCGCGTGCGCGCCTGCAGGTCGCGCAGGCAGGCAAGTTCTGCGGGCTGCGGGTAGTGCAGAACTTCTAGCTCCGCGGCGAGCTGCAGCGGCCAGCCGGTGGCGGCCCGAGCCGCCTCGACCGTCACGCCCGGATACAGTGCGCACAGCTGCAGCTCCTCGGTCTGCGGGTTGGGCCGCAGGATCCCGAGGTCGGTGATCACCGCGCGCGGTCCGGCGCCGGGCGAACCGCTCGCGCGGCGCGCGCCCGAACCTTCGAGGTAACCGCACGAGGTGCGAAACTCCAGCCGCGACACGAAGCTGCGCGGAGTCTGTTTCATGACGATCAGCACCTCGCGCGCGTGCGTCATGATCTCCGGCGCACCGCCGCTGCCGGGCAAGCGCACCGTGGGCTGCGCGTAGTCGCCGATTACGGTGCTGTTCAGGTTGCCGAAGCGATCGATCTGGGCCGCGCCCAGGAAGCCGACATCGATGCGGCCGCGCTGCAGGTAATGGGCGAAAATTTCCGGTAGCGGTACCACGCAGGTAGCCGTTTCGGCGAGCTCACCGTCGCCGATCGACAGCGGCAGCACCGCCGGGCGCGTGCCGACAGTGCCGGACTCGTAGATCAGCACAATGTCGGGGGCATGGGTGAGGCGCGCGAGGTTGCAGGCGGCGCTCGGCAGGCCGATCCCCACGAAGCACACGGCGCCGTTGCGCAGCTGGTGAGCGGCCGTTACCGTCATCAGCTCATCCGGCGTGCACGGCGAGCCGCTCACGCCGCGACTCCCAGACGGCGCAGCTGCGCCGCGTGATCGGCGACCTCGAGCACCTGCGCCCGCATCCAGGCGGTGAAGGTCTGCCGCTCGCGCGCGATTTCGTCCCAGGCGCGGTAGAAGCCGTTGTCGCGCGCATAGTAGCCGTGCGCGTACGAGGGATAGGCCCCGCCGGGTACCACGCTGGCGGCAGTGATCACCCAGGCCGGCAAGACCACGGCATTGACCTCGGCGCGCAGTGTTTCGACCTGTTCCTCCACCGTCACGAGCACACAGCGTGCCCCCATGGCCGCCTCCTTGGCGGCGCCGAGAATACCGCGCAGCAGCACGTTGCCGGCAGCATCGATCTGCTGCGCATGCAGTATGGTGACGTCCGGGTTGATGGCGGGTACGGCGGTCAGCGGCGCGTCGGTGAACGGGCAGCGCAGCATCTGCTGGCGCCGCTGCGGCAGGTGCCACAGGTCCGACTCGGCGAAATGACGCAGGATGCCGCAGGGCAGGCCGCTGGCACCGGCCTGATAGGCGACCGCCATCTCGGCATGGGTGAACTCGCTCAACGCGAGCGGCCGCGGCCAGGCCTCTTCGACGGCATCGCGCAAGCGGTGCAGCGAGCCGACACCCGGATTGCCGCCCCACGAGAAAGTCAGGCGGGCAGCGCAGCCCATGCCGATCATCTGGTCGTACACCAGATCCGGCGTCATGCGTATCAGATGCAGGTCGCGGCGCTGTTGGCGGATGATCTCGTGCGCCGCGGCGAAAGGGATCAGGTGCGTGAAACCCTCGAGCGCGACGCTGTGACCGTCGCGCACGTGCGCAGCGATGGCATCGGCCAGTGGCAGCAGCTGCATCGCTTTACTCGACCACTGTCTGCGACTGCTCGCGCAGGTACTGCGGCAGGTAATAAAACGAGGCGATGGCCTTGCCGGTGTTGCCGGAGCCTTTCCAGCCGCCGAATGGCTGGTAGCCGGGCCAGGCGCCCGTGGTCGCGCCCTGCGGCCGGTTGGCGTACGTCACGCCCGCCTCGATGTGCTCTTGAAACCAGCCGATCTCGTCGGCGCCGCCGTAGAAACCGGCCGTCAGCCCGAGCGGCGAATCGTTGGCGAGGCGCATTGCCTCATCGTTGGAGGCCACCCGCTGCAGCATGAGGATCGGCAAGAACATCTCCTGCTGCCACAGCGGATGTTGCGGGGCAGTCTCCGCAAGCGTCGGCCGCACGTAGAAGCCGTCGGCGAGTGCACCGTCGCGCAGCTGTTCACCGCCGCAGATGAGGTGGCTGCCGGGGCTGCGCAGTGCCGCGCAGTAGCGCGCGAAATCATCGTAGCCGGAGCGTGTTGCCACCGGCCCCAGCCAGTTGAGCCGCTGCGCCGGATCGCCGATATGCAGCGCCGCAGTGTGCGAGACGAGCTTGTCGATGAGCGCATCGGCGACATCGCGATGCACGTACAGACGCGACAGGGCCGAGCATTTCTGGCCGCCCATGCCGAACGCGGAACGCACGATCCCCGCCGCGGCGCGCTCCAGATCCGCCGCCGGCGTGACGATGCAGGCGTTCTTGCCGCCCATCTCCGCGATGCAGGGACGCGGATAGCGACCGGACTGCAGGCTGGCCGCGATCTGCCGGCCGACCCCGTACGAGCCGGTGAAGGTGACTCCGGCGGTGCGCGCGTGCTCCACGAGCGCAGCGCCGATGGCGCCGCTGGAGCCGCTCAGGTAATTGAAAACCCCCGCAGGCACACCGGCGTCGCGCATGCAGTCCGCCAGCAGGCGCCCGGCCCAGGGCGTGGCGGTCGCGCCTTTCAGCACGACCGTGTTACCGGTAATGAGAGCCGCCGCAACCGGCCCCGCGGCAAGTGCGATCGGGAAGTTGAACGGCGTGATCACCACCCAGGCGCCGTAGGGCTTGAGGATGCTGCGGTTGCGCGATACATGGCCGGTAAGCGGATCGTTGGGCAGCGGGCGATCAAAGCCCTGTGCGTGTTCGAAGTCGTCGCAGTAGGTGGTGAAGAAGTCGGCCGCCTCCTGCGCCTCCCCCAGTGCTTCCATGCGGTTCTTGCCCACTTCCAGCGTCAGCGCCGCCGCGATGTCGTAGACACGTTCCTCGATCAGCTGGCCGACCCGACGCAGCAACTGGGCGCGCTGCGACGGCGGCATCTGCCGCCAGGCCGGGAAGGCGGCGTGTGCCGCCTGCATTGCCGTGTCCACGTCGGCCGCGGTCGCTGCGGCGAACTGCCCGAGCTGCTGCGCCTGGCGCGCGGGATTGCGCTGACACAGCGCCTCCTTGGTGCGGCGCTCTTCACCGGCGATGTACAGCGGATGATAGGCCCCCAGCTTGGCGAGTACGCGCGTCATGGCGGCCTCGAAGCGGCCGTGCAGTTCCTCCGGCGGATTGAACATCGTGGCGTACGTGAGTTTGAAACTCATGCGGTCATCCTCCGGCTGCCGGCCCCACCGGCAGCTCTCCCAACAGGCGGTCCAGCAGGTCGAGCGCATCGGCGAGCTCGTTCTCGCTGATCACCAGCGGCGGCGCGAGCAGCAGCAGGTTGCCGCGCGCCGCGAACGACACACCCTGCGCCAGTGCGCGCGCGAGCAGTCGCTTGAGCGCCGGGTGCAGATGCGGCCATGGCGCCAGCGGCTCGCGGCTGCCGCGATCGCGCACCAGCTCGATGACCGCGAACAGACCGTGTCCGCCGCGTACCTCGCCGACCACCGCGTGGCGCTGTTGCAGCCGCTGCAGGTGCTGCAGCATGACGGCCCCCAGACGTCGCGAGCGTGCGATAAGATCTTCATCGCGGTACGTTTCGAGCGCGGCCACGCCTGCGGCACACGACAGCGGGTGGCCGCAATAAGTGAGGCCGGTGTACAGCATCTGCGAGTCGAGGCGGCGCGCGACCGGCGCCGACAGCACCACGGCCCCGAGCGGCAGGTACGCACCCGTCAGCCCCTTGGCGAGCGTCATGAGATCCGGACGCGCCTGCTCACCGTAGCGCTGCCAGGCAAACCACTCACCGCAGCGCCCGAACGCGCTCATGACTTCGTCGGCAATCAGCCATACGCCGGCGGCGCGCGTGACCTCGCGCAGCGCGGGCCAGAAACTGTCCGGCGCCACGATGCCGTTCGTGCCCGCGTTGGGCTCCATGAGAACTGCCGCCACCGTCGCGGCACCCCGTTCGCGCACCAGCGTGCCAATGTGCGCAGCCGCAGCCTCGCCGCACGCGCTGTCGCTGCTGGTGCCGAACGGGCAGCGATAGGCGTAGGGCGGCGGCACGTGCAGCACGTGCAGGGTCTGCGGGTCGATCTGCTGCGTGCGCGAGTCGCCCGACAATGCCATGGCCGCGTAGCTGGCGCCGTGATAGGAGCGCTGCCGCGTGATCACCCAGCCGTGCGGCTTGGCGGCCGCCTGACGCGCAAATTTAACGGCGTGCTCGTTGGCATCCGCGCCGCCGAGGGTGAAGAACACGCGCCCGCCTTGGTGGCCGGATTGCTCGAGCAACTGCGCGGCGAGCTGCGCGCGCGGCGCCGCGCCCCAGCTGCTGGTCACGAAACACAGTTTCTGTGCCTGGGCGCGGATCGCTTCGACGACGCGCGGGTGCTGGTGACCCAGGTTGCTGCACTCGGCCAGGCTGCTCATGTCCAGGATGGAGGAACCATCGGCGGTGAACAGGCGCGCGCCGGCACCGCCCACGATCGTTGGCGCATCCCACTCGTCCTGGATGCACCAGCTGTGCAGCACCGTCTGCTTCTCGGGAGCCGGCGCGGCGCTCGTCGTCGACGTCGCGGACATTGTGCTATTATCGAACAGCAATTCGCTTTGCGAATCACATTAGACGCCCGTGCTTGCGCCGTCAAACTCGCCATATGCGGCGCCCGCCCGCCGCCTGCCACTGATCGGACTGTCCGCGCACCACAACTCCTGCGCGTTGCGTGGGCTGCTGCGCGCACGCGGCGCGCAGCGCACGAACCTTTCGGCCGGGCTGGCAGCGTGAACGCGCAAGCGCCTGGCGGCACGACGGCGCCGGAGACCGCGGGCGCCGAATTTGTGCACAGCCCCGACTACGTACAGTCACTGCATCGCGGCCTGGCGGTGATCAAGGTGTTCGACTCGGCGCACGCGTCGCTGACGCTCTCGGAGGTGGCCGTGCGCGCCGGGTTCTCACGCGCCGTGGCGCGGCGCCTGCTGATGACGCTCGAGCATCTCGGCTACGCGGTGCGCCAGGAACGCAAGTTCTCCCTGACGCCGCGCATCCTCGAACTGGGCTTCAGTTACCTGTCGGCGCTCGGCGTGCCGGCGCTGGCGCAGCCGTTTATGGAACAGGTCGCCCGCGAGATCGATGAGAGCTGCTCGCTCGCCGTGCTGGATGCATACGACATCGTCTACGTGCAGCGCGTCGCGGTACGCAAGGTAATGTCCATCACGCTCGGCATCGGCGCCAGGCTGCCGGCTTTCTGCAGCTCGATGGGGCGCATGCTGCTGGCCGGTCTCGAAGAAGATGCACTGGAGCGCTGGCTGCGTGGCCTGCGGGCACAGGCCTGCACGCGCTTCACGCTCACCGACAAGGCGGAACTGCGCAGCGCCGTGCAGCGCGCCCGCTCGCAGGGCTACAACTACGTGGAGCAGGAGCTGCAGGAGGGGCTGTGCTCGATCGCGGTGCCGGTGCGTGATGCGCGCGGCCAGTGCATCGCGGCCCTGAATGTAGGCATGCCTTATCGAGTGGGCGCCCGGGCGCATGCCCTCAAGAAAGTGCTGCCCGTGCTGCGCGCCGGCGCACACAGGATCGAGCGCAGCCTGCTCAGCCGGCCGCCCGAGGCCGTGACGCTGCGCTAGACGACCTGCGGCCGCACGAGCAGCAGTGAGCATCCTGCGAGCGATCATGGCGCTGCCCCTGGTTATCCTGCCGGGCGCCTGGGCTGCGGCGCCGCAGACAGCGCAGCCCCCGGCCATCGATCTGCCGCACTCTTATTACTACCGCGAGATGTTCCTGCCGCAGCTCACTGCAGGACCGAGCAGCCTCGCCTGGTCTCCCGACTCGCGTGAGCTGGTGTACTCGATGGCAGGGTCGCTGTGGCGCCAGAGAGTCGATGCGACCGAGGCGGTGCAGCTGACCGACGGGCCCGGCTACGACTATCAGCCGGACTGGTCGCCAGACGGCCGCTACATCGTGTATGCGCGCGATCGCGGGCAGGCGACCGAACTGTGGCTGCTCGAGCTGCAGTCGGGCCGCAGTTTCCAACTCACGCACGGCGGGGCGGTCAACGTCGAACCGCGCTGGTCGCCGGACGGCCAGCGGCTGGCCTACGTTTCGAGCGCCTTCCATCGCCATTTCCACGTGTTCGTCGCGGCGCTGCACGATGGCCAGCTGAGCGAGCCGCAGCTGCTCAGCGGCGAGAACAAGAGCGCGCTGCCGCGCTACTATTACAGCGCTTACGATCACGAGATAAACCCGACCTGGACGCGCGACGGGCGCTCGATCGTGTTCGTCTCCAACCGCGATCGCATCCACGGCACGGGCGGGATCTGGCGCATGGCCGCCGTGCCGGGGGGCGCGGCAGTCGAACTGCGTTACGAGGAAACCAACTGGCAGGCGCGGCCGGACTTCTCGCCCGACGGCCAGCGTATCGTCTACAGCTCCTACCTCGGACGCAACTGGCTGCAACTGTGGCTCATGCCGGCAAGCGGCGGCGAACCCTTCGCGCTCACCTTCGGCGACTGGGACAACACCAATCCGCGCTGGTCGCCGGACGGCCGGCAGATCGCCTTCGTCTCCAACCGCGATGGCGGCACGCAGCTGCGTCTGCTGCAGATGCCAGGCGCTCAGGAGCGCGAACTGCAGGTGTTGCAGCGACGCCGGCTGCACCCGGGCGGCATCGTCCGCCTGCAAATTCGCGACGGACACGGGCAGCCAACGCCGGCGCGCGTCGCGGTGAACGATGCGGCCGGGCGCGCCTACGCACCCGGGGCAGCCTGGATGCAGCACGCGGAGTTCGACCGCAACGAGCAGCCGTTCGAGGCGCGCTACTTCCACAGCGCGGGCGATGACCTCATCGACGTGCCGGCCGGCAGCGTCGACGTCTTCGTGATGAAGGGCCTGGAGCGCACGCCGGTGCGGCGCCGCGTGGCGGTGAGTGCAGGTTCGCGTACCGATGTGCAGGTCACGCTAGCGGATGAGCCATGGCAAGCCTCCGCCGGGCAGCGCTTCGTCAGCGCCGACGTGCACGTGCACATGAATTACGGCGGTCACTACCGCAATACACCTGCGCATCTGGTGCTGCAGGCGCAGGCGGAGGGACTGGACATCGTCGAGAACCTGATCGTCAACAAGGAGCAGCGCATCCCCGACATCGCCTACGACGGGCACGGCGTCGATCCCGCGTCGCGCCCGGACGCGCTCGTCGTTCATGGCCAGGAGTTTCATACCAGCTACTGGGGGCATCTGGGGCTGCTCGGCATCGACCACATCCTGCTGCCCGGATACGCCGGCTATCCCAACACCGCGGCGGCGAGCCTTGCGCCCACCAATGCGGACGTTGCCGATCTGGCGCATGCCCGCGGGGCGCTGGTGGGTTACGTACACCCATTCGAAGAAGAACCGCAGCCGCTCACGAAGCCGGCACACACCGATGCGGACGAGCTGCCGGTCGATGTGGCCCTGGGCAAGATCGACTACATGGAGATCGTCTCGTTCGCGGATCATCAGGCGACTGCAGCGGTCTGGTATCGCCTGCTCAACCTGGGATTTCACCTGCCCGCCGCCGGCGGCACCGATGCCATGGCCGATTACGCCACGTTGCGCGGGCCGGTCGGACTGAATCGCGTCTACGCCGCGGTTCCCGATGGCCCGCTCAGCAGCGCGGCGTGGCTGCAGGCGCTGCGGGCAGGGCGCACCTTCGCAACCAATGGGCCGCTGCTGAACTTCACGCTAGGTGGTGCAGCCGTGGGCGCGACGCTGCAGCTCGAGCGTGCCGGCAGCGCAACGTTCACGGCGGCCCTGCGCTCCATCGTGCCGGTCGATCATGCGCAGATCGTGTGCAACGGCCGCGTCGTGCGCGAGCTGGCGCTCGGCGCTAAGCGCGATGCCGTCGCGGTGAGCGGAACGCTGCCGGTCAGCGTGAGCGGCTGGTGTGTGCTGCGGGCCTTCACGGCGCACGCCGAATATCCGGTGCTCGACAATTTCGTGTACGGGACCACCAGCCCCGTCTACATCTCGCTGCAGGGTTTAGCGCCGCGCTCGCCGCAGGATGCGCGCTTTTTCGAGGCGTGGATCGACCATCTGCTGGCGACGACTGCCGCCTATCCGGACTGGAACTCGCAGGCGGAGAAGGCCGGCGTGTTGCAGCAGCTGACGGATGCCCGGGCGGTGTACCAGCGCCTGGAGTGACGGGCAGCGCGGCCGCACACGTTACGGCCCGGCCTTCAGATACTTGTCCATCCAGGCGAGATAGCGCGTGAACCGGTCCACCAGATAGCTCGGCCGGGTGAAGACGTGGTACTCGCCCGGATAGACCACCAGCTGTGCCGGCACGCCCAGCGTGCGCAGTGCCTGGTACATCTGCTCGCCACCGGCGAGCGGTACGTCGAAGTCCTTGTCACCGCCCATGAACAGGGTGGGCGTGCGGATCCGATCGGCGTGAAAGAACGGGTAGGACACCTTGAGCCACAGTGCACTGTCGCGCCAGGGCGGTCCGAGCTCAGCGTTGTACTGCCCGATGTATTCGTCGGCCCCGTACATGGCGATCTGATTGGCACTGCCCGCGCCGCTGATGGCCGTTTTGAAGCGCGTGTCGCTCGCGATGATGTAATCGGTCAGGATCCCCCCGTAGCTCCAGCCGCCGACGCCTAGGTGAGCCGGATCGGCGATGCCTGCGCTGACGGCGTAGTCGACGCCGCTCAGCAGATCCTGGACCTCCTTGTCGCCCCAGTCGGCAAAGATGCTGCGGGCGAACGGCGTGCCGCGTCCGGTGCCGCCGCGATAGTTGATGGCCAGCACGACGTAGCCGTGCGTGGCGAACAGCTGGCGCTCCAGCGGCGGTCCGTAGCCTTCCAGTTCCAGCGAATGGTCGTCCTGCCCGTCCGGTCCGCCGTGAATCCAGAGGATGGTGGGATAGCGATGTCCTGGCTGAAAATCCGGTGGTTTCACGATCTGGCCGTGTATGGCCGTGCCATCGCGGCTCTTGAAAGAGAAGTCCTGAACGGCGCCGAGCGTGATTTCCTGGAATAGCGCGCGGTTGTGCGCGCTGAGCGCGCGCAGACGCCCCTGTTCCAGCGCGTACACTTCGACCGGCGCAGCATCACTCGAGGAGCGCACCGCGACATGACCGGCGGCTTCGACGACTTGCTCCGCCACCATCGGGCCGCCGAGGCGCTCGATGGCGCCGCCGGTGAGGCTTACCTGCGCCGGGTACTGGTAGCCATCATCCTCCACCGCAAACCGAATCAGCTTGTCATCGGCGCTCAGGCGCGGCGAATAGATCCAGCGGTCCAGACCCGGGGCGAGCTGCCGCACGTGCCCGGACGATACCTCGACGGCGGCCAGCTGATCGGGGGCGTATTCGGCGTATTTCGCCTCATCGCCGTGCAGGAACACGATGGACCCGCCGTCGGCGGTCCATTGCAGCGTCTGGTGACGCGGTGACCAGATCGATGTCAAGGTACGCGGCTTGGCGCGAGCAGACAGGGCCAAGAGCGTGATCTCCTCGCGCCCGACATCGGCGGCGCTGTCGTCCCTGCTGCTGACATAGGCGATCTGCGTGCCGTCGCGCGAGAATGAGGGCACGGTGTCCGCCCTGGCCGCCTCGCTCGGTAGTGGCGTGCAGGCACCTGTCTTGACTTCGAGCAGGTACAGATGCGTATTCGTATCGGCGGTCAGGTAATTCTCTGTGTCTTCCTTGAAGTGGAACGAGTCGATGACCAGCGGCTTCGGCGCGCGCTCATCGCCAGGCGTTCCGCCATCACCTTCCACCACCAATACCACGCGGCGGCCGTCGGGTGACCAGGCGTAATCGGTAATCTCGCCCTTGGCGTGCGTCAGCTGTCGGGGCGTGCCGCCGTGACGGTCGACGACCCACAGCTGCGTGGCGGCGTTGGCGGAGCGCGCCGCGAGGAACCCCACCGCGCGGCCGTCCGGACTGAAACGGGGCCGGCTGACGTTCAGGCCGTGCGTCAGCTGCGAGCTGCGCGTCCCCGCCCAGTCGACGCTCCAGACGTCGCCGCGGCTCTCGTCGGCGTGCTGGTCGTAGCTCGTGACGAGGTACGCAAGCTGGCTGCCGTCGGGCGTGATCGTCAGATCGCTGATGGATTTGAAGCGATACCAGTCGGCCGGCAGCAGCGGTCGGGCCGCGCTCGCCGCCGGCAGCGTCAGGCAGCCCGATAGCACAACGGCAAGCGCCAGAAGGTTCTTCACGTGCGCGTCTTTCTTGGTGTGTCCCGACGTCCGATATGGTCGTGGGGACAAGAAGTGTAGCGTGCCGGCGGGCTGCCCGGGCAAACTGGCGGGGCACTCAGTGCGAACCTCATGGATCATCCGCAATCCCGTAACGCTTTTGCACAGCAGCTGCGGCAGGCGCACGCGGCCTTACGTGCCGGTCGCGCCGCGACCGCGGAGGCCTGGCTGCGCGCTCTGGAGAGGCAGGCGCCCGGCGAGGTGAATTGCCTGTGGCTGCTGGGAGTGGCGCTGCTCGATCAGGACAAAGTGCCCGAGAGCGTTGCGCTGCTCGAACGGGTCGTCGCTGCCGCTCCCGACTTTGCGCACGCACGCGTCGACCTGGCACGCGCCTACCAGCGCGCCGGCGATGCGGCCCGAGCCCGGCAGGCGGTACGACAGGTGCTGGAGAAGGTGCCGCAGGATCATCGCGCCTGGCTTGCCTACGGTGATGCGCTGGTTGACCTGGAGCAGTACAGCGATGCCTGCGGCGCCTTCGAGCGGGCGCGGCTGAGTGATCCCGAGCGTGCGCGCGTGGAAGAGGCGAGCGCCGCGATGGCGGCCGGCGACCGCAAGAAATCCGAAGCGATCTTCCGCTCGATCCTTAAGGCCGACGCCAGCCACGTGGCTGCGCTGTGCGGACTTGCGGCACTGTCACTGGCGGCGGATAAGCCGGAGGACGCCGAGCGCCTGCTGCGGCACGCGCTCAGGCAGTCCGTACATCTGCCGCTCGCCTGGCGTGGACTTGGGCCGGCGCTGGTAGCGCTCGGGCGGCTGACGGAAGCGGATACGGCGGCCCACCACGCCGCCAAAATCGAGCCGGACAATCCGCAGACCTGGTTCACGATCGCGGCGGTGTCCACCCGCCTCATGCACCAGGAACAGGCGCTCGCTGCCTATGAGCGGGTCGCGCGGCTGAAGCCGCCGCAGCCGCGCCTGCACCTGTCGATCGGCCACGCGCTGAAGACGCTCGGCCGCCGCCAGGACAGCGAGGCGGCGTATCACGCAGCGCTTGCGCTCGATCCGGGCTTCGCCGAGGCCTGGTGGGGCCTTGCCGATCTCAAGAACTACGCATTCAGCGATGCCGAGCTTGCCAGCATGCAGTCGCTGCTCGCCAACGAGCAGCGCGGGCGGCCGAACGAGGCGCAGCTGCATTTTGCGCTGGGCAAGGCCTACGAGCAGCGCCGGCAGTACGCGGACGCCTTCGCCCACTATGCGCGCGGCAATGAGCTGCGGCGGCTCGATGCGCCATTCGACATCGAGTATTTCGAGGGGCGCAGCGCGCGCATTCGCGCCTTCTTTGATCGGGATTTCCTGGCGGCGCACACCGGCAGCGGCGATCCGAGCGGCGCGCCGATCTTCATCGTCGGCCTGCCGCGCTCCGGTTCCACGCTGGTGGAGCAGATCCTGGCCAGCCACTCGCGCGTCGAGGGCACGATGGAACTGCCGAACATCCTGAACATCGTGCGTCAGTACGATGACCTCAAGCCGGCCCGCGATGGCTATCCGGAGACCCTGCTCGGCGCCCCCGCGGCCCACTTCGCCGCGCTCGGCCGCAGCTATATCGAGCAGACCCGGCCGCTGCGCCACGGGCGCGAGCACTTCACCGACAAGCTGCCGAACAATTTCAGCCACGTCGGGCTGATCCACGCGATCCTGCCGCAGGCGACCATCATCGACGCACGGCGGCATCCGATGGACGCCTGCTTCAGTACTTTCCGGCAGCACTTCGCCGAGGGGCAGACCTTCAGCTACGACCTCGCGGTTCTCGGCCGCTACTACCGCTCTTACCTGGCGCTCATGGACCACTGGGATGCCGCGCTTCCGGGCAAGGTTTTGCACGTGCAGTACGAGGAGCTGGTACGCGATCCGCAGACGCACATCCGCCGCCTGCTCGCGCACTGCGGCCTCGAGTTCGAGCCGGCGTGCCTCAGCTTTCACCAGACGCAGCGTTCCGTGCGCACACCGAGCGCCGAGCAGGTGCGCCAGCCGCTGTACCAGAGCGGCGTCGGCTACTGGCGGCACTTCGAGAAGGAGCTTGAACCGCTGCGACGTGCGCTCGGGGAGTGCGTGGAACGCTTCGGCGCACCGTTCTAGTGCGGGGCGTTGACGCGCACCGGTCGCGCAACCGATGATCGGTGAGCGTGTTGCGCACACGCGTACGAACACCGAACACTTAAGGGGAGAGCGCATGAAGGCGGGGCGTAAAGTCATTGCGGCAGGGCGCGCGTGCCAAGCATCCCGACGAAGCAGCGCGCATTCGAAGATCGGTGTTGCAGTGGCTGCAGCGCTCGCTGGCGTTGCCGCGCAGCGCACGCACGCACTCGATGCGGCCGCGACCGAGGCGAGCTCCGGCGCACTGCAGGAGGTGGTCGTGACCGCGCGCAAGCGCGAGGAAAACCTGCAGGACGTGCCGATCAGCATCGACGTTCTGACGCAGAAAGACCTGCAGAACCTTGGCATCGTGCAGTTCGACGACTACGCGACGCGCATGCCGTCGATCTCCTTCATCAGCGTCGGCCCGGGAACGCAGGTGTTCTTCATGCGTGGCGTCTCCGACGGCAGCAATCCGAACTACGCCAATACCTCCTCGACCGGATTCTTTCTCGACGACTCGTCGCTGAGTTACGGCGGCGCGCAGCCGGACCTGCACCTCTACGACATCGAGCGCATCGAGGTTCTGAACGGTCCGCAGGGCACGACCTTCGGCGCAGGCTCCATGGCGGGCGCGATCCGCTACGTCACCAACAAGCCGGACGTCAACGCATTCAGCGCCGGTGTCGATTTCGACGGCGGGCAGATGCAGAACGCGCAGCAGAACTGGAGCTACGAGGGGTTTGTCAATCTGCCGCTCATCGATGGCGCGCTCGGCGTGCGCATGTCGGCCTTCAGCGTGTCCCACGGCGGCTTCATCGACAACCTGCTGACCACGCGCGACTGGGTCAACGGTACCGTCTCCAACAACTCACAGTGGGCGCGCAACGATTACAACCGCGAGCACCAGGAAGGCGGCCGGATTGCGCTGAAGTACGTCCTGAACGAGAGCTGGAGCGCGCTGTTCAGCTACGACTATCAGCGACTCGTCGCTTACGGTGCCTGGGACGAGGACGTTGCACACTACGGCGAGGACAACGTCTCGCGCTTCGGACCTGAGTACCACCGCTTCGAAGCCAAGATCGGCCAATTGCACATCGACGGCGACGTCGGCATCGGCGATCTGGTTTTCGCGAGCACGTACTGGGCGCTGCCGTCGCGGCAGTGGAACGAATACTCGAACTACGAGCAGAATTTTGCCCCGTCCAGCACACCGTTCTTTCTGAACGGCGCGCCTGCCGGGTCGCAGGAGGGCTTTACCTGCCTGAGCGACCCGGCTTACGGAGGGACACCGTTCACCGGTTGC
>Ga0302326_10008555_pt1 | contig 22550 bp, 17 predicted proteins | sample Palsa_T0_3_FD_202264 | JGI IMG/M metagenome (GOLD analysis project Ga0302326, IMG submission 202264) | Peat permafrost microbial communities from Stordalen Mire near Abisko, Sweden - Palsa_T0_3 | ecosystem: Environmental > Terrestrial > Soil > Palsa > Peat permafrost | place: Sweden: Abisko... | reverse complement strand
GTGAGCGTCGGTCATAGAAGCACACTGCGCGGTTTCCACGATCAGATCCTGGATGTCGCCGCCTTCAGTCCGTTGCCACTGCATCCGGTCTATATTCCCGACCTCTTCGTCGAACCGCGCCCAGCCTTTGTAGTGCCTCCTCTGCACGGCACTTTCTGATCAGCCTTCTGCGGCTACCCGCTCAAGAAGTCAGGAGTTTCAAAAGACAAATACTTAAGCTTTCTAGCCCGGAATGAGCTCGTCGCTTTGAATTTTTGCGATGATTCTTGCGGACTAGTATTTGCTTCGGCGATTGTGGAAACTATATTCCCAAAATTTGTCGTTAGTCCACCGTTGCATTCTGGTACTCCTTAACCGTGAAAAAGGTGAATGATCCGGCGCAAACTTCGACAAACGATGAACAGTTTATGGACGAACTGCAGCGTCGTGCCGTCCTCTATTTTTGGGAAAAGGCTGATCCAGGCACCGGATTAGTTAACGATCGGGCCAATAACTTTCAGGGTGACGACTACACCGCCGCGTCCACTGCGGCCACAGGGTACGGGCTGGCGGCACTGGCGATCGGCGTGGAACACGGCTGGGTAAACCGAAGTGAGGCCGCCGCTAGAGCGCGGAAGACCCTTCGTTTCTTGCTGACTATGCCGCACCAGCATGGATGGATGTTTCACTTCATCGACAGGCGGAACGGTCAACGCGTCTGGGAAAGCGAATTTTCCAGTATAGACACCGCCCTTCTCGTGGCAGGTGCCATCGCGTGCGGCCAATATTTTGCTCGCGACACGTCGACCATCGACATTTCAGTGCTAGCCGACGCTCTCTATCGTAGAATCGACTGGTGGTGGATGCTGACGAACGGTGGCGCCCAGCCAGAGAAGAGTGTCTTATCGCACGGTTGGAGACCCGAGTCGGGTTTCATAAGCTATGACTATGGCGCCTATAGCGAGGCGATCCTGCTCTACTTGCTCGGGCTTGGCGCACCGATCAATCCTCTGCCAAAGAGGACATGGGAAGCGATCGATCGTCCCCTGCAATCCTATGATGGGATCGATTCGCTCAAGGGAGGTCCCATCTTTATTCATCAAATGCCGTCTGGATTTTTCTACTTCCGTAACCAGCGCGATGAGCTTGGCTTCGATTATTGGGTCTCTTCGACGAATGCAATGAACATACACCGCCAATATTGCGGGGACCGGGCGGCAGAATTCCAAACGTACGCACAAGGCTTTTGGGGCCTCAATGCCAGCGACGGCCCAGACGGATACACTGCCTATGGCGCAATCGACGGTCCCGCGAACGGCACCGTGTCACCAACCGGCGCGATTTCGTCGATAACGTTTGTTCCAACGCTGGCCCTTTCCAATGCCCACTTGCTCTATGACAAGTTGGAACGCCGTCTCTGGGGCAAATACGGATTCGCGAACGCGTTCAATATCGATCGGAATTGGTTCGCTGACGACGTTATTGGCGTCGATCTCGGTATGGAGCTCCTGTCGATTGAGAACCACCGCAGCGGTTTAGTGTGGGCGCTAATGGATAGTTTCTATTGCACCGCTCCGGCGTATCGGGCGGCCGGATTTCATCTAACGCTCGAACCAGCGCCTCGACCCGTTCACCGGGCGGACTCGAATTCAACTGTAGGATAGCTCGTTAGAGAAGGCCGGTGTTTGAGCGATTTTTCTTCCTCTTGCAATTATTCGACCTGAATTTTTTTGGATCGCAGTGATAATTAGTATCACTGCTCATTGCTGCCCATAGCCTTTATTCCTACCCAAATAATTAAAAGTTTTTGCGTGCTTGCGAGAACTGAGTAGTTTCACGTAACTTATTCTAATTAACTACATGAGCTCAGTGCACTATTCGTCCAAGACCTTTGCGCAGGCCGCTGAAATAGCGGAACAAATTGAATCACTCGAAAAACAACTCGGCGTCTTACTTCAGGGAGGAAACTCGGTAGCAGTACAAGAGAGCCCTCCAAAAGCAGCACCGAAGCGCAGAGTCTCAGCGCCAAAAAAGGCTGAGTCTGCAGCTCCGAAGGCCGCCGAAGAAGGAAGAGGAACACTACGACCCGCTGTGGTCGCAATCCTGAAAAAGAGCAAAAATCCCTTAAAGACCGCGGATATATACGATGCGCTTGTCGCGCAAGGATATAATTTTACCTTTAAAGAAGCCAAGAAGGTCCTGGGAATTCGCCTCTACAAAATGCTAGGTGTCGAACCCCTTGGTGGAGGACTCTTCAAGGCAAAGTAAGAGAGACGCTTGGGCGCCGCACCTATCCCGGTGTAAATTCCCCCAAGGGAACCGGCTCCCCTGAAGCAGAATCAATGCCGGACTATCTGCTTCTTCACGGTCGGTTTCTCCCGGGTTGCGGCCCTTGCGGCCGCGCCGCCTAAAAAGGAACCAAAAGTTCGTGAACGGGTTCCGCGAGCGAGTGAAACGGGCGCACGGACAGTGCGCCAGGTTCATTCATTCCGCAATGATCTGGACTTCTACACTTCTTGCACCAATGCATCGTGCAGGATCTCTGCCGGATGCTGTGCGATACGTCCCGTACAATCTTTAATTTGGTGCCTGCAGCTGGTACCTGGAGCGGCAATGAGCGTTTCAGGCGCCGCGGAGCGCACGGCGGGCATCAGCACAAGTTCGGCCACCTTCATCGAGAGGTCGTAATGCTCCTGTTCGTAACCGAATGACCCGGCCATTCCGCAACAACCGGACGGAATGAGTTTAACCTTGTAATTAGATGGCAACTCGAGCGCTTTAACAGTCGCAGTGAGAGAGGCCAACGATTTCTGATGGCAGTGCCCGTGTAACCTAATCTCCTGCGATTTCAGGGTGAACGCCTCGCGCCGAATCCGACCTCGGCTCGCTTCCCTAACAATGAATTCGTCGACCAGCAGAGACCTCTTGGCAAGTTGCCGTGCAGCATCCATCAGGCGCCCCGGAACAAGGTCCGGCACTTCATCCCGGAACCCAAGGATAGCCGACGGCTCAATGCCGATCAATGGCGTCTCGTCCGTAATCACATCCTTCAACAGCTCTACGTTTCGAATTGCCAACCTTTGGGCGTCTCGGAGGAGACCCTTCGAGATCTGAGCGCGACCGCTGTCGACATGGTTCGGAACAATGATCTCGTAGCCCAACCGGTTCAATAATCGCACCGCTTTGATACCGGCGCCGACGTCATTAAAATTGGTAAACTCATCACAAAAGAGGAAAACGGACCCATTTGGAAACGATCCCTCCTTGTTTGCGTGACGCCGGTGCCAGCGACGAAGTGTTGTTGCATTCAATTGAGGCATCGAGCGCTCTTGTGCAAAGCCCGCAAGTCGCTTGAACCATCGGGCCGTCAAACTGTTTGTGACCAGGAAATTATAGATTCCGGGCGCCAGCTGAGCGGCCGCCATCGCGTGCGAAAATCCGGCGATCAGCTTCGAACGAAACGGAACGCCACGCGCGTCGTAGTACTGTTGAAGCCATTCGGCCTTCAGACGAGCTATGTCGACGTTGGATGGGCACTCGGATTTGCACCCCTTGCAGGAAAGGCAAAGATCCATGACGGCAGCGATTTCATCACTGTCGAACGGATTGGATTTCGGCGAACGCGTCAGAACCTCGCGCAGAATATTAGCGCGAGCGCGCGTGGTATCGCGTTCGTTGCGTGTGGCCATGAAACTCGGACACATCGTACCGCCCATCAGGTGGGATTTACGACAGTCGCCCGAACCATTGCACTGTTCTGCGGCGCGCAATATCCCTCGGGAGTCCGCAAAACTGAGCACTGTGGAAAATTCGCGCACGGCCTGGCCAGATTCGTACCGCAAGCTTCCGTCCATGGGCGGGGTGTCAGTGATCTTGCCGGGATTAAAGAGGCCTGCGGGATCCCATGCATACTTGATTTCGCGGAATAGAGCGTAGTTCTTCTTTCCGACCATGGTGGGCAGAAATTCCCCGCGTAAGCGGCCATCCCCGTGTTCGCCGCTAAGCGATCCGCCATATCGTTTTACTAAGTGAGCAACTTCCGTCGCAATAACGCGAAAAAGCCGGCGGTGCTCCTCCATTTTGAGATTCAGGATAGGTCGCAGATGCAGCTCGCCCGAGCCCGCGTGCGCGTAGTGAACAGCAGAGAGACCACGAGCGCCGAGAATAGCGTCGAATTCCCGAACGTACGCAGGTAAGTCCTCCGGGTCGATCGCGGTATCTTCAATTACCGCCACTGGTTTCGCATCTCCAGGGAGGTTGGAAAGCAGGCCTAGAGCCGCTTTCCGGAGATTCCAAACCCGGTTCTGGTCCGGACCCCAAATAGCCGGATAATGATAGCCAAGACCGGCCACACGCAACTCGGTTTCAAGAGTTGCAGCGAGGGCAGCGACCTCTTCGCGAGTTTCGGAAGCTAGCTCGACCGCTAGAATGGCGCCCGGATCCCCCTGAACAAAAAAACGGTTTTGACGTTGCTCAATATTTGTTTTGGTACATTCGAGGATATTGTCATCCATCAGCTCACATGCACGAGCCGAGTGTCTCAACGCCACCAGATTAGCCTGCAAAGCCTCATCAATCGTTGTGCAGTGCACGCACACCAGTGCGGACTCGCGCGGCGGCAGCGGTTCGCACGACAAAGTGATCTCCGTAAGGAACGCAAGCGTCCCTTCAGACCCGGCAAGCAGACGGCAGAAATTGAACGGCGGACCGAGAGGCGCGAATGGCGTACACTCCGCGAGGGAGTCGATCGCATAGCCGGTGTTCCGGCGGTGGATGGATTTCTTGGGGAACTCGCGCGCAATTTCCGCACGGTTCTCCGGGTCACCGAGTAGTTTATCAATCTTACGGTAGATCAGGGCTTCAAGTGTGTCGCTTCGAGATTTTGCCGCAAACTCCTCCTGCGAGAGCGCTCCAAACTCCGTGATGGAACCGTCGCTGAGCACTGCCCGTACCGAAATAACGTGGTCGCGCGTGCTGCCATAGACGACAGAGTTTGCGCCGCAGGCGTTGTTGCCGACCATCCCCCCGATCATGCAGCGATTCTGAGTGGAGGTTTCGGGTGCAAAGAAAAGGCAATGAGGCGCCAACGCGAGGTTCAACTCGTTGCGGACGACACCGGGTTGCACTCGGACACGGCGGGCAGCAGCGTCGACTTCCAGAATGCGAGTCAAGTAACGCGAAATATCCACTACGAGACCCCCGCCGACGACCTGTCCCGCCAATGAGGTGCCGGCTGCTCTCGGTATAAGAGATGTCCCATGCACGCGCGCGAAACGGACGAGTTTACAAATGTCGTCCTCGGTTTTGGGTAGCGCGACGGCTTGTGGCATCTCGCGATAAACAGATGCATCTGTCGCGTAGAGCGTCCTCATCGTTTCGTCGAAATAGAGATCGCCTTCGAGTTCGGTCGCCAGGCGCTCCAAGTCGGAGGAGCTCGGTCGCATCATCTCTCCATTCATACGCCGCCCGGAATAATGCGTCGACTGGAAAGCAGGATATCTGCAAAAAGGCGCCCGACCCCGCCTTCTTCCCCAATACTTCGGCGCGCCCCAAAATATATCTCGTTTCCAAGATGTGTAAGAGGCTATTGAGTTGGTGGATGCTCGCATTGTCTTTGGAGTCCGCCCGATGAGCGCAAATTCAACCTCCATTTGGATCGCACTTCGGAACCCCGTTTTTTCCAAACTTTGGCTGGCCAGCGTCATCTCCGGGTGCTGCGTCTCGGCCCATGACATGGCCGCAACCTGGGTGATGAACACGATGACTCCATCGCCCTTGTACCTCTCGCTGTTATCCACCGCTGCGTCGCTTCCGTTCTTCTTGTTTACGTTTCCCGCGGGCGCTCTGGCCGACATGGTCAATCGCAAGAATCTCTTATGCGTGATGCACGTCTGGCTTTTCGTGGCGGCGGTCGGCCTTGCGCTGCTCGGATCGCTTGGACTCCTGACTCCGACGGTTGTCCTTATCGCGGTGTTCCTCCTGGGAATCGGGTTTGCCTGCAATGCACCGGCGTGGACATCCGTGATTCCCGAGGCAGTGACAAAAGAGGAATTACCTTCGGCAATCACGCTTGGCGGAGTGCAGATGAATATTTCCGGGGTGATGGGGCCTGCGCTGGGCGGCTTGCTTCTTCCGTTGATCGGAGCGAATGCGGTTTTCGCGGTCAATGCAGTCGGTTTTCTTCTGGTGCTTTTCGCGATCGTGAGCTGGCAGAATCCGCGCAAGCGATCGAGAGCCCCGGCCGAGAGCATGCTCGAGTCATTCGTCGGCGCTGTCCGTTACGTCCGTTACAGTCGTGGAATCCAGGTCGTGCTCATCCGGGCGCTGCTTTTCTCCCTGCTGATCTCGGTGATCCCGGCCCTGCTTCCTGCGGTGGGGCTCAAGGCGCTCCATCTGACCTCGTCGCATCTGGGGATCCTTTTCACGAGCATGGCAATTGGTTCGCTCTTAGGCGCGGTCTTCGTCGTGCCCTGGGCCAGAGCGCATTTTAGTTCGAATGAGGTAACGATGCTCGCGAGCCTCGTCATTGCGGCTGTCTATATCTTGATGGCCGCCGTTCGTGACCTTGATTTCTTTATGGCGGTGGCCGCGCTTGCGGGTCTAGGTTGGACACTGGCAGCTTCCGAGCTTTGGGTTGTGGCTCAGCAGGCTATGCCGGGTTGGACGCGCGGGCGGCTGAATGCGGCAACGATCATGGTCTCTCAGGGCGGGATCGCAATCGGCGGTCTCGCCTGGGGCGCAGCCGCTGCGTTCACCGGCTTCGAATACACACTGCTGCTCGCAACGTTGCTTGTCTGCTTCAATCTTTCCATGGCCGGCCCACTATCGATCGATTTCATCAAGTCCCTCGATGCTGAACCATCGCTCCCGCTGCGCATCCCGACGTTCCCCACGGCGCCTGCTGCTGACGACGGACCGATCGCAGTGGTCGCAGAAATAAAGGTCGGTGAAGAAGATCGCAAACAATTCCTGGAATTGATGCGCGAACTTCGACTAGCCTATCTGCGCAACGGAGCATCCAGCGTGCGCCTTTACGAGAGTCTCGCGAACCGTTCTGTCTTCCGGATGGAAGCGGTATCGCCGACGTGGCAAGAGCACCTGCTCCTCCATCGCCGCATGACCAAGACGGAACGAGACATTCTCGATCGCGTTTTGCAATTACACGCCGGCGACGAAGCCGCCGTTTACCATTATGCCTTGATTACAAAAGAGATCGCCAATCCGAAACTTCGCGCCTAACTCTGTACTGGTGCTCCAAATGTTTTTCCGCTAAGCACTTGATCGTTTCCGGGTCCATCTGATCCCGTGGCGACGAGTACAAAGAACGAAGTCTAGTCGTGATCAAAGCGATGATTGAGGTGTAGTTGAGGGGGAAGGAGTTCAGGAGTCAGGAGTTCAGGAGGATAAAGCCTGCTGGTACAGATGAATAAAGAGTTCTTGGATCGAATTCGCCCAGGAGGACCGCAGGATTCTTTACAGAGCGGAATTTTGCACCCGAACTATGAGAGCGACCCGATTGTCATTCTCCGGCTCCTGACTTCTGACTGACTCCTGACTCCTGCAACTCCTGACTCCTGTGTTCGTCGCGTAAATGAAGGAACGTATTCCCCTAACTTCCCCGCTTCCGCGTCAGCATGAACTCATTCCCCTCCGGATCTATGCACATTGCGAGATGCGGCGGCTCATCTCCTTCCGGCTGCGGCTCTCGACTCAACTGCCCGCCTCCGGCGACTACCTCCTGCGCGCCGGCGATCACATCCGGGACCTGAAAGGTCAGGCCCGTCCACGTCCGCTCCCCTTCGCCGCCACCGTGGATACCGATCGTCGCGCCGCTCACGACCACTTCGCCGATCACCTCTGACTCCCTTACGACCTCCGCGCCCAGTACGTCGCGATAGAATCGCACCGCACGCCTCAGGTCCACCGCCCAAATGACATACTTCACCCGTTCAACTTTCATCCGATCAATCCTGAGCAGTCTGTCGGTTCCCGCAAATTGTTCTTTTCGAACGATGGATCACTGCTGGTGAAAGATCCTCTTCACCTGACAACTGACAACTGACATCTGCTCACTGCTACGCCGCGTCTTCGCCGGAAGCCTGCTCGTTCCCCGGCATTGCGCCGGTCATGATGGCCACAACTTCTCCCATTGAATGCTGTTGTGGAGTCGTCAGCGCAACGCGTCGGCCGAGCCGCATGATGTTGATGCGGTCTGCGAGCTCGAAAACGTGCGGCATGTTGTGACTGATGAGGAGTACCGGAAGGCCTCGATCCCGGATCGTCCGGATGAGGTTCAGCACTTCCCCGGATTCGCGGACGCCGAGAGCCGCTGTCGGTTCGTCCATGATAACCAGCCGGCGAGCAAAAATAGCGGCGCGAGCGACCGCTACCCCTTGGCGCTGTCCCCCGGAGAGATCTTCCACGGCGCTGTCAATCGACGGAAGATGAAACTTGAGCTCTGCCATTTCTTTCTGCGCCTCTGTCTTCATTTTGCGCTTGTCCAGCAACCGAAACCAGGAACCGAGAATTCCGCGGCAGCGCAATTCTCTGCCTAGAAAAAGGTTCGTTGCGATGTCGAGGGCAGGAGCTACGGCGAGATCTTGGTAGACAGTCTCGATTCCGCGCTTGCGCGGGTCTAAAGGGCTACCGAAGTGAACCGGAACTCCGTCCAACAACACTTGACCCTCGTCAGGGACCACCGCGCCACAGAGCACCTTGACCATCGTGCTTTTGCCGGCGCCGTTATCGCCGATCACAGCAAGCACTTCACCCGCGCGGAGCTCTAAGTTGGCGCCGTCAAGCGCCGTGACATGCCCGTAGCGTTTAACAATGTTTCGCGCCTCCAAAACAATTTCGCCCTTAGCCGGCACTGTGACGTTCTCAGGATGCGCGCTCATCGTTGCTTCCCTCGGGAGATCTGGTCGACGGCGACCGCGCTTATCACCAAAACGCCAGTCACCAAATCTTGCCAAAGCGGGTCGAATCCGGAGAGCGTCAGACCATTGCGCAATACGGAAACAATCAAGGTTCCTACCAGGGTACCCCAGATACTCCCGCGTCCGCCGAAGAGGCTGGTTCCGCCGATCACGACGGCCGTAATGCTATCGAGATTGGCGTTTTGCAAAGCATTCGGGTCGGCATTAGGGATGCGGCCTAGTGCGAGCCACGCGCCGATCCCGTATAGGAAAGCGGCGAACATGTAGACCGAGAGAAGTCTGTTCTGCACCGGAATACCGACAAGCCGGGCAGCGAGACGGTTATTGCCTATTGCATAAACGTGTCGCCCCCAAGCCGTCTGCGTGAGCAAATACCAGACCAACGAGTAAAGGCCGAACATGATCAGCATCCCGTAGGTGACGCCGCTGCCGTCCACGATGAAGCTGTTTCCGGTCCAACCCAACAAATCGTCGGTGACCGGGAAGGAGCCACCCTGAGCAATCAGGCGTGTCGCAGCGGTGACGATCCCGAGTAAACCGAGGGTGACGATGAAGGGAGGCAACATCAGCCTGCTCACCAGCAAGCCCGCGCCAAGACCCACGACCGTGCAGAGAAAGATCGCGAATAGAAGGCAGAGCACAGGATTGTGACCGTCGTTGACCAGTCGACCAGCGACGATCGTCCCTAGCACTGCAACGGCGCCGTTGGCAAGATCGATCCCTCCCGTGAGAATGATCATGGTCTGGCCGATCGCCAGGGTCCCGACGATAACGCTCTGCTGGATGACCAGCGACAGGTTTCCAACAGCGAGGAAGGTATGTGTGCTCAGCGAAAATATTGCGCCGAACGCGAGCAGGACCACAAGCGGACCAACCGCAGGGGTTGAAATGGCACGGCCGAGCGAGACCGTGCCACGATTAAAGGAGGGAGCAGCGTTTAGCGACATGGGCTAGCTATCTTCTAGCGGGATCCATGGACGACCGGTGGAATTGATAGCGTTGACCCATTTGGCCCGTGAGATTTCCAGGCTAGCCCCAGCAATTTTCAACGCCAAACTTCGTGTCCTTTGATGGCAGGTCAGAAAACGGCTTGTCCGTGATCAGGGTCGCGCCGGTATTGATAAACCCGCTCGGTTTCTTTCCGGTCTTGGCGAAATCGATGACGTAGTCGACGCCGCGAGTTGCCATTGCCTTAGGGAATTGCATGACTGTGGCGGCAATCTTGCCCTCCTTCACGTACTGGACTCCGAGACAACCTCCGTCAATCGACGTCAAAACGATGTCTTTCTGCTTCCCTGCCTTCTTGATTGCGGCGTAGGCGCCTTCCGCAGCCGGCTCGTTAATGGTGTAGACGACATTGATATCGGGGTGCGCAGTGAGCAGGTTCTCCATGGCGGTCTGGCCCTCATCCAGCGCGCCGTGCGTATTCTGCTTCCCAACAATCGCCGGGTCGCCTTCTTTGATGCCGAAACCCTTAAGGAATCCATCATGTCGCTGAGTGTCAACCGTGCCCCCTGGTGCCCCGTCGAGCATCGCGAGCTTCGGGGTCTTATCCCCGAGTGCCTTCCGCGCGTATTGCCCCTGCAGAACCCCCGCCTGGAAGTTGTCCGTCGCAAGGGTCGCATCCACCGCATCCGCAGGATCGGTCGCCGTGTCGAGACCGATGACGACAATGCCTTTGTCGCGAGCTTTCTTGACCGCACCTAGCACTCCTGTGGAGTTCGACGGCGTGATCAGGATGCCCTTGACTCCCGCGCTGATGAAGTTTTCGATTGCCGCAACCTGTCCTTCGTTATCACCGTCAAACTTGCCAAACCGAGCGAGGAGCTTTGCGCCATGCTTTTCGGCCTCAGCCGTTGCCGCCTGTCGTAGTTTGACGAAATACGGATTAACCTCGGTCTTCGTCACCAATCCAATCAATACCTCGCCGCTGGATTCCGCGGCGCTCGCGGAGGGCGAAAAGCCGGCGAAGGAGACGAGCGTCCAGAGCGCCAGAGCGCCGAAAGCAAATCGCAAACCGGCTCGAGGGCCGCATCGTCCGGTTGCAGAAACCTTCAATTTTATCGGCCGCGCGGTGATTTTAATTGTTTCACCGGCGCTCATTTCGTCGGTGTCTGCAACAGGGGAGTTCGCAATACGCATGTGATTAGCCTTTAGTCTGGATGTTGTTTTCGGTGTGGGAACGAATGGAAGCGTGTGATCGCCGCAGAAGTGAAGCAACTGGCAGCTTGGTGTCCTGTCCCCGAAATAGCATGCATGGATGTTATGTTGGGAACAGGAAACAGGAGCACTCCTCGGTCCGGGAGAGGACAGCGCTGAAAAATCCTGGGGGAGTGGCATAAGAAGAATTCCGTCTTTACCCAACACATTTAGAGTGTACCCAAAAAAAAGTCTGGTTCCTCGATTGTAGGAGGGCAAAGGAAGGAAAGTCGCGCAATAATCTGCTAGGACGCTGGGAGTGTCAATTTTATAAATCGGCGCGATTTATTACTAAAAATCGACGACAACAACAAACGCGGAATTGGCATTTATGCTTATTGGAATCGACTGGGGCGGCACAAAAATCGAAGGGATAGCCCTCACAGACGAAGGGCAGGAGATTATCCGCCGCCGCGAAAAGACGCCCCGCCACGATTATGACGGATGCATCCAAATCATCGTGCGGTTGGTTAATTTTATCGAGCAGGAAACCGGACAAAGCTGTCCGGTCGGAATCGGTATCCCTGGTTCACTTGAACCAAAATCCCGTCTTGGCAAAGGCGCGAGCTCGACGTGGTTGCTCGGTCGTCCGGTCGAGCGCGATTTGCGAGCGGCGCTCGAGCGCAAGATCCGAGTCGAAAATGATGCCGACTGCCTCGCTGCCTCCGAGTCCGTGGACGGCGCGGGCGCGGGCTACCACGTCGTTTTCGCCGTGATCCTGGGAAGCGGCGCGGGCGCAGGAATCGCCATCGGCGGACGGGCTCATCATGGACCGAATAACAGCGCCGGGGAATGGGGCCACAACCCCTTGCCTCTGCCTGACCTCACGGAAATCCCAGGAGAACCTTGCTATTGCGGTAAGCGAGGCTGCCTCGAGACCTGGGTCTCAGGGCGCGCGTTCGAGGCGGACTACGCCCGGCATACTCCGTCCGATCTGGCGGCTGCGGAAATTATTGCAAAAATGCGGAGCGGAGACCGCCTGGCTCGTTTGGTCTGGCATCGGTACATCAATCGTGTCGCACGCGGATTGTCCGTGGTCGTCAACACATTAGATCCGGACATTCTTGTCATGGGAGGCGGGATGTCCAATGTGGACGAACTCTACACCGACCTTCCGCCGGAATTGGCGCGGTACATCTTCTCGACGGTGTTCGAAACGCCGATCCGCAAAGCGGTTCACGGGGATTCAAGCGGCGTGCGAGGCGCCGCGTGGCTCTGGAAGGAAAATTAGCTGAGCCACTTTGGTCGTTTGTCTTCACACAACATATCGGATCTTTTTTATGAGCATTTCATCAATCGACGAACGTTTCGCATTTGGATGCGATCTCATGCAGGAGGCAGGCGAGCTGGCACTGGACTATTTCCGGCGTCTCGACACGTTGCGCGTGCAGAGCAAAGGTCCTCAGGACATGGCGAGCGAGGCGGACCTCAACACCGAATTACTAATTCGCGACCGCTTGAAAGAAAGGTTTCCAGGAGACGCTTTTCTCGGCGAAGAGACCGGGCGCACCGAGTTCGCTCCAGGCCAAGGCATATGGGTGGTGGATCCTATCGATGGCACACAGCCGTTTATCAGCGGCCTCACAGGGTGGTGCGTGTCGATCGCCTTTGTCCTCAATGGAACTCTGGAGCTCGGCTTGGTATTCAGTCCGGCAAGAGGAGAATTGTTTGCGGGACAGCGCGGTGCCGGGGCAACGTTGAATGGGAAGGCGATTCACGTCGGTGCCGCGACCCATTTGGCGGACGGCATCATCGGGGTTGGCTACTCGCCACGAGTAAAGCCTGAGGAATTTTTGGCGCTTTTCTCAAGGCTGTTAGCCCAAGGAGCGATGTTCTATCGGGATGGCTCCGGAGCTTTAGCGCTCTGCTATGTTGCCTGCGGGCGCCTGATCGGCTACATCGAACAGCACATCAACTCCTGGGACTGCCTCGGCGCCCTTGCGATTATTCTGGCCGCAGGCGGCACAATCAACGATTTCCTGTCGAACGACGGACTCTGGAAAGGGAATCGCCTGATCGCCGCCCCGGCAACCCTCTATCCAACCCTCAATCTTTTGTTCACTCCTTAGGGCAGAGCGATCTGCGCAGGCAAAGCGTCGTATATGTTTAGCGTCATACGGCCCGAAGTAGTTTGGACGTTTCCAATCCGTGGCCCGAAGTGGCCAAGAAAGCATAGCCCGGGGTTTACCCGGGGTTTACCCTGGGTAATTCCCCCACCCAATTAGCCCTTAAGGGGCCACTGGATACGGCGAGAATCGGCTCCGAACCTTTGAACCGGATCGCGTGCGCATTTCTAGCCCCTTCAGGGCGAAGCGTTTATTTCGGCTTACCCAGGGTAAACCCCATAGGCGTTAAGATAACGTGCAGGTCGACGCAAGATGCCCCGGCGCAGGTAGGGCGAAGCTCCGCCTGAGCCGGGGCTTGCCGGTTGGCCTCGCCTAACAACTTCAGCCCCATAACTTCTCGCACGGCAATTGATCCTTTAACGGCTCCGAACAAGGTGTTGAATTTGCGCGTCACTCATTTTCTTTCTGACGATGCCAATGAGCGCGCAAATTGTGGTCGACTCGAACGAATGATTTAAGGGGGTGAGGTCGCAGGGGAGTGCGACGCGGCAAACCCCGGCTCAGGCGGAGTGTTTCGCCCTACCGCGCCGGGGCATGCGGAGGGTGATCTTCTGTGGGATCATGCGATTTGGCGAGCGCGCCCGGACGGTATCTTACCACGCCAAAGCGCGCTACTCGCCAGATCGGGGGCGGTGTGTTTGTGGGTTCATGCGATTTGGCGAGGCCGCCCGGCAAGCCCCGGCTCAGGCGGAGCTTCGCCCTACCGCGCCGGGCCTTCGCGCGTCGATCTGCCACTTATTTTAACGCCTATGGGGTAAACCCTGGGCTAAGCTTCCTTGCCCCTTCGGGCCGTATGACCGGCGCTAAACACATACAAAGCGTCTCGCTTTGCTTCTTAAGAACCGACGATTCGCACCGCTGAACGCTCGCAAGCTCTTCACGGATCAAGATACCAATCCTTGCGGGTCAGCGGCAGACCGCTGCGGCCTTCATCGGGCTTGAGGAGCACCGTTTGATAGAGGTTCAACAATCCCGCCGCGAACCCGTAGGCTGACCCAGGCAGGAAAAGACGCCACACGCGGTAGGTCGGCTCGTCGACCAGCTGCAATGCCTCATTGCGCTGCGACTCCAGACGTTCCGCCCAGTGGCGCAAAGTCAGCGTATAGTGTTCGCGCAGACTTTCCACATCGCGCACCTCGAACCCGGCTTCTTCGGCGTAGCGCAATGTCGTGTTGATCGGCACAAGATCGCCATCCGGAAATACATAGCGACTGATGAAAGTCGGACCCTTCGGCCGTGGATCGATTGCACGATTCGCTATCCCATGGTTGAGGAAAACTCCTCCCGGGCGCAACAGGCGCCAAGCGTGTTGGAAATAGAGCGGGAGCTGGCTCTCGCCGACGTGCTCAAACATGCCGACGCTCACGATTTTTTCAAAGCAATTGCTGTGATTCAGGTTGCGGTAATCGCGCAATTCCACGCGGCACTGTTTTTCCAAGCCGGCCCGCCCGATGCGCTGGTTGGCAAGCGCCGCTTGATTCTTGCTGAGAGTAATCCCTAGAGCGTTCACTCCGTATTTCCGGGCGGCGTGAATAATCAGGCCACCCCAGCCGCAACCGATGTCGAGCAAGCGCTCGCCCGGGCGCAAACGTAACTTGCGGCAGATGTAGTCGAGCTTCCGCGCTTGGGCATTCTCGAGATCCTCGTCAGCGGCTTCAAAATAGGCGCAGGAATAGACCATTTGTTCGTCCAGCCACAGCGCGTAGAAATCGTTAGACACATCGTAGTGATAGGTCACAGCCTGCCGGTCGCGCTCGATCGAATGAAGTTCGCCGGATAGCTCGGCCGCCTGTCGGTTCTTTCGCCGAAGTCGATCCAGGCGAGGCAGACGGAGCAGATTTTTTCCGATACGCAGCACCGTAACGGCGGGCCAGTTGCGACCCATCAAATAGTTGGCCATCGGCATCGCCGCCTCATGGTCTCCCACTACATCAAGATCCCCGCTTATATATGCTTCGCTCAACGAAAGATCATTGGCGCTCGTCTTTAACATGCGTCGCAGTGCATCGGGATGCCGAACCGCCAGCGTAAAGCGCGGCGAACCGCTCTCAGCCGGCCACTGGCTGCCATCCCAAAATGAGATCGCGAAATCGCGGGGATGATAGTCGTGCAGCAACAGCCGGAAAATTGCCATCGCCTTAGTTGCCGCATTGTCGGCGGCGCGTACGTCTTTTGTCATTTGCGTGATCATGACTGGCCCTTTCGTGGAAACGTTCTCGCGTACAGACGGACTTATATATAGACCCACACAAAAAGTGTCCAGTTTCGAAGACGAAACCTGCTCGTTGACTTTCGCTTTCATTTTTCGCGACCCTCGCTTATACGATTCGCAAGGTTCTCCGAGGTCCCATGGGCTTTGGAAAATCCAGCCGTCTTCATGCGGCCAAGCGGTTCAAGATTTCTGCCGACCTCCCTATTGTCGTCGAGTTGGTCGACAGCCGCGAAAAGATTGAAGCATTTCTACCGGTCATTGACGTCATGATCGACAGTGGCCTCGCCACGCTCGAGCGCGCGGAAGTGATCTTTCTCAAGCAAGATCCACCGACTCCTCGGTCTTTTCCTCAGCAATCACCACGATGTGCCGGTCCGTCGCCAACAAAGCTGCCGTAGGAACCAACTCCCGGCCGAAACCTGCGCGAATTTCTTTCCAGCAAACACCGTCCATTAACTGCGATTTCTTCGGCATGTAAAGAATTGAAAAATTCCGAAACTTCAAAGGCCAGCCTTCGAAAATCGCCTTCTGGCCCTGCACCGAGTTCATTCCAGCATGCTCATGCCCGTCGATCGCATCCAGAATGTATTGAATCGCCTCAGAGTAGTTGTCTTCCATGACGGAGTTAAATTGTACAGCGGCTGATTTCGCTTCATTGTCCTGGACAAAATCAATTTTAAGTTGGCCGTACAGCAAGATGAGAGTCAACTCGACTAATAGCGTTGTCTCGTGCGAACACTCGGCGACCGTAGTGTGTCCGTCTTCTTCCGAAAGCACGATCAGCCAACGTCGATTGGTAACGCAAAGTACCGACGCCAAGCTTTGAAAGTTAGCCGCACCGTAAGAAGGACTAAAGATTAAGTGCTTTAGATCTTCTGTCTCGCTCACACGCTCCGTGAGCACTTCACGAAACGGTGATGATAGTTCCGTAATGCTCTTGGCACACGCTGCAAATTGTCGCGTTGAGCCCATTCTGCAGTCATCACGGAATACCCACGCCGTTCCACAGGAGCTCTTCTCCCGGGCCAAAACAAATTTCTGGATAGTTTTAAGCGATGAGCGGTACCCTGAACGATGGCAAAAATGAGGCACAATACTTATGTGGAATCCATTAAGAGAACGTGAACAACAACTCCAAACATTCTTCCCGGACACTCCGCCGAAAGCCCTCCTTATTCGACTTCTGGGAAGAAATATCGCCGTGGATGGCGACGAATTTCAGAGAGCTCAATGGTTCTGGGAAAGACGTCCGAACAAACTCATCTTATCCCGAGATAAGGCCCTGAGGATCCTCGCGTTCTACCTATTGCTTTGGGTTGCATCGATGTTCGTCCAAGAGCAAGCTCAGGTTGTCGGTTGGAGAGGCTGATGAATATATGCATCGCCCGCTTTACCGTGCAATCGTGCTGAGAGCACGAGAACTGCGTCTCGCCGGGGCCACGGTGCTCCGTGGCCCAATGGGCTACGGCCGGTCGACCGGGGACAGGACACAAGCCCGCAAGAATCGCCCAAAAGCCTCCATCGCCCGCAAATCTCTAAGGATTTGTCGGCGATGCAGGCTAAGAAGTCTGGAACAACAAGAACACGACTAGAACAATCAAAAGCGAGAAAAGCGCGTAGGCGGCATAGGCGTTAAAACGCCCCTGATGCATTGCCGCCAACATACCCGCACACCAAAATGCCGCCGCCTTTGTTGGTTGAAAAACCAGCCGCTCCACGAGATGCACGCGCTCTTTTTCGCGCCGGATGGCGATCCGGAAATGTTCCGCCACCGTCTCGCGTGTGTCCTCCACCGTCGTCGGTTGAAACACCGCATCGAAAATCACTCGGACCGGATTGGAAAATCCAGTCGCAGTGTAGGTCACTTCCGGCAGCAAGCGCCTCACACCGCCGTCCCAGCGTGGAAGCCGGGCCAGTTGCCGGCTGCGCGTCAGCCACAGGCGGACAATCAGGTAAGTGAGAGCCAACAAAAGGATGAGCGCCGCGAGCATGTAAGAAGTGGACATCGCGAACACTACGGGATTCTCTTTTCCACCGCGGTGCATCACCACTAACCCGCGTCCGGGAAGAACGCTTTGTCCGACTTGCGTACCCAAATCATGGAATTCACCGACAAAGGCAGGCGGCAAAGTGTTGTGAGCAGGGTTTGAGGTAAAGAAAGGGGGCACCAGCGCGTCGGCTGCGCTACCACCTACCAATGGATTGAGCGCCGAACCCAGTGCTGGAATTACATAGGTCGGCAGCACGCCGAACGCCAGACACAGCGCGGCAAGAATGGCCATTGACGCGAGCGCAGCGGATTTGGCTTCGGTCACTGGTTGCTTCGCCGGCAGACGGCGCATTCCTAAAAAGCTCATCGCAAACACCTTCACAAAACAGGTGACCGCCAAGGCCGCCGTCAGGGCGAGTCCGGCGCCGCACAAGGCAAAAACGATTTTCGTCGACGTCGAAGAGAGTTCCGCCGAGCGGAGCATGGTTTGCAAAGTGAGCCATTCACTAACAAAGCCGTTGAACGGCGGCAGCGCAGCGATGGAGAGCGTGCCGGCGAGAAAGCCGAGAGCGGTTAACGGCATGCATTTGATTAAGCCTCCCAACCGATCCATATCGCAAGTGCCGGTCTGAGTTTCCACCGCACCCGCGCCGCAAAACAACAACGTCTTATAAAGGGAGTGATTGATGAGATGATATAGCCCGGCAACGTACGCAATGGCCGCCAACGCCGGAAGACCTGCTGCGACAAAGACCATGCCCGCTCCAAATCCGGCGACCACGATGCCGGCATTTTCAATGGAGCTGTGCGCCAGCACCGTTTTTAGGTCGTTCTCAATCGTTGCGTAAAGAATTCCGAGCAGCGCCGAAATTGTTCCCACAACCAATGCCACTAAACCTGGACCCACGTGCGTCGCTGGCATGAGATCAGCGTTGACCCGCAAAATCCCATAGAGTCCAAGATTTAAAGTGGCGCCCGCCAGTACTGGAACAAACGCCCGCGGAGCGAGCCTGTATGCGGCCGGCAACCAGGTATTCACCGGCACCAGTCCGGCTTTGACACCGAACCCGAAAAAAGACAACAAAAAAACTGCCCATCGCGCGCCGGCGCCCAATCCGGGGGCGGCCGATTTGAGCGTCGCGAAATCGACCGACTGCACGTTGATTGCGAGGAGAAGAAAACTCAGCGCCGCCGCCAATGTCCCCGCTTCGCCCATCGCCAGCAAAAGATAACCTGCGGAAGCATGGGCGTTTTCCCGGCCGCGGTTGTGGACAATCAACAGATACGAAAGCACGGACATGACTTCCCACGCGAGCAGGAACAGCACTGCGTCGCCCGCGATGTAAATCAAAACAACCGACGCAAAGAGGATGCGATTGAACATCGTGAACGCCGTTTGTTCTCAGCCGTTTCCTTCGATCCCATGAACCCAAGAGCGGGCGCCGCCGCTGTTCGCACCTCGTACGCTGACCCAGATAGTACTGAGCATAATAAAACCCCTGCCCACGCATTTCCTGCGTTAACAGGAGTTATTAGCCGTGAATATGGTCAGGCGGTTTCCCCATTCTGGGGAGGCAAACTCCATTGCCAGCCATTTACCTATTCGAAGAGCGCCCGTCAGACAACCGAAATTCGATCGGTAACGAATTTTTTCCGCTCGCGGCTTGTCGACGCTGTTGCCGGGCGGAAGCGACGCCGAGAAAGGTTGAACCACAGATTCCACAGATTTCGCAGATTCAAGGAGAGGGGGTTTGGCATTGATCTCTGCAAAACCTTCTCGGACGCCTCAAAAGAATCTGTCTAATCTGTGGTCAACCGCTTCGGTCTGGAAAGTAAAGTTCCACCCCATTTTCCGCCAGCCGTTGTTGGATCTCTGCAATGTGGGCGCGATCGCGCGTTTCAACGGTGCAGAGCACGTGAACTCGCGATAGATCCGGCCCGGCAAAAGTTCGATTGTGTACGATCTCGGTAATATTGGCTTCGGCGGAGGCCAGCACCCCGGAAAGATGCGCCAAACCGCCCGGTCGGTCGCTGATCAGCGCGTCGAACCGGTAAATCCGTCCATCCGCCGCCAACCCGCGTTCGATCACGCGGCTATGAGCCAAGGGATCGATATTGCCACCCGATAGCAGAAGCACGACTCGGCGCCCCTCAAGTTCGGGCAGGCGGCCGCCCAACAACGCCGCCAAACCTGCAGCGCCCGCGCCTTCGATCACGCACTTTTCCAACTCCGCCAACCGCAGCATCGCGAGGGCCAATGCCTCCTCTTCGACAGTCACCATCCGAAGCGCCAATGGCGCTACCATAGCCAGAGTGTGCCGGCCCGCTTCCGCTACTGCCAATCCATCCGCGAGGGTGAACTTCGTCGAAACCCGAACAGGCGCGGCAACGGCCAATCCTGCCGCGAAACATGCGGCATTTGCCGGCTCCACCCCGAAGATTTGCAAACTTGGCTTCAGCGCCTGCAACACGGTCGCCACCCCGGCCAACAAGCCGCCGCCCCCTACCGGGACGACAATGGCCTCGGGATCCGGCACTTGCTCGAGGATTTCGAAGGCCAGCGTCCCTTGACCCGCGATGACCTGAGGATCGTCAAACGGATGAATATACGTAAGCGCGCGCTCCTCAGCGATTCTGCCGGCCTCGATCCGAGCTTCATCGAACGTGTCGCCGCGCAGCACCACCGTCGCTCCGAATTGGCGGCAGCGCGCCACTTTCACCAGCGGCGCGAAACGCGGCATCACGACTGTGACTGGTATACCGAGCGACCGCCCGTGCCATGCCAACCCCAGAGCGTGATTGCCTGCGGAAGCCGCAATCGCCCCCAGCCGCGCTTGGTCCGGCGTCAATTGCGCCAAAGCATTGCGCGCTCCCCGTTCTTTGAAACTCCCGGTCCGCTGAAGATGCTCCTGTTTGCAGTAAATGCGTGCTCCGGTCAACTCGCTCAGCGCTGCGGACTCCGTGCATGGGGTGCGGACAATCGCGCCGTTCAACCGCGAGCGTGCCTCCACAATTTGCGAAAGCGAGACTTCGGAATCAGGGTCGGTCTTCATTTGGAGATTTGGGCAAATAAAAAACCCCGAGCGGTTAACTCAGGGCTGCGGAATTTAGAGTTGCGGTAAATTGGCGCGCGTCTATCCCGGCCCTAAGAGGGCACTAATAATAATGACCGCAACGATCATGTTGGACGCGACAGACGATAAAGCCATGTAAACCGCCCTTCTGCGCCAGGAACCGCCCGGTGTCAAGTTTTACCACTAAACAAGCGTACCAAGGCAGAGCGAGTCGGCAAACCGTCCCGCTTTGCATGCTCCTCAAGAAGCAAAGCGAGACGCTTCGCCTACGCCGGCACGCCGATCCGCCGATACACTCTGCCCAGACGCGCCGATCACCTCTTCCACGGTTTCTCCGTTCAACACAGCTCGAGCATGGGCGGAATCGATGTCATGCTCTGAGGACGCTATGACGACTGTCGCAACGCAGTTGCCGATCAGGTTCGTGACAGCCCGGCCGATCCCGACAAACCAATCAATCGGCAGAATCAATACAAGTCCAACGACAGGGATGGCTGGAATTGCCTTCAACGTTGCGGCGAGGATCACGATTGCCGATCCAGGGATCCCGTGCGCGCCTTTCGACGTAATGAGCGACACCAAGAGTACCAATGACAGGTCGTGCAACGACAACGGCGTATTGGTGGCCTGGGCAATAAAGACAACTGCAAGGGTGAGATAGATCGAAAAGCCGTCCAGATTAAAAGAATAGCCAGTCGGAATGACTAACCCGACCGTCGTGTCCTTGATTCCCATTCGCTCAAGCTTGCGCATGATCGCCGGCAGAACCGCGTCCGAAGAAGCCGTGCCGAGAACGATCAGCAATTCTTCGCGCAAGTACCTGATGAATTTGAAGATGTTGAAGCCGGCGATCCGAAGGACGGCCCCCAACACCAGGATTATAAAAATCGCGCAGCTGACATAGAATACCAAAACCAGAAGAGCAAGTTTACTCAGCGACGCGACACCGTATTTTGCGGTCGTAAACGCAACCGCCCCAAGCACGCCAACCGGCGCGAGCTTGATAATCAGGCCGATCACTTTGAACAGCACATTTGCGATGGCGTAGAGGGCAACGAAGACCGACCGGCCCGCTTCGCCCGCCAACGACAAGCCGGCGCCAAACAGAATCGCAAAAACCAAGACTTGCAAGATGTCACCCTTGGTAAACGCATCAAAGACGGTCGTCGGAATCAGATTCAGAAAAAAATCGCTGACACTGTGCAAAGATTTGGCACGTTCGGCGTAAACCGACATGGCGGAAGAGTCCAAGGAGCGGATGTCGATGTTCATCCCTGACCCGGGATGGAGAATATTGGCCAACACCGCGCCGATAATCAGCGCGAATGTCGTGATCAGCTCGAAATAAACAATCGTTTTTAATCCAACTCGTCCGACCTTCTTGAGGTCTCCGGATCCGCAGATCCCGGTGACGACGACGCTGAAGACCAAAGGAGCGATGATCATCTGAATCAGCTTGACAAACCCATCACCGAGCGGCTGCAGGCTCTTTCCAAAATCTGGCGCCGCGACGCCAATTCCGATGCCGAGCAGCAGAGCGATCACGACCCGTCCGAACAACGAATTCACAAATTTCATCGGGAGATTTTTCCGGTCAGCAAAATTCGCCTGCGAAGCGATGAAACCACGCCATGAGTATTCAGCAGCACAGCGCGTGCCAAGAAGGGCCCGCCCCGAAGGGGCCAGAAAGCCCAGCGCAGGGTTTACCCCATAGGCGTTAAGATAACGTGCAGGTTGACGCAAGATGCCCCGGCGCAGGTAGGGCGAAGCTCCGCCTGAGCCGGGGCTTCCCGGTTGGCCTCGCCTAACAACATCAGCCCCATGACTTCTCGTACGGCAATTGATCATTTAAGGGCTCCGAACACGGTGTTGAATTTGCGCGTCACGCATTTTCTTTCTGACGATGGCAATGAGCGCGCAAATCGTGGTCGACTCGAACGAATGATTTAAGGGGGTGACGTCGCAGGGGAGTGCGACGCGGCAAACCCCGGCTCAGGCGGAGTGTTTCGCCCTACCGCGCCGGGGCATGCGGAC
>Ga0302326_10008552_pt1 | contig 22552 bp, 23 predicted proteins | sample Palsa_T0_3_FD_202264 | JGI IMG/M metagenome (GOLD analysis project Ga0302326, IMG submission 202264) | Peat permafrost microbial communities from Stordalen Mire near Abisko, Sweden - Palsa_T0_3 | ecosystem: Environmental > Terrestrial > Soil > Palsa > Peat permafrost | place: Sweden: Abisko... | reverse complement strand
CACCTTGGCCTTCAGGCTGGGCGGGTGATTCTTACGCGTTCGTGGCATTGTCTCTCCTCCATTTTCAATGCCGCCGACCATCTAAGAAAAGGCCTTTTTCGTGTCCAACTTTTGGGGTCCATTACAGGATCCAGACCGGACCCTGATGGATCTCGGCGGATTGCTTACGCATCTCCAGGAGATCTTCCACGTTTCGGTGGACGTCGCCACTGAACGAATGCTTCGTCCAAAATTTCACGACCCGGCATTGCGGGAAGCTGTTTTCCTGTGAGGAACGATGTGGAAAGGCGCCAGGATATTCTGAAGGCTGCTGGCAACGCGCTTGATCGGAGGAGACGGTGAAGGTCCGGGATGTAGTCAAGTTAGTGGAAGCCGACGGTTGGAGGGAAAAGCGAGTGCGAGGCAGTCATCGCCAATTCAAGCATCCGTTGAAACCTGGCAAAGTTACCATCGCGGGCAAGCCCGGAGATGACATACCTGAGCAGACGCTAAGTAGTATCCTGAAACAAGTCAGGCTGAGCAGGAAGGATCTCCAATGAAGAAATACGCCGTGATCATCGAGAAAGGGCCGAGCAACTATGGCGCCTACGTGCCGGACCTGCCGGGATGCGTGGCCGTGGCGGACACACCCGATGAAGTGGAAAGACTCATTCGCGAAGCCATCGAATTTCACCTGGAAGGCATGCGCGAAGATGGCGATCCTATCCCGGAACCGACTACTCACGCAATCGAGCTGACCGTGGAAATCCCGGCCGCCTGATCTTGGCCTGGCCCTACACATCGCACAGCTTGGCCGCCTCCTCCAGCGACTGCATGGGATCCCGAGTTGGCACAAACTCGTGCGCAAAATACCCCGTAAACCCCGCCGCCACAATGGCCTCCGCCACCGACCGCCACTGCAGCTCCTGCGTCCCGTCCAGCTCGTGCCGCCCCGGCACCCCGCCCGTATGGAAGTGCGCAATATATTGAATATTCTGCCGGATGGTCCGAATAATATCGCCCTCCATGATCTGCATGTGATAGATGTCATAGAGCAGCTTAACCCGTGGAGAATCCACGCGCTTAATCACCTCCACGCCCCACACGGTGTGGTCGCACTGATAGTCGTGATGGTCAATCTTGCTGTTCAGCAGCTCCAGGCAAACGGTCACGCCCTTGTCTTCCGCCAGCTTCTTTACCCGGTTGAGCCCGATCACGCAATTGTCCAGGCCTTCGGCATCCGCCTGCCCGCGCCGGTTACCCGAAAACGTGATCACATTGGGCACGCCTGCAGCCGCCGCCCGCGGGATGTTCTCCTCCATCTCGCGCACCAGCCGGTCGTGATTCTCCTTGCGGTTGAAACAGTCGGCAATGTTCCCGGCCCCCGGCGTCATGGCCGGAACCAGTCCATACTTCTGCGCCACCGGCCAATCCTTGTAGTCGATCAGGTCGATACCCTTCAGCCCGATACGCGCCGACTCGCGCGCCAGGTCGTCCACGCTCATCTTGCTGTAGCACCAGCGCGCCACCGATTGCTTCAGGCGGCCCTTCAACGGGGCGGTTTGCCCCTGCGCGGATTCGAGCGCCGCCGCCGCGCCCGCTAGCTTGAATACGGTTCGTCGTGTCATAACTGTTAGAATCATATAAGATACACCCTCTTTACCATGACTACCAGTGAGGAACGCCGCCAGGCCCTATTCGACGCCCTCGAAAGCCGTATTCTGGTCATTGACGGCGCCATGGGCACCATGCTGCAACAACAGCATCTCACCGCCGCGGATTTCGGCGGGCCGGCGCTCGAGGGCTGCAACGAATACCTGCTGAAAACCAGGCCTGACGTGGTGCTCGGCATTCATCGCGCCTATCTCGAAGCCGGCGCCGACATCATCGAGACGAACTCCTTCAATGGCACGAAAAGCGATCTGGTGGATTATGGCGTCGATGGCGAATCCTACGAGCTGATGTTTACCGCCGCGCGCCTCGCCCGGCAGGCCGCCCAGGAATTCTCCACCAGCCAAAAGCCGCGCTTTGTGGCCGGCTCCATGGGACCCACGCGCAAAAGCATCACCATCAGCCGCAGCATCTCCTTCGAGCATCTGCAGCAGGATTATTACGATCTTGCCAAGCCGCTGGTGGATGGCGGCGCCGACATTCTGCTACTCGAAACCTGCCAGGACACCCGCAACATCAAGGCCGGCCTGCTGGCCATCCGGCGCGTAATCCGCGAGCTCGGCCGCCCCATTCCCGTAATGGTCTCCGGCACCATCGAGACCATGGGCACCATGCTGGCGGGCCAGACCGCCGATTCGCTCTACGCCTCCATCGAGCATGCCGATCTGCTGTCGGTGGGCTTAAACTGCGGCACCGGCCCCGAATTCATGACGGACCATCTGCGCACGCTCAGCGAGATGTCCGCCACGCGCGTCTCCTGTTATCCCAACGCCGGTCTGCCCAACGTAGAAGGCGAGTACAACGAAACGCCGCAATCCTTCGCCGAGCAGCTCGCGCGCTTCGTCGAGCACGGCTGGCTCAACCTGGCCGGCGGATGCTGCGGCACCACCGCGGCTCACATCCAGGTGCTGGCCCAGATGGTGGACGGAAAAAAACCGCGCGCCTTGAAGCCGCCCGCGCATCGCGCCTACTATTCCGGCATCGAGCTGGTGGAGGCCGAAGAAAGCAACCGGCCGCTGATCGTTGGCGAGCGCACTAACGTGATCGGCTCGCGTCTGTTCAAAAACATGGTGGCCAAAGAGATGTGGGAGGAAGCCACCGAGATCGCTCGCTGGCAGGTGAAAAACGGCGCGCACATCGTGGATGTCTGTCTGCAAAGCACCGACCGCGACGAAATCCAGGATATCCCGGCCTTCTACGAAAAGCTGATCCGCAAGGCCAAGGCGCCTATCATGATCGACACCACCGATCCGCGCGCCATGGAGCTGGCCCTCACTTACTGCCAGGGTAAGTCTATCATCAACTCCATCAACCTGGAAGATGGCGAAGAGAAATTCGCGCGCACCTGCCCCGTTGCCAAGGCATACGGCGCGGCGCTGGTAGTGGGCTGCATCGACGAAGACCCGCTGCAGGCCCAGGCCTTCACGCGCGAGCGCAAACTGGCGGTGGCCGGGCGCTCGGTCGCGCTACTCACCGAAAAATACGGCATCGCGCCCGAAGACATCATCATCGATCCGCTGGTGTTCCCCTGCGCCACGGGCGACGTGAACTACATCGGCGGCGCGGTCGAGACCATCGAAGCGATCCGGCTCATCAAGGAGCGCATCCCTTACATCAAAACGGTACTGGGCATCTCCAATATCTCATTCGGTCTGCCCGCGGCCGCGCGCGAGGTAGTCAATTCCGTCTTCCTTTATTACTGCACCAAGGCCGGTCTCGACCTCGCCATCGTCAACGCCGAGAAGCTGGAGCGCTTCGCCTCGATTCCCGAGGAAGAGCGGCGTCTCGCGGAGAGCCTGCTCTTCAATACGCCGCCGGCCGATGCCGCTGAAGAGTTGAAGCTCGCCCCCGAGGATTGGCGCGCGCAAACTCCCGCCGACCGCGCCGCCATCAACCAGTTCCACATCGCCGCCATTGCCGAACACTTCCGCAAGGCCGTCAAGCGCGAAAAACCTCGTCCCGAAGATGTCCCGCTCGATCGGCGCCTGGCCAACTACATCATCGAAGGCACGAAAGACGGCCTGGTCGCCGACCTCGACCGCAAGCGCCAGGAAGGCGCCGCTCCGCTCGAAATCGTCAACGGGCCGCTGATGGCGGGCATGGCGGAGGTCGGCCGGCTGTTCAACAACAACGAGCTGATCGTGGCTGAGGTCCTGCAATCGGCCGAGGCCATGAAAGCCGCCGTCACCCATCTCGAACAGTTCATGGAGAAGGCCGATACGGCGACCCGTGGCAAGATCGTGCTGGCCACGGTGAAGGGCGACGTACACGATATCGGCAAGAACCTGGTGGAGATCATCTTGAACAACAACGGCTACCAGGTCGTCAATCTGGGTATCAAGGTGCCCCCCGATATTCTCATACGCGCCTGCCTGGAGCACTCGCCCGACGCCATAGGTCTCTCGGGGCTCCTGGTCAAGAGCGCCCAGCAGATGGTCATCACCGCCGGCGATCTGAAAGAGGCCGGCATACACGTGCCGATGCTAGTGGGCGGCGCCGCGCTATCGGACCGCTTCACGCGCACCCGCATCGCGCCCGCATACAGCAAGGCCGTCTGCTACGCCAAGGACGCCATGACCGGTCTCGACCTGATGAACCGGCTGATGGACCCGGCCGCGCGCGAAGCCGTGCTGAGCGGTCATACCCATACGGAAGCGCCGCCAGTGGCTCCCGCCGCCGAAGAAACGCCGGTGCGCCTAAGCAGCGCTCGCAGCCGCAAAGTGCGCGCCGATATTCCCATTCCCGCCGCGCCCTATCTCGATCGTAAGCTGCGCGACGTGCCCCATCTGGCCGAAATCTGGAGCTATATCAATCCCTTCATGCTCTACGGCAAGCACCTCGGTTACAAGGGCAACTTCGAGAAGAACCTGGCCGCCCATGAGCCCAAGGCCATCGAGTTGTTCCACCAGATGGAGGAGTTGAAGCAGGAAGCCGCGCGCTTCATGCGCGTGAAGGCCGTCTGGCAGTTCTACGAGGCCGAGCGCGACGACAACGCCATCCACCTGTTCGAACCGGGCGCGGCCGCGCCGCTGCACACTTTCCAATTTGGCCGCCAGCATCGCGAAGAGGGACTCTGCCTCAGCGATTACATCTTAGGTCCGGAAGACGGCGTGCGCGATCACCTGGCCATGTTCGTGGTCACGGCGGGCGCGGGCATACGCGAAAAGTCCCAGGAGTGGAAAGAAGCGGGGCTGTACTTCAAATCGCACGGCCTGCAGTCGCTCGCCATCGAGACCGCCGAGGGATGCGCGGAATGGCTGCACCGCCGCATACGCGAAGATTGGGGCTTCCCCGATGCGCCCACCATGACCATGCAGGAGCGCTTTACATCGCGCTACAGGGGCAAGCGCTACAGCTTCGGCTATGCGGCCTGTCCCAACCTTGACGACCAGCAAGGGCTGTGGACGCTGCTGCGCCCCGATGACATCGGCGTGCGGTTAACGGAGGGCATGATGATGGACCCCGAAGCCAGCGTCAGCGCGCTGGTATTCCAGCACCCGGACTGCGCCTACTTCACCGCGAGTGAAGAGACCGAAGCCGTGATGGTGTAAGTGGTGATGGTGTAGCTCGTTATTGAGCCGCGCGCGTAAGCGAGGTGCGCTGAATCTGAGTCATAATACGAAGGAGTTCTCCCGTGTCTACAATCGCCACCATCACCGGCGCGCAGTTCGACGCGATGCCCAACGACGAAGGCCGTAGGTGTTATCTCGATGCCAGCGGGATTTCGGCCCTGGCCTACCCGGATGTCGAATTCGCCCTCACCGACAACGACCGCGTGCGGCCGGAAGTCTGCGTTCTGCTGGGCGACAAGGCGCCGGATATTGCCGTCGAGGTCATCTCGCCAACAGAGCGCTCTGCCGAAAGCCACGACAAAGTCCGCGCGTATCTGCGAAAGGGAACCGCCGAGGTATGGCAAGTCTACCCGAAATCGCGGACCGTTCAAATCCATCGCGGAGAAATCGGCAGGTTATTCGAATCGAGTCAACAGGTGGCAAGCGATCTGCTGCCGAGCTTCGCGCTCCCGCTCTCAGCCCTGTTCGGGTAGCACCGATGAAACCTTTCTTCGGCCTTCTTCTGATCGCCTTTTCCGCCCGCGCCCAGACTTCCGCGCTCGATTTTCTCAACCACAACCACCCCGTGCCGGATGCACACAATTGTTACCCCTACGAAGGCCAATGGGCGGATCGTATCGACCGCGCCCTCAAGACCCCGTTTCCCGTCGCCATCGAACAGGATATCGCCTGGTATGTCGATCCCGCCACCGGCAAGGGTCGCCCGGTGCTCGCGCATTCGGAAAAAACCACCGGCTCGGAACCCTCGCTCCGCAATTACTTTTTCGAGCGCGTGCGGCCGATCATGGAAAAAGCGCTTCGCGAAAACGACCGCGCGCGCTGGCCGCTGATCGTGATGCACTTCGACTTCAAGGATAACCAGGCGCCGCTACTGCGCGCTGTGTGGGAAGTGCTGGGAGAATACCAGGGCTGGATCAGCACTGCAGTGAAGACCGCCGACGCACACGTGCTGGCGCCCATCGAACCGAAGCCGCTGCTGATTCTGACCGAGGAGCCGGACGCCCAGGAAGAGGTCTTCTACCGCGAGCTCCCGGTAGGGGCCCGCCTGCGCGTGTTCGGCTCCATGCCCACCAACCAGGTTGCAGGCGCATCCGAGGCGGAACAGGATCGCCTGCTGGCCACCCTGCCTCCGGAAAAGCTGCTCTCGACGCCGCCCACCAACTATCGGCGCTGGTGGAATAATTCGTGGCACGTCGTCGAGGAAGGCGGCCAGCGCAAGGCGGGCGCTTGGACCGCAGCCGACGACCGGCGCCTGCGCGCGCTAGTGCGCCACGCGCACCAGCTCGGCTACTGGATCCGCTTCTACACGCTCGACGGTTTCGCGCCGGACGAAAGCCGCGGATGGGACGAGGGCTACAATTTCGGCTCCCTTCAGGCCGTTACGGCGCGTTGGAAAGCGGCCATTGCGGCGGGCGTGAACCTGATTGCGACAGACCAGTACGAGGCCCTGGCAGCGGCGATGCGTGCTGAACTCAATCCAGACAAGCGGTGATTGCTTCGATGACCCGCTTAGTCTCATCGGGGTCTCTGACCTGGATGGACAAAGCGCCCGCTTCTTTCGCCGGATAATCGTTCCCACCGGGAAACAGGGCGTCCCCTATGAAGACCATCTCCGTGATGGCAGTGCCAAGAACGTCCCGGAGTTTTCGGATACCGTAGCCTTTGTCAATCCCTGGCTTGGTGACATCTACGGATGTCGCGCCGCCCAGCCGCACGGAAAACTCGGGAATAAAAGTGTCGAGGAGCGCTTTCATCTTCTTTCGCTTGGCAAAATCCGGGTCCCACTTCTTCTTTTCTTCCAACGGAGCCTGCTGACCCAGTGCGGAAAAGGTAATCTGACTTCCCCGGTCTTCAATCAACTCTCCCCAAACCCTCTCTGGCTTGAAGCCGGATAACTCGATGGCCTTTTGCAGTGAGGTGATAATCTTGTGCTTCTGCTCACTGGTGAAGTCTTCCGAGTAGAGTATCTCCCAGCTTGACTTATACTGATAGAACTTTGTTCCGCACGTTGGGAGGATAGATAGATTCTTCAGTCGCTCATCGTGCGGCAGATGCGAGAGCAATTGCTGTTGGAATTGTGGCCAGTTACCGCCGGAGATGACCGCTACTTTGACAATATCGAGAAGAGTGCCGAGAAGTGTTGCCATCTCCGCGTCAAGAGACGACTTGCTTTCGGCAAGCGTGCCATCCAGATCGAAAACAATTAGCTTTTTCACGCTGGTTCTTGCTCGCTGGCTGTCCACGCCTGGCGACTCATCTCGTCAGGCTTGCGGGCGCTGTTCGCGCGCGCTCTCTTTTTCTGCTAGCCACTGCTGCACAACTTCCAGCTTGTCCAGGCGCTTTTCGTGAGCCTCGGCGATACCGCGAAGAGCCTCTGCTGCGGTGCTCAACTTGACGCTGGCGTCGTAAAGACGTCCTAGCGCGTTCCTCCATTCCATTCGGCGCCTGACTTCAGAATACGTGAGTGGCACTCAGTTGTCGAATGCCGCCTGGACTGGCCCTATTACTTCCGATAATGGATATTATGTTAACTTCTATGGGAACCTCACCTTTGACCCCTCCAATGCCACCAAAAAAAGTGGGCCCGTACCCAAACTGCGAGTACAGGCCCGAGGGAAGAAAACTCAAACTCTACCGGTGGCCCCCGCCGTGCGAACCGCCGCCGCCACCCCCGCCGCTGCTGTGAGAGACGTGACCGCTGCCGCCCCCACTTCCGCTCGAAGCGCGCGGCGCACTGCGCGTTTCCTTATTCGTTGCCGAGCGCTCATGGACCACCGACGGCGCTATCCGAATGGCTTGCGGACCGCTGGAGCGGCCGTAATTGGTTGCCGGCGCCGAGTACGAGCGGTAGCCCGAACCGCCCGGCTGCCCGCTATTTGGCCGCGCCGCGCCATAGCCGCTCCCGCCATACGTACCCGCACGCGGAGCCGCCGCACGAGGCTCACCAAAGCGCTGCCAGCCGCTGCTGTTACGATCCGGCGCCGATTGCGCCGCCCCAGACTCCCTATCCGTGGGACGGGCGGCTGTACTCGGCATGGCCGCGCGAGACGCTCCGGCGCTCGACGAAGACGGGCCCTCAAAGCGCCGCCAGCTACCCGTGCTTGCCGCACCCGCGGCGGTCGGCTGCCGGCTGAGTTGCTGCATAGCCCGCTGCTGCTCGGCAAACGGAACGCGCTGCACCGGCGACGCCTGATTGTGGCTGAAGAACCGGACATTCTCCGAACTGCGCGGAACATTGGTAACCGCGCGACTGGAGTACCGCAGATTGGCCGCAGTCGGAGCCACCGGCAATGGCCCGCGCACCAGGCCCGCATTGCGCATCTGCTCACCACCCACCCGCGAAATATTACCGAAGCGCCCCGCCGCGAAGTCCGCCGCGCTGACTCCCCGAACGCCATTCGCCACTCGGGCATTACGGTAGCTCGCCAGAATGTTTGCACTGGTAACGCCTACGCCTATGCCACCCCGGAACCCGCCATAGAAGCCAGCCCCCCACCAGGGATGCATCAACTCAAAAGGCGCCAGCGCCACCCAGCCGATATTGCCGAAGCCGAACCCGAAGCCTACGCCCCTTCCGCCGAAGCCAAAGAAGCCAACCAACGCCGGCGACCAATATTGCGGTCCGAAACCGCCCGGATACCAGCACCAGCCATAAGGCGCGCCATAAAACCAGCGGCCGTAATGATAAGGCGCCCAGCCCCACGGTTCGTTGCTCACCCAGGTCCATCCATACCAGTCTTCCCAAACCCAGCGCCCGTCTTGATACGGCGCCCAATCCGGGCCGACCGTGGGTGACCACACCGATCCATAAGTAGGATCGTTTACCCACCGCCCACTCGAATCCATTCCTTCGGTGCCATAGACATCCGGCGGAACATTGCGGGAACTCCGGGAACTCAAAAGCTCGTGATCGCGCTGCTCGTTCCAACGGTCCCATTCGTCGATGGCGATGGCCGGTACGATGCGAAATTCCGGGTCCGCCTGTGTGCCGCGCGCCAACATGGTCTGGCCGGCCTGCATTTGTTCGGCGCCGCGTGGCGTATAGATCTCCGCGTCCCCCAGCCGCACCGTGATCTCGGTCTGACCATCTTCTTTAACATAAATGCGATAAACGCCTACATGCGATGGCCTTACGGAAACCGTGGGAGTGTCCAGTTCAACCTGCACGCGCGAATCCCGCAGGATCCTGAAGGTGACCGTCCCATGCGCGACCTGCACATTAATGTGGCTGTAATCGAGCGCCCCCAGCCGGATTTCCGCATTCGCGCCGATGCGAATCAGGTTGGCGCCATCGAACTGCACTTCAGCCCGCGAACCTTGCCCGGCGGCAACCCGGTCCTCTACCATCAGCGGAGCATTAATAATCCCGGCCACCCACTCACCGGAATCTCCCCGGCGGACCGATACCTGGCCATTCATTACGCTGATGCGCGCCACGCCACGCTCCGGCGCTCCGGAATTCTGGACCGGCGGACCCTGCTGAGCGTGCAGGAATGCGGGGACGCCCGCCATCGTCAGCAGGACGGCCGCTACAAGTAGTTGCCTGGATATGGCTTGGCTGCGCATTGAAGTTTCTCCCACCGCTCCTCCCACTGGCAATTCACGGTCCACATCCAAAGGTTTTATTTTGCAAGCACTTGGTTTATCATAGCCTGCATTGGCAGCACGTCCACATGGCTGAAAACCACCAGCATGCTTCTAAAGCAGCAATCGCACTGCGCGCCATCCGGGTGCCGGCGCTCCTGTTCCTGATCATCGCGAGCTTCTATTGGAGATTGACGCTCAGCGGGCAGTATACGTGGCTGGACAATCCCGACGGGGTGTACCAGGTACTGCCTTGGTTCCAGTTTCAGGCGGCCGCCTTGCACCAGGGACAACTCCCGCTCTGGGATCCTTACGAGTGGGGTGGCCAGCCTCTGGTCGGCCAGGTGCAGCCCGGCGCAGCCTATCCCATAAATTGGATTCTGTTTTCCCTGCCCCTGCGCCACGGTTTTATCCGCCTTGGCTTCCTGCAGTGGTATTTCGTGGTCATCCATTTCATGGGGGCGCTTTTCTGCTATCTGTTATGCCGTGACCTCGAGCGGACCCGCGCCGCTTCCCTGCTGGCCGGCGCGGCTTTCGGGCTCGCGGGCTGGATGGGCTCGATCGACTGGCCGCAAATGCTGAACAGCGCCCTCTGGACGCCGCTGATCTTCCTGTTTCTGCTGCGCGTCATGCGTGCCTATAGGACCGTCGCGAGTGCGGCCTTAGCGGGCGCCTTCCTGGGAATCGCTTACCTGGCTGGACACCATCAGATCCCGATCTTCGTGAGCTTGGCCGCCGCCGGCTTTTGGATTTATCTCTTCTTTCGGAACGGCCGGCCGGACTGGCGCCTGTGGCGTCCCGCGTTGGCCTTCGCGGTGTTCTGTTTCCTGGTCGGAGCGCTCCAGAGCTTTCCGGCCTGGGAAGCCGGAAAGCTGTCCATGCGATGGGTGGGCACGCAGTATCCAGTGTCCTGGAATCAGCCCGTGCCTTACGACATTCATATCGGGTTCGGCCTGTTTCCGCTTTCGATTTTGGGAATCGTGGTCCCCGGCATCGCACGCAACGCCAATCCGTTCCTCGGCCTTGCGCTGGTGTCGCTGGCCTTCCTGGCAGTGGCCACAGCCTGGAAACAAAGGGTCGTGCGCTTTTTCGGGACGCTGGCCATCGGCGGACTGGTGTTCTCGCTCGCCAACTTCGGATTGTTTCATGGCTTCCTCTATGCCTTGCTGCCCATGCTTGACAAGGCCCGCAGCCCCTCCATGGCAATATTCATCTTTCACTTTGGAATTATAGTGTTATCTACCTATGGAATTGATAATTATGCTTCTATACAGCCATCCGTATGGCTGCCTCGACTCTGGCGCTTTTTGCTGGCCTTCGCGGGAGTCCTGTACTTCGTGCTGCTGTTCCGGACCCTGGGGTCGATTCAAGGCGGCCCGGATCCCGATCCCATTGCCATGGTAGCTTTCACTGCCCTGCTGCTGGCCGGCACGCTTTACGCCTGGGCCTGGGGCCACCTCGGTTCCCCGACCGCCTATGTGCTTGTATTCTGCTTGGTGCTGATCGAGACGGCTCTTTACAGCGGTGCCGGGTGGCGCAACCGCGACAGCCCGAATTTTTACTTTAATACAATCCTGCAAGATCCAGATATTGCATTATTTATCAAGCAGCAAAAAGGCCCGGTACGGCTTGAGATCGATTCCTCTCAGATCCCTTATAACTTCGGAGACTGGTATGGCGTGGATGTATTCGGTAGCTATTTGGCGTCCATGACCACCAATGTGCATCGCGCGCAAGGGATCTACCAGGGGCGTATGCTGGCTGGCGTCAACTTTTACATTGGCGCGAAGACCATCCGTCCCAACCAGGTGGAAGTATATGCCAATTCGCGGGGTATCCGGGTCTACTCGAATCCCGAGGCTTTTCCCCGCGTCTGGAGCGTGCACCACGTGGACGGCATGGCCGGCGAGCAAGACATCCCGGCGCGCCTCGAGAAGCCGCTCGCTGAGTTGCGGGTCCGTGCCTTCGTCGTGGGCCGGGCGCCCAGCCTCGAGACCTGCACCGCCCCCGACCGTGTCGACCTTCTGCTGCGCCGCATCAACAGCCTCACCGTCGCGGCCGACATGCAATGCAAGGGAATGGTGGTGGTTGGCGAAACCTTTTACCCCGGCTGGCAAGCCACCGTGGACGGCCGCCCCGCGCCGATCTATGAAGCCTACGGCTTCCTGCGGGGCGTGGTGGTGGATGGCGGGCGCCACCGCGTCGAAATGCGTTACCGGCCGAAATCGGTCTACTGGGGCGCCGCCCTGACTGGTATCGGATTGCTGGCCGCCGCCCTGATAGGATTCTCCGGTTTGCCCTCTCGTGCCCCGAATATTTTGAGGCCAAGAAGCTGAGCGCTGTGCTTAAATTACTTTATGAAATCCATTGTGGGTGTTTTTGAAACCTTCTCCGCCGCGCGGCTCGCCGCGGAATCGCTGACCACCGTCGGCGTCGATCCGCAGTCCATCAGACTGTTGGCGCCCGGGAGCCCCGAAGAAGCCTGGAACCGTGTGCCCCAGGCCGGCACCGAGCAACCCGGCATGGGCCAAGCCGTAGGCGGCATGGTCGGCGGAGCGGTGGGAGTAGCCGCGGGGGCTCCTTTGGGCGCGGCGCTCGCCAGCCTGCTGCTGCCGGGCGTCGGACCGATCGTGGCCGTGGGCATTGCTTTCGCGGCGATCCTGGGCGCAGGCGGTGTCGCGGCTGGTGCGGCCGCCGGCAAGAGCCTCGAAGATCATATCTTCACCGGCCTGCCTGAAGACGAGGTTTTCTTCTACGAAGACGCTCTGCGCCATGGACACGCCGTGGTAATCGCATTCGCCGGCGATGAGGAGCAGATGGAAGCGGCCGGCCGCGTGCTTCAGCAGGGTGGCGCCGAGAGCCTGAATGCCGCGCGCGAAAGCTGGTGGCTCGGCATCCGCAGCGCTGAAAAAGAGCACTACGAATCGCACGGCGAGGATTTTCACCGCGATGAGCGCGACTATCGCGCCGGCTTTGAAGCGGCCTTGCGGCCCTCCATGCGAGGCATGTCATATGAGCAGGCCTTGGAGTCTCTTCTGCGGCACTACCCGGACGCCTCCAAGACATGCTTCCGCCTCGGATACATGCGAGGTCACGCGCACTTCGACAAACTGGCAAAACAATAGGAAAACGTGAACCCGCCTCGGGCCGGCATCGCCCTCTACCCCCCGTTTGGGGTGGGCCAAAAAAACTCTGCAAAAATAAACTTGCGCACGTTACAACTGAGTTATAATCGTCCACGCCCCCCGAGTTCGAATGCCCATGTTGACCCTTCCACTCGCTTCCGAGATTGCCGCACCCGGCATGGCCCGTGGTTCCGGCCTGTTTCAGCAGCAGCTCATCTTGAGCGGACTCGCGCACGACCTGCGGCAGCCGCTCAGTGTCATCGAGATCTGCGTCGATTATTTGAATCTGGTCTTACCGGAATGTGAACCGGAGACCCGCCAGCAACTGGAATTGTTGCGGCTGCAAGTGGACAACGCGAATCGCTTGCTCTGCGAAGCGCTGTGCCAGTGGAAAGTGACTTACGGAGCCGCCGAGCCGCTACACGCGCAGGCCGCCGCCTCCGCCAGTCGCTCGTCGACGAACGTGGAAAGCGCCGCCGTCATGTATTGAGGCGGGCTGACTCCAAACCGTGGTTTGCTCTCCCATAGTTCGCGGGAGACGCCCGTCCACAGCGGTTCCCGTGCACCGCGATCGACCACCACGCAGGCGTTGGCGCGTTCCAGAAAGCGGAGGCTGGAAGCCTTGAAATCCGGCTGCGCGCCATCCAGCACCACCAGGTAGAGGTCCTCCGGCGCCAGGAATTGCGCGATGCTGTTGGATTCGACGATCAGGTTCTGGCTCGAGGCCAGCACTTTGCGAATGGCGGGCAGCGCGCAGCCAAGCTGGCCCATGGCCGTGCGCACCCAGTAAGACGACCGCGCGCCGGCGGCCAGGAAGCGGCCGCTATCAGAACGGCCGGGCGCGCGCTCCTCCGAGATGGCGTAGGCATGCTCCGCCGCAAGGCAGCAGTCGCACCCCTCTCCGGACACCGCACAAACGCCGTGACCGAACTGCGTGATCTTCATCGCCGTCCAATTCCATTGCGGCAACACCCGTATCAGGCCGGCCACCACCGACGTTTTTCCGATATTGCGGGAATGCCCGCCCACCGCCACCAGCATCAGGAGGGCTCCTCCAGCCGCGCCAGGCGGCGCTTCAGCTCGCCCATCTCGCGCCGCATTTCCGGCAGCCGCGCCAGATTGGCCAGTTGCTCCAGGTGCTCCTTCAAGGGGCGCGCCGGCGTGCCCCAGACGGTCTCTCCGGCGCGCACGATCTTGGAGCTCAGGATGCCGCAGCCGGACCCTAGTACCGCCCGCGATTGGATGCGCGCCTTGTCGCCAATGCCCACCTGTCCGCCGATCACCGCGTAATCCTCCACCACCACGCCGCCCGAAAATCCCGTCTGCGCCGCGATCACCACGTGACGCCCGATGCGGCAATTGTGGCCCACATGCACCATGTTATCCAGTTTGGTGCCTTCGCCGATCTCCGTGACACCCAGCGCCGCCCGGTCCACGCAGGAGTTGGCGCCGATCTCCACAAAATCGCCGATCTCCACCCGACCCACCTGCGGGAACTTGTGGTAGCGATCGTTCTCCAAAACATAGCCGAATCCGTCCGCGCCGATCACGCAGCCGGAGTGCAGAATCACGCTGCGTCCTATGTCTACGTTGTCGTAAATGGTGACGTTGGCGTGCAGCACCGAGCCTTCGCCCAGCACCACGCGCTTGCCGATCGAGCAGCCCGGACCGATGCTGCTGGCGAGGCCAATGCGCGTGTTATCGCCAATGTTGGTGTGCGCGCCAATAGCGGCCAGCGCGCCGATCTCCACGTCTTTGCCAATGGTGGCCGACGGATGTATGCCCGGCTTGATCTCCATGGTCGGATAGAAACGGCTCATGGCGCGCGCGAAGGCCGTGCGCGGCTCAGGCGCTCGAATCACCGTACGCCGGCTCGGATTGGGATAATCCGGCGGCACGATCAGGCAGCCCGCCGCCGAGAAATCCGCCTTTTGCACCGCCTTGCGGTTCCCGATGAAGGAAAGCTCGCTGTCGCCGGCGCTTTCGAGCGGCGCCACGCCGTTCAGCTCTTTTTCGCCGTCGCCCTCGAAAGTGGCGCCCAACCATTCGGCCAGTTCTCGTACGCGCATGTCTTATGATACAAACTGTGATCGCGTCCACAGCCCGTGTCCATCCGGATGCCAGGATCGGCCCCGGCGTGACCATCGGAGAATACTGCGTGATCGAGCCGGACGTCGAGATCGGCGCCGGCTGCGTGCTCGAGCCCTATGTCTACGTGAAGCGCTGGACCACGCTCGGCGAGCGCAACGTTATCTCCAGTGGCACCGTGCTCGGAACCGATCCGCTCGACAAAGCTTTCGGCGGCCACCGCAGCTATCTGCGCATCGGCCATGACAACCGCGTCCGCGAGCACTACACCATCTCGCGCGGCACCGAGCCCGAGTCGGCGACCCAAATCGGCGACCGGAACTACATCATGACCTCCGGCCACATCGCCCACAACTGCAAAATAGGCAATGACGCGGTGATTTGCAGTTGCGCCCTGGTGGCCGGCTATGTCGAGGTGGAAGATCAGGCGTTTATCTCGGGCGGCGTGGTGGTGCACCAGTATTCCAAAATCGGCCGGCTCGCCATGATCGGCGGCAACACTCGCGTCAACAGCGACGCGCCCCCGTTTTTTCTGTATTCCGGCTTCAACGTGGAGGCCCGGGGCCTGAATCTGGTCGGGCTGAAGCGCGCCGGTTACCGGCTCTCGGATATTGCGGCGCTGAAGAAGGCGTACCATATCCTGTACCGCTCGGGCCTCAAGCTGGAGGACGCCCTGGCGCGCATCGAGAGCCAGGCGCCCACTCCCGAGACCCTGCATCTGGTAGCCTTCGTGCGCCGCAGCCAGCGCGGAATTTGCCGGGAATAGCAGCCAGTTACCCCGCCGGTGCGACTGTATTTAAGCCCGCTTCGGTCGCCTCGAATTTCCATATTTGGGCAGGCACGGCGTCCCAAAATCTGCTATCATATAGGCGAATTTGATTGCACCGCGGAACCTGGCCGAGACTGTGCCTAGTCGTGCCCGCTTTCAAATACTGAGGAGATCACGTGAAAAAGATTTTTGTAGGCAACCTGGACTTCAGCGCGACTGAAGATTCCATCCGCTCGCTTTTTGAGCAGCACGGGACCGTGGAACGTGTCAGCTTGATGACGGATCGTGATACGGGCCGATCGCGAGGTTTTGCGTTCGTGGAGATGACCGATACAGGTGAGGCCGAACGAGCCATAGCCGCCCTGAATGGAGTGAATCTTGGCGGTCGCAATTTGAATGTTAACGAGGCCCGCCCGAAGGTCGAGGGCGGCGGACATGGCGGTGGTGGAGGCAACTTCCGCGGAGGTCGTGGTGGCGGGGGCGGAGGCGGTGGGCCGCGCCAGCGCCGTGAGCCCCGCTGGTAAGCCGTGCGCCGCGGTTGGCTGGCTGAAATTGCATCGGCCTGTCAGAAGAGCGCCCGTTAGAGCGAAGGAGGAACTTTATGGCCATGAGATCGCGTACTACTTTCAAAAAACGCCAGAAAGAACTCGCCCGCCAGGAAAAACAACGTGACAAAGCTGCCCGGCGGGTCCAGCGCAAACTGGAAAAGAACTCTCCGGAAGTCGGGGATGGCATTAATGAAGACGGCTCCATTGAAGCTGGCGCCCTCGAAGATGGTGGCGAAGATGGCGGCGACGCCTTGGAACCGTTTGGACCATCGAGAGTGTCGAGCGACGCGCCATAGTGCGGCGGGCAGCTACGCTCTCGCGTAGCTGCCCCCATTTTGCAGACAAAGCGGGCAAATCAATGCAATTTAGATACATGGGTTTCGATCAGGCACGCAACATCCGCTCATACCGGTTCGATCGAATCGGCCAGGGTGAAACTACCCGGCGGTTTGTGGTTGCCGTCGATTTGGGTTTGTTTCTGAAGCACCACGTAGGCGTGCAGGAAGGGCCTTCGCTGTGCTTCCACAAGCTATCGGGAGATGGCAGCGTTCCCGACCTGATGGGCCAGGAGGCGCAAGAGCTTACCAACGACGATCTGGTCGCCTACGTATCGGCAAAGACGCTAGCCGACGAGCGCAAGGCGAGTGCCCGTCGGGGTCATCATCATTAGATCCGCCTGCCAGAACCACTGCCCCGCCCTACTCGGCTAACGCCTTCTCCACTGCCGCCGCTACTTCCGGGGACTCGGGCTTCGTGGCGGGTTCGAAGCGCGTGATAATCGCCCCGTTCCTGCCCACCAGGATCTTGGTGAAGTTCCACTTGATGTCGCCGCCGGTGTTTTTGGTAAGGTAATCGTACAGCGGAGCCATGTCCGCGCCTTTGACCGAGATCTTGCTATACATCGGGAACGTCACCTTATAAGTTCGTTCACAGAAAGTCTTGATCTCCTGGTCTGTGCCCGGTTCCTGGCTGCCGAAGTTGTTGGCCGGGAAACCCACGATCACCAGGCCCTTGTCCTGATATTTCTCATACAGCGCCTCGAGCGCCTTGTATTGCGGAGTGAACCCGCATTTGCTCGCGACGTTCACCAATAGCACCACCTTCCCGCGATAGGCGGACAGCGGCGCCGGCGTGCCGTCGATGGAGTTCAGTGTAAACTCATAGATGCTCGCGGCGCCAAACAGAGCGGCGGCGAACATGAGAAGCAAGGTCGGAAGCAGTATCTTTTGTGTCATGTGTGCCATGGAATTAGTATACGCATTCCCGCGCCGCGTGACACGCGCAACTCGTGTTAACTAACTGGTGTGGTCGTGTATGATCTTCCACCCGGCGGACGTCTTGCGCAGAATCAGCGTGTAGCGGCCCGCCGCATTACCGCCCCCCGCGGCCGTGCGCTCCAGGTGGAACTCTCCGGTGACCAGCGCTAGGCCGGGCGCGAGCGTACGAACTTCGACATTCGAGAAGGCCAGCTTCCCCATGGACTCACGCGTTGGATAAGCCCGGCGATACCGTTCCAGAATCGCTGCGACGCCTCCCCGCACCACCTCATGGCCGATGAAGGTCGTCTCCGGCGAATCTTCGTAGTAGGATGCGAAGGCCGTCAGGTCGCCGCGATTCCAGGCTTCTTCAGAGTGCTGCAGAACCGCGCGGACGTCGTCGGTCTGGGCGAGTAGCAGCGGAATACAACAAAGCAGCGTACACCAGCGGAGCATACATCTAGCATAGTCGTACAATAAGTTTGGCTGCATGGATGGCTGCATGGATGCCCGCCCCATATTGTTTACGCTGGCCCGGGTACTCGACCAAGAGGGCCTGGAGGCGGCGGTCATGATCGGCAATGCGGCCGCCGCGCTGCACGGAGCACCCGTAACCACCCTGGATTTCGATTTCCTCTTCCGCAAGACTCCGGGCGATCTACGGAAGCTGAAGGCAGTGGCCAAGAGCCTGGGGGCCATGCTTCTGAGACCCTATTATCCGGCTTCCGACCTGTTTCGAATGGAGCGTGACGAGGATTCGCTGCATGTCGATTTCATGAGCCGGATCGACGGAGTACGGTCGCTCGAAGCCCTGCGTGGTCGCGCTGCCCGGATCGATTTTGGCGGCCATGTCCTGGTGGTGGCGGATCTGGAGGATATCATCAGAAGTAAGAGGGCGGCGGGCCGGCCCCGCGATCGGGCCGTGCTGGAAATCCTGGAAAGAGCGCTAGATGAAAAAAAGAAAAGCGAGAATACCAGGCGTGAGGCTTTGGAGCGCGAGAGCGACCGCGCGCTACGAGAACGGATTCGCCGGCTTCTGCAAAAGCCGCCCGAAGAACGCACGCACTTCCTACGCAAGCGGATCGGGTTCCAGGGCTCGTGCCTGTAAAACCGATCGGTAGAACTGCCGCGCACCGCATGTACAAAACCATCCTCACGATCCTCATCCCGGGAAATCGGGCGCACCAACCAAACAGTACGGTGGGCCCGGCATGTTATCACGAAGCTGCTAACAAACCGCATCGCCACGACGGGCCTTCGACCTGCATGGTTGGGTCAAGCGAACTGCCGCGGGACTCTCCCAGTACGATATTGGCGTTATTGGCTAGAGATGGGACGACCCAAAGTTGGCCGTACAATGCGAGTCTCTCTAAATCACTACTGCCACACCGTTTTCAACGCCCGCCTATTCTCGGCGTGTCACTGGGGACGAAGCTTCGAGCGCTGCTTCCACCTTCGCCAGGCGCTCTTCGAGGGACCGGATCTGCTCCCTCTGTATGTCAATCGTGGCGTTCTGCTTGTGCAGTTCGTTCAGTAGCATGGAGTCCAGCACCTGGTACTTTACCGTCTCGATTTGCCCGTCGGCTGAGCGCGCCACCAGATCCGGATACACCTCCGCCACTTCCTCGGCGATCAGCCCGTATTGAATCGGCTTCGACCCGTCGTTGAACGGCTTCTTGTAGCGAAAAGTAACCGGCCGCAGACGCAGCAGCCCGCTGCTCGCGTCTCCCATGTCCTGGATGTCATCCTTGTACCGCCGGGACGACGAGATAGTACCGAGGTTCCCGTTGGAGTCAATCATGACCGGCACAGCGTTGCTGGCGCTGGTAGTGACGCCGTAGATGCCCGCGATGAAAGTGGAGAACTGGACACCCGCCGCTCCTATGCGGATGGCGCCGCTGTCGCTAGACGCGCCCCCGTTGCCGATATCGATGTTATTGCTGGTGGTAGTAATCGCGACCCCGGCTTCAAGTCCGATGGCAATGTTGTTGCTTCCGATAATGTTGGAACTCAGCGCGGCGTTGCCGACGGCGGTATTGCTGTTCCCGGTAATGTTGCTCTCGAGCACGTAGCCACCGCTGGCGGTATTTTGGCTCCCGGTGCTGTTGCTGGAAAGTGCCGACACACCGCTGGCGGTGTTTTGGTTCCCGCCGCTGTTGTTGAAGAGCGCGTAGAATCCGCTGGCGGTGTTATTGTACGCATTAACGTTGGAGTAGAGCGCGCCGACTCCGCTGGCCGTATTACCGCTCCCGTTGATGTTGTTCTGGAGTGCGAAGTTACCCGTGGCCGTATTGTCGCCCCCGGTGATATTATTCTGGAGCGCGGAGCTACCCACGGCCGTGTTGGCATTGCCGGTTGTATTGAACTGAAGCGCGCTGTCTCCAACCGCCGTGTCTTGGGTTCCGGTAGTAGTGGATGGCAAGACCCCCAATCCCGCGCTGAAATTGTTTGACCCATTGCTGGGAGCCTGAACTACTGGGACGCTGCTGCCGGGCGACAAGATGGCCCCGCTCAGCGTGAGATTGCCATCCACCTGGGCATTGCCATTCACCTCCAGTGTTGCTCCCGGGGTTTGCGTGCCGATCCCCACAAAACCCGTGCTTGTCAGGGTGAACTGCGGGGCAGTATACGCATTCCCCGCATACAAATACAGCGGCGCGCCGGCCGCCGCATTTCCAACCAGCAGCGGGCCAGCCAGCGAAACTACGCCTGCTGACCCCCCTAGGATGCCAGGCGCATTGGAACCGTAAGCCGTGAGCATCAGCGTAGAAACCGGGTTACCCACCTCCAGCCGGGTGGCTCCATTACCCGGATCTACGCTGCCGTAAAGGTTCTCTAAGAAGGTGTAACCCGTCGCGCCGGTCTGTAAAGTCAGAAGCTGGCCAGGGCTAGCCGTGCCTATGCCGATGTTGCCTGCGCTGCTTTGGTAGAGGACCGAGTTGCCCAGGTCGCTCGAGGTGTCATCGAAATACGGGATGTAGCCCACCGTGCCGCTGACCACGTCCGGCAGCGCGGACCTCTTGACCGGCGCGACAGCCAGCTCCGTGGTTGCCGCCGCGGTCGCCGCCACCACTTCCGGCTGCACGGACGCGGGTGGCGCAGCCATCAAGTACGCTGAGGCCGGTTTGCCTCCCAGCATGTCGGCATCCACTGCCTTCAATGCATAGGGCACGCTCACCAGCAGTACGCGCGGGGAGTCCACCGCATCCGGCACATGAAAACTCACCTGTAACCAGCGCGGCTCGTTGGCGCCGAACAACTCCGCGGGCATCCCTCCATTCTTAGTCGAGCCCAGCAGCACGTTGTAATTGCCGGCGGCATCCAACTCCACGTTCTGATCTTCGGTCCACAGCGGTGTGCCGCCCTCCTGCTCATTGAATATCGCGAACGTCGCGCCTGCGAGGCCAGCAGGCTGCTTCACGGGCGGCTGGAATGACCCGGCGAAACGCACAAGTCTGGGAACCGCGGTCATAGCGGCGGTGCTCTGAGTTTGCTGCGCGCTGGCGACAGTAACGAAGCACAGGAGATAACCACCGAGCATTCGTCCCTGCTTTATTCTGCTCATAAAATCCCTAAATCCTTTGGGTCCTTCGATTCCCATTTACGTTATGTTATAAAAGTGCAAATCTGCGCCGTATTCTCTCCCTTCGTCCGGTGAATGGCCAGTCTGCCAACGATTGCGCCTGGGCAGGTGATGGTGTTGGCGCAAGAGCCGCGCCGAGCCCGTGCTAATCTACAATGCGTTGTGAGTGTGCGCCTTACTCTATTCCGTTCGTACTTTTTGAGCTCACTTCCCGGCTCAAACTGACTGGCTCTTCCCCCAGACCGGACGGCCATGGTGAACAAGTACCTGTGGCTGGCGCCCGGTCGGGTGAAACTTGCCGCGTTTCTGTGTTCACAGCTCTTCGTTTTCCCCTATCCCGCTGAAAACACAAGATCAATAAGCACCAAATCACCTCCGCCTACTGTCCTGTGTGTTACCCTGTGCTTGAGAGGTGAACCAGTTCAAGGCGCGATACTCTTGATCGCGCATTCTGGACTGCGCCCCTAAAATGAGACAGCCAGAGATTCAACACTTTTCATCAAATGGAGAGTGTCTATGGCAAAAAGGTGAGGAGTTACCGACGGTATCCCATCGGCATGAAGCAGCAAGTCCTGGGGCGAATGGCAGCCGGGGAGAACGTGAAAGCCCTGGCTAGGGAACTGGGGATCGACCGTACGTTATTGTACGTTTGGAAGCGGAAGGCGGCCGGCCAGCCGGACGGCAGCGCAGCCGGCGAGCCGCAGGATTTGCGCGAGCAGCGCATCCGGGAACTGGAGGCCAAGGTGGGGCAGTTGGAAGGCGCGCTGGGGCGGCAGGCGCAGGAAGTAGATTTTTTCGGGGCTGCCTTGCGCGGGATCGCGGCGCTACGCCAGCGGAAAAGCGGGAGTGGCGCGAGGGCATCTACGGAGAGATCCGCGGACGCGCCGAAGCGCAAGGCAAATTGAGCATCGCAGGGATGTGCCAGCTGGGCGGGGTGAGCCGGGCCAGTTTCTACCGGAGCTGGGAGCAGGCGGCGCCCCACGAGGCGGAGGTGGCGTTACGGGAGGCCATCCAGCAGGCGGCGGTAAAGCATCGCTGCTATGGGTATCGGCGGATCCAAGTGTTGATCGAGCGGGAGGGTTTTCAGGTCGGTGCCAAGAAAGTGCGGCGGCTGATGCGAGAAGACAACTTACTGGCGGTGCGGAGGCGTAAGTTCATAGTTACTACTGAGTCAGATCATCCGTTCCTGGTATATCCTAATCTAGCCGAGCACTTAGTACTTAGTGACGTCAACCAACTATGGGTGGCGGATCTGACTTACCTGCGCCTACAGCGAGAATTCGTATATCTGGGGGTGGTACTGGACGCCTGGTCACGGCGCGTGGTGGGCTGGGCGCTGGGACGTAAACTGGACAGCGCCTTAACCCTGCTGGCGCT
>Ga0302326_10008551_pt1 | contig 22554 bp, 9 predicted proteins | sample Palsa_T0_3_FD_202264 | JGI IMG/M metagenome (GOLD analysis project Ga0302326, IMG submission 202264) | Peat permafrost microbial communities from Stordalen Mire near Abisko, Sweden - Palsa_T0_3 | ecosystem: Environmental > Terrestrial > Soil > Palsa > Peat permafrost | place: Sweden: Abisko... | reverse complement strand
TAAGTACACGGAGAAATCGAACCCGATTATCCAGTCCGACCGGCTGATCGAGGCGTGCCGGTCTCGCGGGATCGTTGCCGAGCGGCTGTTTGGCGAGAAGGAGATTTTGCTGCCCTAGTCCCTGAGCCACCATGACACTTCCCCTTCAAAATCCGGTGACTGTCCCGCAGCGGGGCGAGGTTGATCCCGCCGTTGTTTCTGCGTGGACGCACCGCGAAGAATCGTGGGCAGGGGAACGGACGGAATACCCTCGCGATAAGACGATTGCGCAGCTATTCGAGGAAGTCGCCGGGCGGTATCCCGAGCGCGTTGCGGTGGTCTGCGGCTCGCGGGAACTGAGCTACTCGGAGTTGAATGCGCGGGCAAACGAGCTGGCGGCGCGGTTGCGGTCACCCGGCGTGGCCGGCGAAACGATGGTGGGATGCTGCATCGAGCGTTCTCCTGAGATGATCGTCGCATTCCTGGGGATTCTGAAAGCGGGCGGGGCTTATGTGCCGCTTGAATTTTCTTATCCGCAAGACCGCCTGGATTACATGCTCGCGGAAACGGCCGCGCCCGTGATTTTGTGCCAGCGTTCGCTCGCTGGAAGATTCGCCGGCCGGAATGTTGTGGTCCTGTGTGTTGACGAAATGGCGATGCACGGCGACGGCATGCCGCAAGCTGCCAATACAGACCCGATGAGCGCGGCCACCGACCTGGCTTATGTAATGTACACCTCGGGTTCGACCGGCCAGCCGAAGGGCGTGATGGTTGAAAACCGGGCGGTGGTGCGCCTGGTTCGGAATACGAACTTCTGCAGGTTCGGGCCCGAGGAGGTTTTCCTCCAGTTTGCGCCGGTGTCCTTCGATGCCTCCACGCTGGAAATCTGGGGACCGCTCTTAAATGGCGGAAAGCTTGTGCTGATGCCTCCGCAAACGGCCTCGCTGGAAGATTTGGGCCGCGCAATTCGGGAACACGGGATCACGACCCTGTGGCTCACCTCCGGCCTGTTCAATTTAATGGTCGAGCAGAGGCTGGAGGATTTGCGCCCGATCCGGCAGCTTCTGGCCGGCGGGGATGTTCTTTCCTCGCGGCACGTTCGCAGAGTGCTCGAGAACTTGCCGGATTGCACCGTGATCAATGGCTACGGCCCAACCGAGAACACAACATTCACCTGTTGCCATGTGATGAGGAAGGGCGATCCGGTGCCTGAATCGGTGCCGATCGGAAGGCCTGTCTCGAACACGCGCGTTTACATTCTCGACGAAAACTTGCGGCCCGTGGGCGGACGAACCTCCGGGGAACTCTATGCCGGTGGCGACGGCGTGGCGCGCGGTTATCTGAAAGACCCGGCCAAGACAGCCGAGAAATTTGTGCGCGATCCGTTTTCTGACGAGCCCGGTGCGCGGATGTACCGAACCGGTGATATGGCACGGTGGCGGGATGACGGCGTTGTCGAGTTTCTTGGCCGGATCGACAACCAGGTGAAAATCCATGGCTACCGCATCGAGACCGGCGAAATCGAGATCGCGCTGCGGACCCACAAGCTCGTCAACCAGGCTTGCGTGGCGCCGCATACTGCAGACGACGGCTCGAAACGCCTGGTGTGCTATTTCACGACTGCGGACAACCGCGAGCTAACGGCCAAAGAATTGAAGCAATTTCTTTCCGGCAAGGTGCCCCCGCACATGGTGCCGGCGTTGTTCGTTCGTATGGAAGGCTTGCCGCTTTCCCCCAACGGAAAAGTTGACCGATCCGCGTTGCCCTCACCCGTATTGGGCGGAGATGAAACAATGGGGGGAGGAACGGCAACCCAGTTCGAGTTGCAAATTGCCGATGTGTGGAAGCGGGTACTGCGCGTGGAGCGCGCCGGGCTGGACGATAATTTCTTCGATCTGGGAGGCGATTCGCTGCTGCTGCTGGCGGTTCACGCGAATCTTCAGCAGGCCCTGCAGCTTGAAATTCCCATTACAGACCTCTTTGAGTTCGCCACCGTCCGCACTCTTGCCGCTCATCTAAGCAAGACGCGGCCGGCTGCTCCTTCGTTTTCCGACCTGCAGCAGCAGGCGCAAAAGCAACGCGATGCTTTTGCCCGCGAGCGCCAGCGACACTCGGGTGGTGCCTCATGAGCGCACGCGATACCTCCGAACCGCCACTGGAAGGAGTCGCCATCATTGGCATGGCGGGGCGCTTCCCCGGGGCGCGGTCCGTCGCGGAGTTCTGGCGCAATCAGCTCAACGGCGTAGAGTCCATCTCGCACTTCACAGTGGAAGAGCTCGAAGTGGCGGGGGCTGCGGAACTCGCGCGTGATCCGAATTACGTCCGGGCGCGGTCGATTCTGGAGGATGTCGACCAGTTCGATCCGGAATTTTTTGGGATTTACCCGCGTGAAGCGGAATTGATCGACCCGCAGCAGCGGCTGTTTTTGGAATGCTGCTGGCAGGCGTTCGAAGATGCCGGCTACGACCCCGGTGCTTATCCGGGAGCAATCGGCGTCTACGCGGGATGCAGCACGAGCACGTATTTCCTCTCCCAGATATGCAAGAATCCCGCATTCATCGAGTCGTTCACGGGCGCCTATCAGGTGGGAAATTACCCCGAGATGATGGGGAACAACCTCGACTTTCTGGCGACGCGCGTGGCTTACAAGCTGAACCTGCGCGGTCCGGCGTTCACGATGCAGGCGGGCTGCTCGACCTCATTGCTCGCGGTGACGCAGGCATGCCAGTCGCTGCTGACGTATCAAAGCGATATGGCGCTGGCGGGCGGAAGCTCGATCACTTTTCCACAGAAGCGCGGCTCGTATTATCAAGACGGCGGAATGGTTTCGCCGGATGGCCACTGCCGCACGTTTGACGCGGAGGCACGAGGGACTGTATTTGGCAGCGGTGTGGGCGTTGTGTTGCTGAAGCGCTGCGAGGACGCGGTCCGCGATGGAGACCAAATCTATGCGGTGATTCGCGGTTTCGCCGCGAATAACGACGGGTCCGCCAAAGTGGGCTACACGGCGCCGAGCGTCGAAGGGCAGTCGAGGGTTATTGCGCTGGCGCAGGCGGCAGCCGGAGTGGAACCGGAGACCATCGGCTATATCGAAGCGCATGGCACGGCGACTCCGCTGGGCGATCCGATCGAGCTTGCGGCGCTAGCTCAGGCGTTTGGGGTGCGCGGCGGCAGGAAGAATTTTTGCGCGGTGGGTACGGCCAAGACCAACGTGGGCCATCTCGACATCGCGGCTGGGGTGACGGGGCTGATCCATGCGGCGCACATTGTGCGCCACGGCGTGTTTCCTCCCACGCTGCATTACACGAGGCCGAATCCACAATTCGACCTTGCGAATAGCCCCTTTTACGTGAACTCGCGACGCGCGAATTGGGAATCCGGCGAGATTCCGCGGCGAGCGGGCGTGAGCGCCTTTGGCGTGGGCGGCACGAACGCGCACGTCGTGCTGGAACAGGCTCCCGAGCGGGCAACCGATCCTTCGTCGCTGCGCTTACATCTCTTGCCGTTGTCCGCCCGATCGGAAGCGGCTCTCGATCGTGCGACGGAGAATCTCGCCGAATACTTGAAATCGAATCCCGAGGCAGACCTGGCCGATATCGCCTGGACGCTTCAAACCGGGCGCCGCGCGTTTGCCTGCCGGCGCGTGGTCGTGGCGCGCGATAGAGCGGATGCGATCGACGCGCTCGTGAAGCGCGATCGTAAGCGCGTGCAGACGCGTTTGAGCCCTAAAGAAAACAGTTCCGTGTGTTTTCTGTTTCCCGGCCAGGGATCGCAGCACCTCAATATGGGCCGCGAGATTTACGATTCTGAGCCGGTGTTTCGCGCCGCGGTTGACCGGTGCGCGGAAGTGCTGCAGCCCTTCCTGGATGCGGAGCTCCGCGCGCTGCTATATCCGCCCGAGGGCGCCTCGGATGCGGACAAGAGGCGCGTCACGGACACCGTCATTGCCCAGCCCGCGATCTTCGCCATCGAGTACGCGCTCGCTCAGCTATGGATGAGCTGGGGGATTCGACCGCAAGCCATGCTGGGCCACAGCGTCGGCGAGTTTGTCGCGGCTTGCCTGGCTGGCGTTTTCTCACTGGAAGACGCCCTCGTGCTGGTGGCCGAACGTGGGCGCATGATGCAGGAGATTCCTTCGGGCGGCATGCTTTCGGTAAAGCTATCGGAGGCGGAGTGGCGCAGTCGGTTGAACGGAACGCTTTCGCTTGCCGCCGTGAACGCGCCATCCCTGTGCGTGGTGGCGGGGCCTTTCGAAGCGCTCGACACGTTCGAGCAGCAACTGAATAGCGAAGGTGTCGCCTGCCGCAGGCTGACGACGTCTCATGCCTTTCACTCCTCGATGATGGATCCCCTGATCGAGCCGTTCACCAAGCGCGTCTCGCAGGTGAAACTGAATCCGCCGCGCATTCCCTACGTATCCGGAGTCACTGGCAAGTGGATCACGGGTGGCGAAGCGACCGATCCATCTTACTGGGCGCGCCATTTCCGGCAGCCCGTGCAGTTTTCTCTCGGCGTCACGGAGCTGCGAAAGGATCCGCGCAATATTCTGGTCGAGGTTGGACCGGGGAACGTGCTGAACGTTCTGGCGCGCGAGAATGGTTCGTCCGCCGACGCCGTGATCGTTTCGTCCCTGTCGGATGGATATTCGGGGGAGGGCGATTCGGCAAGCCTGGTGGCGGCGCTTGGTTCCCTGTGGCTCGCGGGTGTGCAGCCGGACTGGAAGGCCGTGGACCGCAATGAGCGCCGGCGACGCGTTTCATTGCCGACCTATCCTTTCGAAAGAAAGCGATATTGGCTGGAAACGCCAAGCGCGGAAGCGAATCAAGGGCGCGGGGCAAGCGGGCCGGATGTTCCAAATCTCGTGGAGAACCATCGACAGGCGGGAGCAAATACCTTGGTTGAAGAAAGTATTCCAAACACCCAGACGCGAGCGTCGCGAATCCGGCAGGCGCTGGCAGAAATCTTCGAAGATCTGTCCGGCAAGGAAATTTCGGCGGCTGATTCTGCGGTAACATTTCTCGAAATGGGCTTCGATTCTCTGTTCCTGACGCAGGTGACGCAGGCTCTGCAGGCGAAGTTCGCTCTCAAGATTACATTCCGCCAGCTGCTGGGGGATCAATCGACTCTCGACGACCTGACTGCCCATATCGACAGCAAGTTGCCTGTGAGTGCATTCGCGGCCCCTGTGGCGCCTTTCCTCGCTACCAGCGCGGCCTCGGCGCTTGCAAACGTGAATCGCGAGGGAGGCGCGTCGGAGTCTGCGGTGGAGCGGCTTATGCGCGAGCAGCTTCAGGCGATGAACCAGCTCTTCGCGCAGCAACTGGCCGCACTTCAGAATCAGGCGATTGATTCGGCCGCAACCACAACTGCTGCACCGCCTCCTGTCGCCGCCGCTTCTGCGACCAAGCCGGTGAAGGAACTGGCGGGGTACACGCCTTACAAACCATTGCCGAAGGCGCCTTCGGGCGAATTGACCGCACGCCAGAAGGATCACATTCAATCACTCGTGGAGCGTTACACGCAACGCACGGCGGGTTCCAAACGCAAGACGCAGGAATACCGGAATGTGCTGGCCGATCCGCGCGTGGTGGCGGGGTTCCGCCCCGAGTTGAAGGAGATGGTTTATCCGATCATCACGGTGCGTTCGCAGGGGTCTAAACTGTGGGACGTGGACGGGAACGAATACATCGACATCCTGAACGGTTTTGGGCCGATCATGCTCGGCCACCGTCCCGACTTTTTGCAGCAGGCCATCGCGAAGCAGCTTCAGCAGGGATTTGAAACCGGGCCACAGACGCTGCTCGCGGGCGAAGTGGCAAAAATGATCTGCGAATTCACCGGGAACGAGCGGGCGACGTTCTGCAACACGGGATCCGAGGCCGTGATCGCGGCGATGCGCGTGGCCCGGACAGTGACCGGCCGGAACAAGGTGGTGTTTTTCGCGGGCGACTACCACGGAATGTTCGATGAAGTTCTGGTGAAGGGAATCCATCGGGCCGGAGTTCCGCAGTCCGTTCCGGCCGCGCCGGGGATTCCGCGCGAGTCGGTCGAAAATATCACCGTTCTGGAATACGGAACGCCCGAATCGCTCGAATGGATTCGCGCCAACGCATCGTCGCTCGCCGCCGTGATGGTGGAACCGGTGCAGAGCCGCCACCCGAACCTTCAGCCTGTGCAATTCCTGAAGCAATTGCGGGAGATTACCGAGAAAGACGGCGCTTGCCTGATCTTCGATGAAGTTGTCACCGGATTCCGCGTACACCCGGGGGGCTGCCAGGCGCTTTTCGATATTCGCGCCGATCTGGCGACGTATGGAAAAGTGCTCGCGGGCGGCATGCCCATTGGAGTGCTGGCAGGGAAGCGCCAGTACATGGACGCGCTCGACGGGGGCATGTGGGAGTTTGGCGACAGCTCTTACCCCGAAGTCGGCGTCACCTTCTTCGCGGGAACTTTCGTGCGTCATCCGCTCACGCTGGCCGCGGTAAAAGCCGTGCTGGAACATTTAAGGGAACAAGGCCCGGAACTACAACGGCGCTTGAGCGAGCGCACCGGCAACATGGTGCAGCGCCTGAATGAGATGATCGAGAAGAGCGGCGTGGCCACCCGCGTCGAGAATTTTGCCAGCATCTTCTATTTCAGTTTTCCTTCCGACGCCCGGTTCGGCAGCCTGTTCTACTACCACCTGCGCGCGAAGGGGATACACCTGCTTGAAGGCTTCCCGTGTTTCCTGACGACGGCGCACACGGATGCCGATATCGAACGGATCGTTCGCGCGTTCGAAGAAACGATCGAAGAAATGAAGCGCGGCGACACGTTGCCGATGGTCGCTCCTCAGGCGCTGCGAACCGAAACAATCCCTGAGCCCGTGCCTGTGGAAGCGCTCGCATCGGCTTCGTTTTTGGCCGCCACGGAAGCGCCGCTTACCGAGTCGCAACTGGAGGTATGGCTCTCCGACCAGATCAGCGACGAAGCTTCCTGCAGCTACAACGAATCGTTCACGCTGCACTTGCGCGGGAAGCTCGATGAAAGCGCGTTGCGAGAAGCCCTGCGGCAGGCCACTGCGCGCCACGACGCGTTGCGGGCAAGCTTTGACTCCGAGGGCGGGAAGCAGCATTTCGCCACGCACCTGAAGCTGGACATTCCGCTCATAGACCTGGCTGGATTGGGCGAGCCGGAACGCCAGGCTCGCGTGCAACACCTGAAGGACGAAGAATCGCGGACGCGCTTTGATTTGAGCAAGGGGCCTCTCGTCAGGGCGCGGCTCGTGAGGATCGATCCGCAGTATCACCAGCTGATATTCACTTCCCATCACATCGTTTGTGACGGTTGGTCAACGAATGTGCTGCTCGACGAGGTCGCTAAGCTCTATGACGCCCTGAAGGAAGGGCGTGCGTGCGATCTGCCCCCAGCGATGCCGTTTGCCGCGTACGCGCAATCCCAGCAGGAATTTTTCAACAGTGCAGAAGGCCTGGAGAACGAAAAATACTGGGTGGAACAGTTTCGCGAACCCGCAGCGCTGCTCGATCTGCCGGCCGATCACATCCGCCCGGCGATGAAGGAGTTCAAGGGCGCAACGTACCGCAAGAAAATCGACGCGCAAACGCTGAACAGCATTAAGAAAATCGGCGCGCGGCAGAAATGCACGCTTTTTGTTACCCTTCTCGCGGGCTTTCAGATCCTGCTGTCGAGGCTCAGCAGCCAGGACGACATTGTTGTCGGGATTCCCTCGGCGGGCCAGTCGCTCGTGGAAGACAAAGTTCTGGTAGGGCACTGCGTGAACTTCCTTCCGCTGCGCGCGCGCGTCGAAAGCGGACAGACTGCCGCGTCGTTTCTCGCACAGGTTCGGCAGACACTCTTCGCGGCCTACGATCACCAGAACTACACCTATGGCCGGCTGGTGAGGAAACTCAACCTGCAGCGCGATCCTGGGCGGCTGCCGCTCACTGAAATTCAATTCAATCTGGAAAAGGTCGGGGAAGGAGTCCGCTTCGATGGCCTTGAGGCGGAGGTCGATCCCAATCCAAAGGCCTTCGTCAATTTCGACATTTTCCTGAATGTCGTGGAAACGAAAGACGGCCTGACGCTCGACTGCGACTACAACACCGGCATTTATGACGAAGCAACAATTGCGCGGTGGCTCGACCACTACGAAATGCTGCTCGATGGGATGGTGGCCGACACCGATAGCCTGGTCTCCCGTTTGCCGCTGCTCACCGAATCGGAAACACGCCGCTTCCTGCAGCAATGGAATGACACTGCCCGGGCGTTCCCGCGCAATCTGACGGTCCACAAGCTGATCGAACAGCAAGTGGAGGAAACACCCGATTCGACCGCGGTTATTTTTGAAAACACTCACGTGACGTACGCGGAACTGAATCGCAGATCGAACCAGCTGGCTCACCACTTGAGAGGACTTGGCGTGAAGCCGGGTTCCCTGGTGGCCGTGTTTGTTGAGCGGGGCGTGGAAATGATCGTGGCGCTGCTCGGAACGATGAAGGCCGGCGGAGCGTATGTGCCGCTCGATCCCACGTTTCCGCCGGATCGCCTGCGGTTCGTTCTGGGCGACGCAAAGGCGTCGATTGTCCTGACCCAGGACCCGCTCACCAAAGGTTGGTCGTTCGGCGACGCGCGGGTGATTCGCCTCGACTCGGATTGGCCGCAGATTGCGAAGGAAAGCGGCAACTCGCCGGAAGAAATCGCCGGTGCAGAAGATCTCGCGTACGTGCTCTATACCTCAGGTTCCACGGGAAAGCCCAAGGGCGTGGAAATTCCGCATCGGGCCGTCGTCAACCTTCTGCAAGCTGTGCTTTTGAGGCCCGGGCTCAAGAAAAGCGACACATTCGCGGCGATTACCACGCTTTCCTTCGATATATCCGGGCTGGAACTTTATCTGCCTCTCTGTACCGGTGCCAAGCTTGTGATCGTGAGCCGCGAGGTGGGCGCATTTGGGGTCCAACTCCTCGAATACCTCAAGAAAGTAAACGCGACGGCCATGCAGGGGACGCCGGTCACGTGGAAGCAGCTGATTGAGGCAGGGTGGGACGGGAATCCCCCGCTGAAAGTGCTGTGCGGCGGCGAAGCGTTTCCGAGAGAACTTGCAAATCAATTAACAAAACGCTCGATATCCGTGTGGAATATGTACGGACCCACGGAGACGACAATCTGGTCCGGGACGGACGAGGTCGAAAGCAGCGGCGGCCCGGTTCCCATCGGGAGCCCGATCGCAAACACGCAGTTTTATGTGCTCGATAAGGAGCTTCAGCTGGCTCCCTTGGGAATTCCGGGAGAGCTTTACATCGCGGGCGACGGATTGGCGCGAGGCTATCTGAACCAGCCGGGGCTCACGGCGAGCCGGTTTCTCGCGAATCCTTTCAGCAAGCAGCCCGGCGCGAAGATGTATAAGACGGGTGATCTGGTTCTCCGGCGCCCGAATGGAGACCTGGAATTTCTCGGCCGGCTGGACGATCAGATCAAGCTCCGCGGATTTCGGATCGAGCTGGGCGAAATAGAATCCGTGCTGACCACTTATCCCGGGATCAGGGAGGCGGTCGTGCTTTTGCGCACGGACGTCCCGGATGAAGAACGCCTGGTGGCGTATCTCGTCCTGAACGGCGGCCCTCAAAAGCCTGCCGCTGCGGAGTTGCGTGATTTTCTGCTGGCAAAGTTGCCCGACTACATGATCCCGGCCGCATTTATTGCGATGGAAGCGTTTCCTTTGACTCCCAATGGCAAAATCGACCGGCGCGCGCTGCCTGCTCCTGACTGGTCAGGACAAACGCGAGCTTCTGAATATGCGGCTCCGCGAACCACCGAAGAGCAATCCATGGCGCGGATTTGGGCCGAGGTTCTACGTTTGGAAAGAGTAGGGGTGAACGACAACCTGTTTGAGCTGGGCGCCGACTCCCTGCACGTCTTCCAGATTGCAGCGCGGGCCAACAAAGCGGGCATTCCGGTGACGCCGCGCCAGATACTCCAGTTCCGTTCGGTGGGCGCGATCCTCGCGGAACTATCCAAGTCGGCCGGGGCTAAGTTGCAACCGGCGATCGTTCCGGTGTCCCGCGCGAAATATCGAGTCACACGCAAGGGTGCGCCGGAGCTAGAACCGAAGGTATGACGGATTCAGGCGACCTCCGGAGGGTTCCGCCGGACATGGCAATTCCAGATTCACGCGCGAACCCGAACGTCGAAGAAGAGGAGTTGTTCGCTTTCCCTCTTTCGCCGGTGCAGGAGAGGATGTGGCATGCAGACCGGGCCAATCCCGGCAATCCGGCGTATAACGGATCGTTTCGCTGGATTCTGGAAGGCCCCGTCGATCCTTCTCTGGTGGAGCGCACGTTCAATGAGATCGTGCGGAGGCATGAGGCGTCACGGACCACGTTTGCCCTGGTCGATGGAAGACCGGTCCAGGTCGTTTCTCCGGATCTGCACCTGCGCGTCCTTTTGACAGACCTCAGGCCGCTTTCCTCCGAAATTCGAGAACGAGAGATGGACCGCTTGTGCGCCGAAGAGGCTTGCCGGCGATTCAACATCGAAAACGACGAGTTGATCCGTGCCGGGCTTCTGAGGATGGAAGAACAACGCTACGTCCTCATGCTGACGATGCACCATCTGGTGTCGGATGGCTGGTCGGTGGGCCTGATCATGGAGGAGTTCCAGAAAATTTACGGTGCCTTCGCGGAGGGGCTCGTATCTCCCCTTCCCGAGCTGCCCATCCAGTACGCCGACTATGTGGTGTGGAAGCAGGACCAATTGTCCGGCCCGGAGATTGGGAGACAGCTCGATTATTGGAAGCGCAAACTTTCGGGGTACCGGCCCCTCGAAGTTCGCCCGGATTTTCCGCGGCCTGCCGAGCGGACGACCAACGGCGCAATCGTCTCCACGCTCCTGCCGCGCGGCCTCACCGACGCGCTCAAGGAGTTCAGCACCGAACAGGGCGGAACGATGTTCATCACCAGCCTTTCCGCTTGCCTGGCGCTTCTGTCGCACTATACCGGTGAGAAGGATGTGTCGGTGGGCTCGCCGCTGGCGGGCAGAAACCGGACCGATGTCGAAGGTTTGATAGGTCTGTTTGTGAATCACGTGGTTCTGCGTGCGTCGGCGGAAGGGGATCCGGCATTCGTCGATTTCGCGAAACGCGTCCGCGAGACGGTGTGGGATGCCTTCGCCAATCAGGATGTTCCTTTTGAAAATGTGATTGAGTCGTTGCAGCCCGCTGCGGAAACGTTTGAGGAACCATTCTTCCGCGTCAACTTTATTTGCCAGCGTGAATACGCGCGGGCTTCGGAATTCGTGTTTGAGTTTGCCGGGATCAGGATGTCGACGATGCCGTCGAAGTCCCAGGGGGCCCTTTACGATCTCAATTTCTTTCTGATCGAGCGGGAGGCGGGCTGGCGTCTTTCGATTGAATACAATACCGACCTCTACCAGGAAGCTTCCGCACAGCGAATGCTGCGGGATTTCCAGGATCTCATGCAACGCATCGTGAGCGATCCGACCCGCAAGCTATCGCAGCTTTCTTCGCATCGAAGTCCTTCGCCGGGTCCTTCGCCCGATTCCGCGTTACCGGGCTGTGAGGCCCGCGTGTCTGCCACGGAGTCGCCTGACATGGCTGCTTCAGAGACTGAACTCTACGCCATGCCGGCCAGTGCTGCCCAGGAGCGTTTCTGGCTGCTTTCAAAATTCGCGCCCGGGAACGCCGCTTTCAACATGCCGGCTTGCGTCCGGCTGACGGGACCTCTGTCGGAAAAAGCCCTCGACGAAAGCCTCTGCATGCTTGCCGGAAGGCACGAAATTCTCCGTACCAGCTTCGAGGAGAACGACGGCAAGTTGACCCAGATCATTTCACCCTTCGAGAAGTGCACGCTCGAAGTCGTCGATCTTCAGAATTCCAACGGCGCAGCCACCGACGCGAATGTGGAGCGGCTCGTGAGAGAAGAGGCCCAGCGGCCTTTCGATCTAGGGACGGGTCCGGCTTTTCGAGCAAAGTTGTTCCACTTGGACAGCGAGCATCATGTCCTAGTGGTGACCATGCATCACATCATCGCGGATGGATGGTCTCATAACGTGTTTCAACAGGAGCTGTGGTCCATTTATGATGCGATTGTCCAGGGTGCAAAGCCGGAACTCGCGGCGCTTCCCATCCAATACGGGGACTTCGCAGCGTGGCAGGGCGACTGGCTTGCTTCGGCCGCGGCCCGCGAGCATGTTGAGTCTTGGATGAAGCAGCTTGCAGACTCGCTGAAAATCCTCGATTTTCCCACCGATCATCCGCCGAGCCATCGTATTTCGCTTGAATCCCGTCTTGAAACGGTTCTTCTCCCGCAGGATTTAACGACTGCTCTTAAATCCGCGAGCCAGTCGGAAAACGTGACGATGTTCATGACACTACTCACGGGTTTCGTGATTCTGCTGTCGCGCTATGCCGATCAATCGGAAGTCACGGTAGGGTCGCCTGTGGCAAACCGTCGCACCGAGACGGAAGGGCTGATCGGGCCCTTTTCGGGTCCCGTAGCGCTTCATGTGGAAACCGGTGGGAATCCCACCCTGCGGGAAGTACTGTTGCGCGTGCGGGACGTGACGCTCAACGCGCTGGCTCACGCCGAACTACCGTTCGAAGTGTTGCTCGATCAGTTGAAAGTGCGATCGGTGCATGGACGCAACCCGTTGTTTCAGTTTTATTTTTTCTACCAGACGGCGTTTCTGCAGCCGCGCCAATTGCAGAATTTGACGATCACACCCATGTCCACGTTTGGACTGGGAACGCCGTTTGAAATGCAGCTGGGCATTATCGAACGCGCTGAGGGTGTGCGCCTACAGATGGAATATAATGCCGCCCTTTTCGAGCCGGCTACGATTCGGCGCGTTCTCTGCGATTACTGCAACATACTCCAGGCAATGACACAGGATCCTGATTGGCGCGTCGCCGAACTCCCGATTTCAGCTCCCGTGAAAGCGAAAGCCGCCGCGCCTACGACTGGCGCCGAGGAAAAGACCACAGTCGCTCGAAATGACACTGAGAAGCGCCTGACGAAGTTGTGGGAGGAGCTGCTAGGCGTGGCGCCGATCGGCATTCGACAAAACTATTTCGACCTTGGCGGGAATTCGCTGCTCGCGGTCCGGCTGTTCGCCCGCATCGAGAAGGAATTCCATGTCAATCTCCCGCTAGCGACTCTATTTGAGGCCCAGACCATCGAGCAGTTAGCCGATGTTCTGGACAACAAGGGCGAAGAGGGTGGCTGGAGCCCGCTGGTCACCATCCAGCCGTCCGGCTCGCGCCCTCCCTTCTTTTGCATTCACGGAGGCGGCGGAAGCGTTTTGATTTACCGCGCGCTCTCGCAACGTTTGGGCGCCGATCAGCCTTTTTACGGGCTGGAGTCGCAGGGGCTCGACGGCCAGCGTCCGCTTCTCACGCGAATCGAGGATATGGCGGGGCTTTACGTCAAGCAGCTGCGTCGCGTGCAGCCTCACGGCCCCTATTTTCTCGGGGGCTATTGCATGGGCGGCACGGTGGCGCTCGAGATGGCGCAGCGGCTCACGGCCCAAGGGGAAGATGTCGCTCTGCTTGCTTTGTTCGATACCGTCAATTGGGCAAAGATCCGAAGGAACGTGCTGTACGACAAAATCGTCTACCAGGTGCAGAGGATCGTGTTTCATTGTCTGAACTTCGGTCTTTTAGACTTTGCGCAAAAAATTGAATTTATCCGGGAAAAACTAAGGGTTCTTTGGAATCGAAGCAGCGTCTGGCGGGGCTGGTTCGAGAGGAAAATCGGGAGCGATTCGGAATTCTCGGTGCTGGCGAAGATTTGGGACGTGAACGACCGGGCGATACTGAGTTACGAGCCGAAGCCATACCCTGGAACGATCACTGACTTTCGTCCCCTGCGGCAGTACTCCCAGTACCTCGGCGAGCCAATGGACTGGACGGGGCTGGCAAAGGAACACGATATTGTGACTCTGCGGGTCTATCCGGCAGGCATGCTGCTGGAACCTTTCGTTCGGGATTTGGCGAGGGCACTCCGAGATTCGATCGAGAAGGCTACGGAGAAGAAATAGTTCGAAGGCTTTCCTCTACTTTATTACATGTGTAGTTAGCTTGCGAGCGGTCGACTACCCTAATTATTGCCCGTTTCTCCTCGATAATTTCCGCCCGAATACAAATAACCTTTGAGTCTTACGCCCCTGAGGTGTAATTTCCCCTTGTCGGAATACTTCCATGTCATATGAGTTACTGCGAAACGTGGGCAAGGCAGGCGACACCGTGTGGCGTCGTTTACCGCCCACAGTGCGGGAAGGATCTCCGGGCCGGCTGGTGGGGAGTTGTATTCACGCACTATCGCGCAAATTCAGCTCTCGCGGCCAGTCTGACTCGACGTGGTTCCTCCGAAATGAACCCCTGCTCTCTACGGTCCTCGAAATCATCAGTGGCAGCTTTTCCTCAGGCGCCACGGTTCGGATTTGCTCCATGGCGTGCAGCTCGGGGGCGGAGCTCTATTCGCTTCTTTGGCTGCTTCGAAAGGCTCGGCCAGATTTGGACGTTGTTGCCTTCGGCGTCGACATTTCCGAAGCTGCTCTCGAGAGAGCCCGCCTGGCCTGTTATTTGCGGGATGACATGGAGTTCCGCGGGTCGATTTACGATAAGGACTTTCATGGATTGTTCGAAACGGATAGCCAGGTTTTTCGCGTGAAGGATGCAGTCCGAAGGGGAGCGCAATGGGTCCAGGGCGATGCCCGCGACCCTGCTCTTCCGTCGAAATTCGGGAGCTGCGACATCGTCCTGGCGAATAATTTTCTGATCCACATGGAGCCGGCTGATGCGAGCGCAGCTCTTATGAGTGTCGCGCGCCTCGTGAGGCCCGGAGGAATACTGGTCTGTCGTGGAATCGATTTGAATGTGCGGCAGAAGGTTGTAAGCCGTCTCCATCTGAAACCTCTACCCATTCGATTGGAGCAAATCCACAACGCAGAACTGGATCTGGATGCAAGGCGCCACTGGCCGTGGAAGTATTATGGTCTGGAACCCCTAAACCGAAACCGGAAAGACTGTGTCCAGCGCTATAGCGCGGTATTCCAAGTGTGCGGACAAGCCTGAAATCCGGCAAGCGTTAGCATCAAGGTTCAAATCATCCTCCGCGCATGACGCCTTTCGCGATCGTGCCGCTGACGGATGGGGAGAAGAATCATGACCGCCGCTGCGAAACCCGCATTGAAGCGAGAGCCGGTTCCTGGGGAATCCAGCCAAAGCCCTCATCTGAATCTTCGCCAGGAGAGTCTGAAGGAATTGTTTGACCGCCAGGCTTTTCCTTTCGCCCACAACCTAAGCACGCTCGATTTGTTTACCGCCGATTCACTGCGGAGTCTTTCAGAGAAGTTTTCCGGCTCTCCGCGCGACTATTTTATAGCCGGAAGCGCCGCATCGCCGGAGACGAAGTTTTATGCCGTGCCGAATGGAGGACACAGCCCCCTCGAGGCGCTCGAAAATCTCGATAAGGTAAGCTGCCGGATATTGCTGAAGCGCCCCGAAAGCCACGATGCGCGCTTCCGGGACCTGCTTCAGACACTGTTTGGGCAGGTAGTCGACCTGCTGGGGGGACTCGGGCGCGAACGGGTTGAGCGGCTGGAGTCAGCTATCCTGATCAGCTCCGGTTCGACCACGACCCCGATTCACTTTGACCCGGAGATCGGTTTCTTTTCGCAAATCGAGGGAGAGAAGTTCTACCACGTCTATCCGCCCGACAGCGCCAGTGAAATGGAGATGGAGCGCTTCTACGTGCGCGGAAGAGTGGACATCGGCAACGTGGAATTCAGCGGACTGGACGCGCAACGAGAGCAGGTATTCCGGCTTCTGCCAGGGATGGGATTTCACCAGCCGCAGAACTCGCCTCACTGGGTGCGGACGGGGGACTCGCGTTCCGTTTCTTACACGTTCGTGTTTCAAACCGACATTTCGCGCGCGCGGGGCCGCACGCGCGCCTTCAATTATTGCCTTCGCCAATTGGGAATTTCCCCCGCCCATTTGGGAGCCCATCCGGCGGCAGATGCGTTGAAGGCCCGAGCGATGAAGGCGGCGATTCCGCTTCAGCTATTGGGGCGAGTGGTCAACAAGACGCAACGCGTCCTGGCTGGGAAAAGATTGTCGTAGCCTCTAGCGATTGCATGGAGAGGGTATGCGTGTTCGCTATCGCTCGTTGGCAACAGCGGGCAATGGGAAGGATTGGGCACTTTTCTCCATCGAGAAATAGAACCCGGAGTAGAAGGGGACTGACAGCTTCGGGAACAGCGGCAATTTCAGCGACAATTCGAGAGCTCGCCACCGGTCGATGAGCTTGTATCCTCCTGCCGCGAACGACGATATCAGTTCGTCCGAATTCCATACCTTGCACGGGAAAGCGCAGGACGCGGTCTGCTGAGCGCTGATGAAGGAAGGTTGCGTTTCGTGAACGGGACTTCGATTGATCAGTATATGTTTGGGCGGGTTGTTGAACTGCTGCAAAAAAGCAGGAATGTCCTTTTCCCAGTAGTGAAATGCTCCTGAAACCAGCAGGATTTGATCGCTCTCAAAGGCGCCTGGAGAATCCACGAACCGCAGAGAGGCAGCTTTTCGTTCCGCTGCGATCCGGCGTCCGTTTTCCAACATGAGCGGTATATCGAAGACGGTCCACTCGATGTTCCCCAGATTCAGCAAGCGCGGCGAGTAGCTGTAGTAGACATTCCCCACATTGCCGCCAAAATCAAAAATTCTTGGATTTCGCGGGTGGATATTTGAAATCCAGTACAACGCGGCGTAGTCGCTTGGGCGAAGGGATTCGGAATGGCGGAGATGGACTTCAATTTCGCCGGGATCTTCGTGGCCGACCAGGTTTGCCCTTCGCGCAGCCCTCCATCCTTCTTCAAACGTCGCATACCAGCCGTAGGGCCCGCTGAAGGCGTTTAAGGCGTGCCTGCCACCGGGAATGCCGGCGATTCCCGTCAGGACGGTGCGGCAAGGTTCCGAAGCCAGAACTTCGACAGAAGCTTTTCGGAGAGTCAAGAACGCCTCGGCGATCAGTGTAGCGCAGTATTTCCGAACGCCGGCTGGCCGGTGCGCAGTTCATTGGCCAGCCGCAGAAAATCCTCGTTTTTGGGGGAACCCTGCGTGAGATCGAGATTTATTCCGAAAAGGCGGTCGTTCTTACTCACGTACACCAGGACGGGCCGGTCACCCCACCCGCCATCTAAAACGATCACGGTGGAGTATCCCTCGCCTCCCCCGGGAAGGGAGCCCATCCCCTCTCCCGCCAAGTCGGCGAAGTTTGGAGCATCGGTTCCATTGGGGAGTTCGCGGACCAGGACGCGGCCAGCCGATCCCTGGTACGCGCAGGAATTCGCATAGGGCGCGGGGGTGACTGGATCGCCCAGCAGTTGTTGCAGCTGATTGGGAGGTAACAAGCCACAATATCCTGGGTTGGGAGGAATCACATCCTGCTGTTGCCGGAAACTTCCCGAACGCACAAAGACTTCGACTCGGTCAAAGGAAGTCGAAAAGACGGAAGGGCCGCCGTATTGCGCTGCTTTCTGATGAACCAGACTGCAACCGAGGCACACGACCGCGCAGGGATCTCCGGCGCTTGTAGGGAAAGCCGCTGACCGGTTGTGGATGCCCACGTAATGAACGTTCGGGCCTCCCACACCCGCCTTTAGCAGAGCCAGCATCGGATAGTCGTAGTGCTGAACCGAGGCGTCGAGCCCGATGTTGCGGCACCCAGCTGCCTGCACGAAGCGCGCTGCGGCGAAAAACGAATCGGCGAGATAAAGGTGCTGATCCGCGAAGTACATCCTGTCTCTGCCCATCCTCAAAATACTGGGTACAGGTACCCTTCTGTGGGCCTCCTTGATTTGCAAAAGGGGCCGAGGAGAATTCAAGAGGATAAAAGGAACAGACCCAGCAATGACTGTGGTCGCCACGAACGCGACGATCCATCGGGGGCAGACCTCAGACAGCACTACCGCAACCACAGCACATGCCAACATGAACAGGGGTAGATGAAACCGTCCATTCCAGGGCTGCCAGCGGAGGCTTGCACAGAAAAAGACAAACGCACTGATCAACCCGATCGTAAAGATGGCGGTCTCCCGCTTCGAGGGTGAGCGCATAAGAAGAATCAGCGGGAGAACTGTGAGAAACAGAAAGAGAACGAGCAGATTTCCAGCACGGGTCTCGGTTAGAGACAAGCTGTTGAGTCCGAATGGAATCGTTTCCCCTGCATTCCCTCCCTCGATCATCCGTGGATCGTCGGGATCGGCGCCGAGGCCGCGAATCATTCCCCTGAAAACCTTCTCCGTCAGGGCGTCGATCCGGCCGGTTGTTCCTAGGTGCAGGGCGGCGTTTCGCAGGACATTTGCGGCAATGTCTTGCGGCTTGAATGTGCCATTGGCAAAACGCCGTTGGCCCAGAGTGTCGGCATCGCCGTCGGCGGAAGCAAAGCCAAGAGGCGAACCGCTCAGCCGCATGTTCCGCACGTAGAGAGGGCCGTTCAGCATCAGAATGATGACGGCGACGGCTGGAATCCACGGAAGAAACTTTCTCCGGCGATCTGCGGGCCACATCCAGAAAACCGCGACCAGGAGCGCCGGCAGGAGCGCGTAAGCGGTGCCTTTCGTCATCACGGTCAGCCCAATCGCCGCCGCGCCCAGCAACGCATTCGTCCAACTTGGGTCAGAGCGCCATCGCAGGAGGCAATATACGCAGGCCACGACCCAGAAACCGATCGTTTCGTCCGGTTTACTGCTGGAAGCGAACAAAATAGCGCTTGGGATCGTGGCGCAAAGCAGCGATGCGAGAAGTTGTGCCGACCGGCTGCCTCGGAGTTCTCTCACAATTAAAGAGACCCCGACGATACTTCCCGCAAAAGAGAACCAGGATACAAGATCGGCGAATCGATCGCTCCCTTGCAGCGCGATCAGGTGCATCATTGCGTAGTCGGCCCAGGGGCTCATCATGAGCTGCTGATAGTCGACCGTGGGGTACATGCGGACGCTGTGATTTTCGAGCCACATGATCGCGCGCGGCATGTTGTATTGCATGGCGTCCCATGAATTCGGCGCCCCGGCAATAGCGACGACCGCTGTCAGTGCAAGAATCGCGACGATAGCCGCGATCGAGGCGCGTTCGATGCCAGAAAGTTTGACAGCCACTGTCCGACCGGGGTTATCACCAAGAGCCGCGGATTGCATTTTCATCCTGCGGATCGCCACGAGCCATGCGAGAGCTGCCGCAAGTAACCACGCCGCGGCCAGGCCCAGCTGGGAGATCCAGAAGACGCTGCTCAGGGTTTCCGTTGTCAAGGCCAGCCACACGGCCCACAGAATCGCAGCCTCTATAAAGCTCGTGCGCCAGTCTCGATTTCCGACGTAGAGTGCAGCCCAGCATCCGATGAATGCTATAAGGGGAAGTATCACCATAAAGGCATGGTTAACAGGGGCTCAGCGGAGGCGCTTGTACTTGTTGGCGGCCCAGACGATCGGCTTCACGGCCTGCGATTTGACGGCATCCAGAGCCGGAGAGACCCCTGGAGGGGTTGGCTTCAATCCGAGTTTTCGGAGCAAAAAATTGGCGCGATAGGCGTTGGCTCGCAGGGGATCCTTGAATTGGAAATTCACGCTGAGTGAAACGGAGACATTGTCGTCATTCTGGAGCCAGTGCGGCGAGTTCACCGGAATATGCACGCCTAGCCCTGGCGCCATCTTGTAGGCGATGGCCCGGTCCTGAAGATGCGGCTTGTAAGTGGCCGAATTGTTATCGATGGTCCAGAAACGCTCGATCTCTTCTTCCGGAAGCACGTCGCGATCCTCGCGATCGAAGACGTACATCGTTTTGGTGCCTTTGATTTGCAGCAGGAAATTGCATTCGCGGTCGATATGGTACGTGGTCACGCGTTTGGGGGATGTCACGAAAATAATGATGTCCTCGACCAATATCTGCGAGTCGATTCCCGGACCGATATGCTCCTTGATTTCCGCCAAGCCGCGATCGAGCAGGACCCGATACTCCGGATCGTTCTGAGCGGAGCGGAAAATGAACCAAGCGCCGCAAGTTTCGATGCGTTCCATGGCCTCGACCACGGAAAAGGGCCTTTCGGGCACTGCATCCCAGCGCTGGTCAATCTTGATGTCACCCGCATCGTAGTAGATTTCCTTGGGACGAGTTTTCAGCGTGCGGTCGGCGAGTTCCAGCAGCTTCGGAAGCTGAAAGAGGGGATGCGTCGCCAGGTAGTGCCTGATTTCAAAGCTCTTGCGATTGAACTTCTCGTGGAATTGCGCCGGGTTGGCTTCGATCCAGCGTTCCGAAATCGAGCTGTCCGCCTTCGAGGCTGTCGTGCTGGTCATGGTCCTGGTCCTGGTCAATTTCCAGTGGGGTGGCCTGTATTTTATAGTGCCAGACGGAAAGGGAGTGCTTCAACAAGTTCGAAGAAGTCAGTTTCTTGTATCAGGTAGTCCCTCAGCCCATCCAGCTGACTACTGAAATACTCCATCAACGTAGTAGTAATCAGATGGGATGAGAAGGCCGGTCTCCAGCGGGATGCGATACGCTCCCAATGATCGACGCGCTCGAAGCGCAAGATAAAGGAGACCGGCTATGAGCAAGAGTAGCACCGTGGTGAGCAACCGAGTCGAGATTTTCAAAGATGACAAGCTGACCATCGGAGTGGATCTGGGAGACCGATTCAGCCATTACTGCGTTTTGAATGGAGCGGGCGAAGTGATTTGGGAGGACAGATTACCGACGACGCCGAAAGGAATCGACGAAGTTTTTAGCAAGATTCCGCCCAGTCGGGTGGCACTAGAAACCGGAACGCATTCACCCTGGGTGAGCCGGCAGTTGGCCCGTTTAGGGCACGAAGTGATCGTGGCCCATGCTCGCAACGTGCGACTGATCGGGGGCAGCAGTCGAAAAGATGATCGGCTCGATGCTCGGACATTGGCGCGGCTCGCCAGAATCGATCCCGGCTTGTTGGGACCGGTGCGACATCGCAGTGCCAAAGCGCAAATCCATCTGACGGTGATCCGCGCTCGCGCGGGCCTGGTCAGCACTCGCACGGCGCTGGTGAATGCGGCACGCGGGTTGACGAAATCCTATGGCGAGCGGCTGCAGAAATGCGGTACCCAACAAATGAATCGGGAGAGCGCCAAGGGGCTGAGCCGGGAACTGCGCGACGCTTTGGATCCGTTGTTGGCAGAAATCGAATCGCTGAACGCGCGGATCGCGGAATACGATCGGCGGATCGAGCAAGTTGCCAAGGAAGTCTATCCTCAGGTGGCTCTGCTCAAACAGGTGAAGGGAGGGGGGACACTGATTGCGTTGACTTACGTTCTGACCCTCGACGACCCGCACCGGTTTCGCCGCAGCCGGGACGCGGGGTGCTTTGTGGGCTTGCGTCCCGGGCGCAGGAACTCGGGTATGAGTCAGCCACAGCTGCACATCAGCAAAGAAGGAGACCGATATCTCCGCACGATGCTGGTGCAAGGTGCGCACTATATTCTCGGTCCGTTTGGAGAGGACAGCGATCTGCGGCGCTGGGGAATGAGGCTGGCGGAGCGCGGAGGGAAGAATGCCAAAAAGCGAGCTGTTGTTGCCGTCGCACGGAAGTTGGCAGTGTTGCTTCACAAGTTGTGGGTAAGTGGAGAAGTCTATGAACCACTGCGGAACAACCACAAGGTGGTGGGCCGAGTGGCATAGATCGGGGATTTAACAGCCGAGCTCAACCGCCGAGTTCAGGTGACTGCGACTAAGTCCTGGCCCCACTCCCATCGATAGAGGGGAGCCGAGGTCGATACTCAGGTAGCAGCACCTGCTGAAACGGGTACGCCCAACTTGCACCGAGCGATCATCGCTCACAAAAGAGTGCGGATGGAAGGATGGCGTCAGAGGCGGCTTGGCTTAAAGGCAAAGACTCCCTTTAGGTAAAAACAAAACCACCTTGACTGTTACCGGCCTTCTCATGGAAGGAGTTAGGCAGCGGGGCCTGCGGCCCCCGGCTTGGGGGTAGCTCAGGAACACTTTGCGCTTCATGAAGCCCAGACCAATAAGCCCGATCGAGAGCATAAGCAAGCTGGAAGGCTCCGGTGTAGGGATCGCTGCAACAGCAGTCACGACGTCGGACTGATAGGAAATTTCAGTCGCGATCCCGTTGTAGGTTCCAAGCTTTGTTGCCGTTCGCCATTGAAAAGACGCGCATTGTGATTTCTTCAGAAACAAGCAGGAGACTATCTCAACGAAAAAAGGCTCTCACACCTTTTGCTGTCAGAGCCTTTTTAAATGTAATAGTTGAGACCTCAAAAGCTTAGTTTCTAACTTTGCCACTCCTTCCGGCGGAAGGCTGCAAATACGAAGAGAGGTAAGAGTGCAGCACCAAGCAATCCGATGGTAGGTGGCTCCGCCGCTGCAACGGTACCAGCAGTAGTCGTCACGAGAACGTCGGAATTCGCGACCTCGCCGGAAAAAGTCCCACTGGTCTCGGTGAAACCGATAGTAATTTCCGTGTTGGCTCCGGACGTCACTGTCGTGCCCGCCAGTTGTGAAAGAATAGTGGAATTCAAAGC
>Ga0302326_10008549_pt1 | contig 22555 bp, 14 predicted proteins | sample Palsa_T0_3_FD_202264 | JGI IMG/M metagenome (GOLD analysis project Ga0302326, IMG submission 202264) | Peat permafrost microbial communities from Stordalen Mire near Abisko, Sweden - Palsa_T0_3 | ecosystem: Environmental > Terrestrial > Soil > Palsa > Peat permafrost | place: Sweden: Abisko... | reverse complement strand
TTGTAAATAAAAGCAAAGAATAGATTCTGCCGGATGTTGCGCATGGTCGCCTGGCTTAGCTTGCGGGCGCGCAGGATTCCCGCCAGGTCGCCCTTCACGAGCGTGATGCCGCCGCTTTCCATGGCGACGTCGGTGCCGGTGCCCATGGCGATGCCGACGTCGGCCTGCGCCAACGCCGGGGCATCGTTGACGCCGTCCCCCGCCATCGCGACCACTCTTCCCTGCCCTTGCAGCTTGCGGATGACTTCCAACTTCCCTTCCGGCAGGACTTCGGCTTCGAATTCATCGATGCCGAGCGTCTTGGCAATCGACGCGGCGACGATGCGATTATCGCCGGTGAGCATCACGATGCGAATGCCGAGAGCTTTGAGATCGCGGAGGACACCGGGCGTCGAAGGCTTTAGTCGATCCGCGATGCCAAGGTTTCCGACATACTTGCCGTCGATGGCCACAAAAATCGGCGTGCTGCCGGGCACCGTGTCGTAACTCGGGCCCGTACCCGGTTTTAGCGCACCGACCTCAGCCATCAGAGCGAGACTGCCGACTGCGACTTTTCTTCCGTCCACTGCGCCAACAATGCCGTTGCCAGTGACGGAGTGGAATTCTTCCGGCTGGGAAAGGTGCAGGCCTCGCGTCACGGCGGCATCGACGACCACACGGCCCAAGGGATGCTCGCTGGCTCGTTCCAGACTGGCAGCCAGGCGAAGGGTTTCACCACCGTCATCCTGCGGTAAAGAAATTCCCATCAGCTGTGGCTTGCCTTCGGTCAGCGTTCCAGTTTTGTCAACCACCAGCGTGTCGACTTTTTCCAGAATCTCAAGCGCTTCGGCATTCTTGATGAGCACGCCCGCGTGCGCGCCGCGGCCTACGCCGACCATGATCGCCATGGGCGTAGCGAGACCTAACGCGCAGGGGCAGGCGATGATGAGCACCGCGACCGCGTTCACGAGTGCGTGCGCGAGGCGGGGTTGCGGACCGAGGAAGAGCCACCCGAGAAAAGTCATCATCGCGATTGCCACCACGATGGGAACGAACCACTTGGCCACGCGATCGGCGAGGCGCTGGATGGGAGCGCGGCTGCGCTGAGCTTGGCCGACGAGTTGTACGATTCGCGCCAGCAGAGTTTCGCTGCCCACGCGCTCGGCTCGCATCACGAACGAGCCGGTGCCGTTGATGGTCGCACCGATGACTTTGCTGTCCGGGGATTTCTCGACCGGCATGGATTCGCCGGTAATCATGGACTCGTCAATCGAGCTGTGGCCTTCGAGCAGAATGCCGTCCACCGGAATTTTCTCGCCCGGGCGTACGCGCAGACGGTCGCCTGGATTCACCTGCTCGAGCGGGATATCTTTTTCGCTGCCGTCGGCCTCCAGCCGGCGCGCGGTTCTGGGGCTGAGATCAAGGAGTGCCCGAATGGCCGCTCCGGTGCGGCTGCGGGCGCGCAATTCCATGACCTGACCGAGCAGGACCAGGGTAGTGATTGCGGCTGCGGCTTCGAAGTAGGCATCGGGATAGCCCGCCATGCCGCGCAGCGATTTAGGGAATATCTGCGGCGCCAGCGTGGCGACGACGCTGTATGCGTAGGCCACGCCGGTGCCCATTCCGATCAGCGTGAACATATTCGGACTGCGATTGACGAGCGAAGTCCAGAAGCGCTGAAAGAAGGGCCAGCCGCACCAGAGCACCACAGGAGTCGAGAGCGCGAACTCCAACCAGGGCAGCGCCGCACCGGGCAGAAGGCGGTTCAGCGGCATCTCCCAAAACATTGCAGCCATGGCAATGGCCAGCAGGGGTGCGGTGAACAAGAGGCCGATCCAGAAGCGCCGAGTCATGGCGCGCAGTTCGGAATCGTCTTCAATCGTGGCAGAGGCGGTGACCGTGCGGGGCTCGAGCGCCATGCCGCAGATCGGACACGCACCCGGCCCCGGCTGCACGATCTCCGGATGCATGGGGCAGGTGTACTCGGTGTGGGTTGGGGCGACGGGGACCTCGGTTTCGAGCCCCATTCCGCAGGAAGGGCAAGCGCCCGGCTTGTATTCGCGGACTTCGGGGCACATGGGGCACACGTAAGCGACGCCCCCTGTCGGTGCGCGTCGTGAGGCGTGATCCTGAGCTTCGCTCTGTTGCAGTGGGTGATGGTCCGGGGATACGGCTGGCTTTGGGGCGCCCAGCGCCGTCAAACCGGACGTGCACACAGGCGAGGTCTCATGCAGATATTTCGCCGGGTCTAGTTTGAACTTTTCGACGCAGGGCGCGCAGCAAAAGTAGTAATTCCTCCCGCCGTGCCCGTGAAGATGTTTGGCGGTCGCGGGATTTACATTCATTCCGCAGACCGGGTCGCGTTCGAGCGTGGGAGCTGGGTTTGAGGGTTTTGTCGACATGAGGTTCTGGCTGAGCCAGCTTACCGGCTCTGAGGTAATTCCTGGCGACTTCACTCGAGGAGTGCAGCTAGTTTTTGTAGAGATGACCTGCAGCCCGCTTCATTATCTTCGTCCCAGATGCCTTCCGGTATGCCATCGCAGAGGACTTTGACGTTTGTTCGTTCTTCGGCGTCTGCCAGACTCCAGGTTATTCTCATCTGGCCCGTCAGTCCCGGCTCTTGCGACTCGGCCTCAACGAACCACACGATCTTCTCGGAGGGGACGAGTTCGACGAATCTGCCTTGGAACGTGTCCCTGTCTTGGGATGTCTTACCGTGCTGCGAATCCACCGGATTTTGGTGCGTGAGCGACATTCGGATTTCGCCTCCTTCTGGCGGCTCGAAGGTGTGCACTTGGCCTCTCATGGTTTCTGGCGGAAGCCATGCGGCCACGGCGTCCCGATACACAAAGGCTTGACAGACAGCCCTACGCGGCGCCTTGATAACCCTTGCGACACGCGTGCTCGCTCCCCTGATGGCTCTTTCATCCTCCCTGGTCTCCCTCCCACGAGTATCCGCCACAAGACAGCCTAGCGGGAATTCCTTTCATGGCTAAGACGTTGTCCTGCCCAAGAGACCCCGCGGCAGAGGCCCTTGATCTAAGCGTCGAGCTTGAGAAGAACTCTACGCCCTCTCGCCGAGCGAGAAATCAGCCGCAGTCCCTTTACGCCTTCTGTCTTCTTCGATGGATAATGCTTTATATTGGATTCAGCCGGGCGGACCGCCGGGACACTCGCATTTCTAGACAGCAAAGGATTATGCCATGACTTACCTGGAAGTAGTTTTTCGCTATGGCGCCGCGCCCGGCGAGAACGCATTGCGGGCCATCGACGGAATGCGCGAGGTCTATGGAGTTCGGCGGGTGGAGTTCAACGACCGGGAACGCACGGTGCGCGTGGAGTTTGACGCTTCGCGCCTCAAGGCAGAGACCGTGGCTCGACTCTTGCGTCAGGCAGGAGTGGATGCTCGGGAGCGTTTGGCGCTGGCGTAAGCGTCCAGCCAAGACGGGCTGGTTGGCGCGAGGACCTCGAGGACTTAAATGCAAGGGGCGCCCAAGAAAACCTCTGGCCGAAGTCCTTCTTGGAGCGCCCCGTTGCGCGCCACTTCGTCTGGCAGTCGTATAAGCACCTGGCGGGCCTTATGTAACCTGCTCAAAATACAGGCTCGGCCTACGCCTACTTTTGTAGGAATTGCTCTCAGACGGGAAAGATTTACTTCGGGCGTCGAACGCCAAGCACTGAAGGGGCCGAAGGTTGTGGAAAGCGCCAAACCGGCAGAATTTCCCCATCGTGTCGCGGCTTTGTAAGGGGAAAACCTTAGTCGGATGGCGAAAGAACAGTCGAAGATCGAGACCATCGTGATTCGCAATCATGTTCAGGGCAAAGCTGACGTCAACGTTCATAGCAAACGGCGCCTTCCTCATTCATTCTTGAGGAAGTTCTCCTTGAGGGAGCAAGTCCCGCACCCTTAACTCAGCCAGATAGAGGGTCTGGCTACCTCTCTGGGTTCCGCAAATTTTTCAATCACTTACACACCTCTTCGTAACCTTTACTAAACGGTTGTTTCGGTCGAGCGTGATCCGTTGTGGCCTGCTGTTGGCCGATGCCTGTTCATTGGACTAGAGCAGGTTCCGCGTTGGCGGTGTTGCCAGTGCCCGTGCTGTTCTCGAGCAGCACGGACTCTCGGCTGGCCGTATTGGCGATTCAGGGCAATGGGTTTGGGCGTCCGGCTATTCGCCACGACCACATCAGGAACGACGTGGAAGTCAAGTCGATGGCCGGTTCGGTGGTGCAGGACTGGACATTATCTTTATCTTTATCTTTATCTTTATCTTTATAAAACGGCAGTGTTCGATTTGGCTGGCGGTTCTTTGACCATCCACCTACTCGTTTGATTCCGTAACTGCCGCTAGAGGACAGATAGGGCACGGTTTGATTTCGCCGCGCCCTAGCCCTTATCGGAGATCAGCCGTCATTGCCCCCGCGATTGCCCCAGCAACTTCAGGCGAGGCGCAGGGCTCGCTTTGGAAACACCGCCGCTGGTGCAACTGTTATCGACATCGAAGAACAAGCCGACATAGGTGTTGCTGCCAGCGAATCCGGCCGGGGCATCCCCATATCCATTAAACGAATCCATGATCGTGTTCGTATTCACCCGGCTGGAACTTATATTGTTGCAGTGGAGCTCGATTCCTGTCCCATTACTGTCGTATGAGCTGGGAGACTTCACGGTCCTGATTGTGTTGTTCTCTACTTTCGACGTTTTCAGAGCAGTTGCACTCACGTCTATAGCGTACGTCACGGCGCCGTAGATAAAGTTTGATGTCACCGACGCACCATCGGCAGCTAACTCGATTCCAATTTGACTGCCGAGGAACGTGTTGCCCGTAATCGATCCCGTCGTCGCAAGAGTAATGATTCCATAATCGCCGCCGCTCACGATATTGCCGCTGACCGTGGGGTCGGTGCCCTCCTCCACCACGAGGTCATTTGTGCTGGCGTCCGAAGAAACGACATTGTTCTTTATCGTCACGGTGAGATCCGGGGCCGTTGTCTCGCCGACGGCCAAGATGCCTACCCCAGTAAAATCGTGCACGCTGGAGTTCTCCACCGTGACCGATGGCTTGGAACTGCCACCCTGGATCCACATTCCAATGCCATCGACGTTGGTTGCCCCGCCGCTGGTATTCTGCGCCGATGTGGTCACCTGATTGATCGTTCCCGAGGACTGATTGTAGAGAACCCCGATAAAAATACTGTCATTTGTCGAGAAGCCCACGCCGTTCACATTCAGGTTTGTCAGATTTACAGTGCCGCCGCTCACGTCATTGACGTAAACCTGAGCGATTGCGGGTTCGGAGCCGCCACCCGCGTCAACGCTTGCGTTTACTGTGTAACCCGATGGAAGTTCGATTTGCGCCAGGGATCCATTGCCCTCTGCGATGCCCTCGAGCGTGACCGGATGGCTAATCGTGACCTGCTCGTAGTAGGTCCCGGGACAGACCTCGACCGTGTTGGGAGCCGGAGAGGCATCGAGGGCAGATTGAATGGTTGAGAAATGGGTACCGCTCTTGCAGGTTCCTACGATGTAGGTGACCGTGGCGGCGCTCATCTTTTGGGCGCCGAAGGCCAATGCCAACGCCGAGAACCAGATCGCGAGACTGAGCTTTGCGGGCGAGTAAGTACGGGACATAAAATCCTCCATTGTTGGCGTTAGAGCGCCAGCTCCTTTTGTGGGAGCAAAGAACGTCAGGCATTGAGCAGTTCTCTCAGGAGGCCCCTAATTCTGCCCTCTAGTTATGAAGTCGGAATTGGCAGGCAAAAGACGACAAGGAAGACAAGAAAATTAATCCGAGCCAAATCCGGGCAGACGCGCGGGAGGAATTAGGGTCGCCTCCAACGGCCGAGTGTCACCGGAGGGAGGCCAGCAATCGTTTGCTGGCGGTTCTTTGACCATCCACGTACTCGCTTGATTCGGGGACCTGCTGCCAGAGGTTGACTAGCCGTTCGTAGCAGGCGCGGGCTTCTCGAGTGCGATGCCGGGCAACATAAAACGTCCCGAGGGCTTCTTCGGCGGTAGCGAGTGGAATCAAGTCAGTGAGGTCCTGGGAGCTGGCGACTCCTTGCGCCTCGTCGCGGGCCTCGCGCAGCAGGCTTTGAGCGCGCGCCAGATCGCGGGTGGCGGCGCTCGTCTCGCCCGCCAGAATCAAGGCGTCCACCAGGTTATCGCGTTCATCCGGGGTTTGGGCAAGCTCGCGACCGGCCGCGAGCGCCAAATCGGCAGAGCTGCGCGCTTCCGCCAGTCGGCCTGCGTTCAGTTGAGCCGCCCCTAGTTTCCGCAATCCATCCGCCCGGTAGTTAACCGCCCTGTCGCCGCTTTTGTTCGAAGCAATCATCTGATCGATCATTCGCAGCGAATCACGAGCCAGGCGGATGGCGGCAGGCGGATCAGATTTCTGGAGACAGAGGGAGACTTTCAGCTTCGCAAGCACCACGCTGATCTGGGCCGCGGTATTGTTAGGATCGCGATCAAGCATCTGCTGTGCTGTCTGCAGATACAGCTTGAAGTTTTGCAGCCCGCGCTTCGGATCTCCATAGTCTGGATAACCGTCACTGAAATAAACCCGGCCGCGGAACTGATACATAAGCGCTAGAAACCGATGAAATCTCGGATTCAAAGGCTCCACGGCGAGAAGTTCGCGTACTGCAGTTTCGTCTTCGTCGAACGCCTGAAGCGCTTCCCGAAGGTGACCCAGCTCCTGTGCTGCGGTGCCGACGCGCTCCGCCGACTCTGCGACCATATCCAGTGACTGCTGATCTCTTTTTCGGTTCAGCTGAGCGTGCGCCAGTTCGCTGCAACGCCCGAACTCGGTCCAGGCCTGTTGGTAGTTGTGCGATTCTTCGTCGATGTCACCCATGTTGCACCACGCCCTGGTGTAGGTATTCTCCTGATCTGGGTTGAGCTGCTGGTGAGCGCGAAGGCGATCGAATGTCTGAATTGCCGCCTCGTATAACTCCCGTGCCCGCTGCGGCTGATGACTGAAACGGAACAGTCCGGCGTAGCTGCGATAAAAGGCTGCTAAATCCGGCAGATAGGCGGCGTTCTTCTTGGCGATCCGCTCGTAAATGTCGCCAGCTTTGCGGTAGCTCGCCATCGCATCCGCCATGCGGCCTAAGTTGGGTTGAGTTGGGTACCCCTGTGCATTGCCAATCTTCATGTAGCCCGCTGCGATTTCCTTTTGCAGCTCCAAATCGCCGCCCGCGTTTTTCGCCAGGTTATCCAGATATTGAAGGCCGGTCTGGACCATCATTTCCCGCGCTTTGGTGGACCCGTCCAGTTTGGCTACTTCGTCATGAAGATCGAAAACAAATGTATGAGCCAGCTTGCGGACATCCTGAAACCGCCGCTCGGCAATTCTTGCCTGATATATGGCAACACCCGAGCCAACAAGGATCGCAACCAGCGCTACCGTCGCCAGCGCAACGACCACGCGGTTGCGGCGCACAAACTTCCGGGCACGATATCTGATCGTGTCCGGCCGCGCGCTGATCGGTTCCTGCTTGAGATAGCGTTGAAGGTCATCCGCCAAAGCAGTGACGGAACTGTAACGCTCCGCCGGGGCTTTCTTCAGAGCTTTAGCAATAATCGTGTCCAGGTCCCCGCGAAGCTGGCGGCGGAGTTTATCTGGGGTGGCGCCTCGCTGTTCGGCGATGAGCTGGCGGTCGCCCGCTGTAACTGCGTCCGAGGTGCGGGGCGGCTCAAGCTCGAGCACAGACTTCACCAGTTCCGCGGGAGAGTGCAGATCTGAGCCCGCGGGATGGCGGCCGGACAATAGTACGTAGAGCAAGACGCCCAATGCGTAAACATCGGTAGCGGTCGTGACTGGCTGGTTGGTAAGTTGTTCCGGCGCAGCGTACTGGGGGGTGAGAGGCGAACCGCCTTCGCGCGTGAGCAAGGTCGCGGCACCGGTCTGGCCTTCGCCCTCCAGCAGCTTGGCAATCCCGAAGTCCAGCAGCTTGACTTCACCGCCGGTAGTCACCAGCACGTTCGAAGGTTTGATGTCGCGATGGACAATCAGATTCGCATGGGCGTGCGCCACTGCGGCCAGCACATCCAAAAACAGGCGAACGCGCGCCTCCACCTCGAGCTTGTGCTGGTCGCAATACTGATCGATCGTGGCTCCGTCAACGTATTCGAGGATGAGATACGGCTGCCCATCGGCGGAAATGCCAGCATCGAGGAGCTCGGCAATGTGGGGATGAGTGAGCCGGCCCAGGATGCTGCCTTCGCGTTTGAATCGTTCTTCAGTCGCGCGTCCGGCAAGCGCGATGCTCACGAACTTCACCGCAGCTTGCCGCTCGAATCGGCCATCGCTGCGACGGGCGAGCCAGACGGTTCCCATTCCGCCTTGGCCAATCTGCGAGATCAGAGTATAAGGACCGAGTGTCTGGCCCGCGAGTCCTGAGGAGTTCGGCAACGCGAATCGGGCCTTCTCCAGAAAGCCTTCCTGCGCCAGCATCCGGTGTTCGTCGAGAAGCGCTGCCAATTGGTCCGCCAGTGCGGGATCCTGAACGCCGAGCGAGGACAGCCATGTGACACGCTCGTCGTCGGTCATCGCGAGCGCCTGATCCAAATATGGACTTAAGGCCTGCCACTGATCGGGACTAAGTGTGGACATCGCGATTCCTCAAAGCGACAAATCTGGGCGAATTTTCCGATGCAGATAAAGGAAACTTCAAGTCGACGATCTCGGCCAGGCCAGGCTCTACTTTGCCAAGCTCGTCCAACGTTTCGCTGATCCGGACAAGCTCTCGGGGATCCACCGCGTTTTCCATCGCTCCGGCGTTCAGCGAAGTAATCTCGAATAGGCCGCCGTTGTTCTGGGCGTGCCGTTCTCGGGCATGGTCGATGATCAGTCCTCGCATCACGCGAGACGCATACCCCAGGAATCCCGCCCGGTCGGGAAACGCCGCGCCGTCGCGCCCAGCCATGTCCAGGTACGCCTCGTGCAGGAGGGTTGTCGCGCCAAGGCTCGCCTGTAACCCGCGTTGCGCGAGTTCACGCTCGGCGAGCCGGTGCCACTCGGAATAAAGGGCGGCAAACAATGCTTCTGCGGCGGGCTTGTCCCCTCGTTCCGCTGCGACAATCAGTGAAGAGACTGCCGAACTCACATTCCCCCCGGAGCTGCGGCCACCGCGCGACAGCACCGCAAATGGCGATAGCTTCTCGCAGATCAATAGGATAGTCAAGCCGCGCGTTAAACCGCGCGTTAAACCGATCAAAAGAGCGGATCTGACGATTCCGCATGAGGAACTGGATGGCCGAACCGACTTGTTCGGGGCTGCTGTACGAGATGGCAACCGGCAAGCTACCGTTTGATGGGACGAGCGCCGGGCAGATATGCGGCGCGATTCTTCACCAGGGACGGTTCCGCCATCACAGAAAGTGCAAAGGCTCACCAGCTCTGCGTGTTTGCGTGGGTTTACGCATCTCGCCTGTTTAGATTCAACAACTTACGAAATTATCAAAAGGAGGTCCTCTTTCTGCAACCCCTAGGGGTATCACTCCGCGCCACCGTCGAAGCCGTTCCTTCACTCGTCAGCGCCAGCACAGCGGAAAACTCGAAGGATTCCATGTCCAACAACGCGTACGTCGTGAGTATCTTTAACTTCACAGCCTCATTCGAGTCCCGACGTGCGCCCGGTCCGGTCCCGATGTGTCCCGTTTTGAACAGACAGCGGCGTTGCCTTTCGGCACAATTTCAACAGGTCTTATAAACAAAGGGCATATGATCGAGGAGATTGCCTACCGTGGCGATGCCCTTAGTGGCAAGAATTCACCTGTTCCCCTTTCAAGCATGGAAAAGCTTCCCACGGAAGGCCAGCAGCAACTCCTGCCCAGGACTGAACGCCCCCTAAGAGTTCACAGCGGGGCCGTCGATATAGCCTTGCAGGTGTCCTCCCATGCGAACGCTACGCCCCGCCCAACCAAGCGTGAAGTTTGGCAGTTTTGGTCGGCATATCTGGAACCGTGATGTCTGATCCCAATGCCGACCGGTTCAAGCTTCTGCGTATCTACTGCGAAGCCTCCTCCATCGCTGCCGTTGTACTCGGGTGCCTGGTTCTGTGTGGCTGGGCGTTTCACATTGAAATATTGAAGACCGTACTTCCCGGTCTTGTCACCATGAAGGCCAATACGGCGCTGGGCATCGCATTCTCTGGTGCATCGTTGTGGCTGCTGCTCCCCGCCGATTCTGGGACGAAAAGAAAAAACGTGGCTCGTTTTCTGGCTTTGCTGGTCGTGATGATTGGCACCGCCACGCTGGTTGAATATGTGTTTGGCACGAATTTGGGGATCGACCAACTCCTTTTTAGTGATCCTGAAGGATCCTTAGGCGCGTCTTCGCCCGGACGCCTCGCCCCCACAACCGCGACCGCCTTCATGGCGCTCGGCCTGGCGTTGATGCTGTTGGATTACAAGACACGCCGCGGCCGCCGGCCGGCGCAGCTGCTGAGTCTGTGGGCCGGGCTGATCGCGATGGTGGCGATCACAGGTTACGTTTATCACACCAGCATCGTATCTAAAGTTTTTCTCTACACCAAAGTCGCTTTGCACGTCGCAGTGGCCCTGGGCCTGTTGAGCAGCGCTATTTTTTTCGCCCGGCCGCTAACTGGCATAGCCGGCGATCTGACCCGCGAAGGATCGGGTAGTGTGGTGGCCCGCAGATTTCTGCCGGCGGTTTTCTTTATCCCTATTCTCCTGGGCTGGATTTGCTTGCGCGAAGAGATTGCGGGGATGTATGGAAGCGAACTGGGCTTGGCGCTCTATGCCACCGTCAACACAGTCGTTTTCGCGGTTCTGGTTTGGTGGAACGCCCTGACTTTGAATAAAGAATATGACCAGCGCAGCCAGGCGGAAGTGGAGAACCGCCAACTGAACGACAAACTGGAAAGCCGCGTTGCGGAAAGAACCCGGAGCGCGGAGTTGCTTAGCGAGCGGCTGGCGCTGGCAACCGCGGTCGCGAAGGTCGGCGTGTGGGATTGGGATCTAGCCAACGAAACTATCACCTGGGATGCCACGATGTTTGAAATCTATGGCTTTCCTCCGGTCTTCCCAATGCTATACGAGAAATGGGCCGCAGCGGTTTATCCGGAGGATTTGCCCGCCGTCGAAGCGATGCTGCGAAAGACAAGGGAGGACAAGGCTCAGGGATCAGCGGAATTTCGCATCCTGGTGAGCGATGGTTCTCTCAGAAACATCTCGGTGATTGAGAGAGCGGTTCTGGACGAGCACGCGAATGTAGCTCGCATCATCGGTGTCAACATGGACATCACGGAACGCAAACAGACCGAAGGAAGTCTGCGCAACAGTGAAGCCCGCATGACGCATTCCGCCCAGCACGACTTTCTGACCGGCTTGCCCAATCGGCTGTTACTGAACGACCGGGTGAACCGTGCGATTGCCATGGCACCACGTCACAAGAAGAAAGTTGCGGTGCTGTTCCTGGATTTAGATGGCTTCAAACACATCAACGATTCCTTGGGACATCCGACCGGCGACAAACTTCTTCAATCCGTCGCAGCCCGCCTGTCCGCTTGCGTACGGAGCGCCGACACGGTGAGCCGGCAGGGAGGCGACGAATTCGTGGTGCTGCTTGCGGAAGTGGAACACGAGGAGGATCCTGCCATTACGGCGAAAAGGATATTGGGCGCCGTCAGCGAGCCTCATTCCATCGATCAACACGATCTCCACGTCACCACCAGCATTGGCGTAAGCGTGTACCCGGACGACGGCCTGGATGCGGAAACCCTTATCAAGAACGCGGGCACTGCCATGTACCAAGCGAAAGAAACCGGGCGCCAAGGCTATCGGTTCTTCAAGGCCTCCATGAACGTCCGGGCAGTGGAGCGGCAGTCCATCGAGGAGAATCTGCGGCGCGCCTTGGAACGCCAGGAATTCGCCCTGCACTATCAGCCCAAAATCAACTTGAGGACACGCGAGATTATCGGCGCCGAGGCCTTGATACGTTGGGCGCATCCCACTCGAGGGTTGCTCTCTCCGGCGCAGTTCATTCCCGTGGCCGAAGACTGCGGCCTGATTGTGCCAATTGGCAACTGGGCCCTGCACGAAGCGTGCCTGCAGGCCCGGGCCTGGATGGACGCAGGCCTGCCGCGGATCACCATGGCGGTAAATATTTCCGCCATAGAACTCCGGCAAGAGGACTTCCTTCCAGGTATATTCGCCGTCCTCGAGGATGCCGGCCTGGATCCCAAATTTCTGGAGCTCGAGCTGACCGAAAGCGTTTTGATGAAGAATTCCGAGCGCGCACAGGATATCCTTAAGGCCCTCCGGACGCGTGGAGTGCAACTCACGATCGACGATTTCGGCACGGGCTACTCCAGCTTGAGCTATCTGACCAAGTTTCCCTTCCACGCCCTTAAGATCGACCAGTCGTTCATCCGCCAGATCACCACCTCTCCCCAGGAGACAACCATCGTGACCGCGGTAATCGCCATGAGCCGAAGCCTGAAGTTGCGCGTGGTTGCCGAGGGGGTTGAAACAGAAGCCGAGATGGCTTTTCTTCAGGCCCACGAATGTGATGAAGCGCAAGGCTATTATTTCAGCAGGCCCGTGCCTCCCCGGCAGTTCGCCCAGTTGCTCGAAAACGGCATCCCAGAAATAGTTCTCCGTTAAAAAGCCATTTCTTTGGTTGCCGCCTTCCATGCGAAGCAGCGTCGGGACCGTCAGATTGAGGAGAAGCAGAAGCGGATCGAATTCTTGGAGAAGAAAGTCCAGACCAAGGACGAAGTCCTGGCCGAACTGATGACCGAGCACATCGCGTTAAGAAAAAGTCTTGGAGAGCTTTGACCAAGAGTTGGGTGCCGCATGATATGCGGGATCAAGTCGTGGATTTTGTCCGACGCGGTTGGAGAAGACCGAGATCAGCGTCGGGCGATTCCCGCCGTGGTTGGGCATTGGGGCCAGCAAGTTCTACGACTGGCGCGCCAGCGCTGCGGCCGCAGCCATCTGACTTTCATGCTCACTTCCGGTCCATACGGTTTGCGTCCACAGAGCAGGAGTTCGCGCGTCCCGACCCAACGAGAGTAGAAGGTCGCCCGTCTGAGCCGTCGGCCTGCCCCACGGTAGAAAAGACCCGGGCCATGTGAAGCCAACTGGTCCCGTTCGCAAACAAGCTCAACAGAAGTCAGAGTCGAAACCTTCATTCGCCCCATTCACCTCAGAAACATAGTAAGATTGGCGGGTCCCGGGCTGAATCAGGGAAGCAAGCACCGCCGGCGGCCCCTAAAGGTAGTCTGTCGCACTCCAGCTTTGCCATATGCCTGATGCCTAACACGTCGCGCGCGAAGTCAAGCTGCCCATTCGCAGAATCCGGCACCAGGCTTGTTCTATGGGCGTTGCATCTCCTGCTTCGGTGCGTATGCTGAATGTAGTGCTATCACGATCGCACGACTTTTCGGGCAGATGAATTTTCGCACTCTTACATTCGTCGCGGCCGCTGCTATTCTGGGCGGGATTCGATTCTTCCTGGCGTGGTCCAAGCGTCGTGGACGTCCGTGCTTCGAAAACGAGGCGGGGAGGGAGGGAGAGTGGAATTGGTCTCGGCTGCTGTTGGCCAGCTTTCTAACCCTGTTTGCCGAGCTGGCTTTCATTCGGTGGATTGCTGTTGAGGTTAGGGTCTTTGCCTACTTTAAGAACCTGGCACTCCTGTTGTGCTTTGTGGGTTTCGGCCTCGGCTGTGCCTTGGCGCACAGAGCGTTGCGTTGGTCGGCGGGGCTCACAGCTTTTCTGGGATTGGTATTGGTCCTCCGCCTGCCCTGGCAACATGGAATGTTTCTGGAATCGCTTTCCCAAACCCTGGGGGCGGCACCGGATGTCGAAATCTGGGGAGCCGGGAACGTCTGGAACTGGGCGCATTTCCTTCTGGCCGCCCTGTTAGCGGAAACTTTGTTTCTGCTGCTGGTATCCATTTTCGTGCCGCTGGGACAGATCGTCAGCCGACAACTGGATTCGGCCCCCCAGCCATTGCCGGCATATTCCATCAACCTGATCGGCAGCTTGGCGGGAATTCTGGTGTTTCTGGGGGTAAGCCGGTTGATGTTGCCTCCTTCGATTTGGCTGGGATTAGTGCTGGTGGGGTTCGCGCTGCTCCAGGTCAGAAGTAGCGAGCGGATGTTGCTATTCAGTCTGCTGGTGCCATTATTTCTGCTACTCCATGACCCGGCTAGACCGAACCACTACAGCATCTGGACGCCCTACCAGCAGATCGATTATTCCAGGTTCTATGCCGCGAATGGGGACTATTTGACCGGATATGTCCAGGTCAATCACACTGGCTATCAGTCGATTGTGGATCTCTCCGAAGTTTTTCTGGCCCGTCATCCCGATCTGCTGAAGGAGCCCCCTGACGAGAATCCATACAACCTGCCGTTCCGTTTTGCCGAACCCTCGCCCGAGGTAATGATCGTGGGAGCAGGAACTGGAAACGATGTCGCGGCTTCTTTGCGTCATGAAAGTTCTGCGGTGGACGCGGTCGAGATTGATCCCGCCATACTGGCCTTGGGAAAACGTGAGCATCCTGAGCGACCTTATGATTCGCCACGAGTTTCCGTCCACGTGAACGACGCTCGGGCATTCTTGAAGCGCACGGAGCGGCGGTACGATCTGATATTATTCGGCCTCCTCGATTCCCATACCCAGTTTTCCGACTACTCCAACATGCGGATCGACAACTTCGTCTACACAGAAGAATCGTTCCGCGAGGCCAAGGAGCGTTTGAAGCCCACGGGAGTTGTATTTGTAAAGTTCCAGGTGAACCACCCGTGGATGGCCCGCCGCTTGAGCGATATGCTGGAGCGCACTTTCGGCAAACCGCCGTTGGTTTTCCGGGCAGAATCGAGCTACACGGCTTTTGCGACTTGCTTTGTAATTTCTCCGTCGGCACGAGTGGAGGAAGTGCTGGCAGCGGATGCCCGTCTGGCAGCGTTCGTCGAGAAAAATCGGGTCGTCCCGCAGGCAGCGGGGGTTCCGTTGACCACCGATGACTGGCCTTATCTTTATCAGAGGGGGCGCTGGATTCCGCGCACCTACTTCTCGGTGGGCGTACTTGTGATTCTGCTTACCATTGGTCTGTACTGGCAGATTCCAGAAGCTCGTCGCCAGGCACCATCGTTGTTCTTCTTCAGCATGGGTGCCGGGTTCTTGCTCTTGGAGACGCAGGTGATTAGCCGACTGGCGCTGTATTTTGGAACAACCTGGGAGGTCAACGGAATCGTTATTTCCGCGCTGCTAACTGCACTCTTGGTGGCAAACATGGTTATCGACCGCAGCCGGAAGCCTCTACCCCGACACTGGGTGCTGACCGGGTTGCTGGCAGGATTGGTCTTGGCTTACCTATTGCCATTTAACCGAATACCGAGCTCGCCTGCAATCGTGGGAATGCTGGTGGCAGCGGTCTTCTCAGTGCCCGTGTTCTTCGCCGGATTGCTGTTCTCCCAGGAATTCCGTACTGTGGCGTCCCCCAGCGCCGCCATCGGAGCCAATGTCCTCGGAGCTGTGGCAGGGGGGCTGTTGGAAAATCTATCCCTGTTGATCGGATTGCGCGCACTCCTGCTTGTCACCGTGGGTCTTTATGCCATTGCCGGAATCGGATTAAGAATGCGGCACAAGACCGACGCGAGAACTTTGGCTGCTCAGTAGAGGCGAGAGAGTCCAAACGTCAAGAGGACGAACGGGCACACAGCGAATCCAGAGAATGGATTACTCAGTTTGCAGAAACCAGAACGGTAGACATATAGATGTAAATATATAGATTAAGGGGAAGGACCATAGAAGAACGCAGTCCTGGGAGAAACGCTTTAGAAAGTTTGTGCAAATAACCCAGACAGCAGCAGCGATTGGGACACCCCCGCTGGCGGTGATACAATGATTTTCCCCCTTGCCATCGATTTTGCGCATAGTTCGCGCATCGTTGGACAAGTTGAAAAGGGATGGACGAACGCCAGTCCGTTGCATCCCGTTGCTTTTGGTATAGTTCAAGACCCGCGCCCTTAGCTCAGCTGGATAGAGCGTCTGGCTACGAACCAGAAGGTCGGGAGTTCGAATCTCTCAGGGCGCACCATTTTTCGATCACTTAGGACACCCGGCGACGGGTGCCCTTTGACTCTTATCCGTGAATTGTCGCTGAAGCAGAGAATTCCTAGCCGTTTACTGCCATCCCGGCTACATTGTCTTTCGCCGCCGCGAGGTATCCCTGAATCGCCCCGAAGGCCATCCGAAGGTCCGTCTCGGAGACGATGGCATAGCGCCGGAACATCCGCTTCGTGCCCGAAAACCTGCGCTGACCCTGTGACTAGAGGGGGAGGGCTTTGTATTGGTCAGCGCAGTCGCGACGTTCGAATGAACACGCCGGGCTCGAAGCGGATGTTCTCCACCGGAACACCAGAATCGTGAGTCCTGAAAATAGCAGTACCGGGGGGATCAGCAAAACGATGATTCCTCCCCGCAAAGCATGAATAAAGGGCTTGCCGCCGGCGGCGACAGTCGAGTAGCACATGGCACAGCTTTGGCCATAGAGATTACGTCCTGCGGCCAATAGCACCAGCCATGAGCCGATAAGCCGCATAAGCGCGCATCGGATCGATGGTGTCTTGAGCCTTCGAGATTCTGGTCGGCCGTCCATAATGCGCATTTTCTTTCGGCACTGCTCCGTTTTACAAGCCAGCGCAGCGGCGGTACCCGTTACTCAAGCAGTGATCGCATATGCGCGAGTCGCGAACTGTCGGCGAAGAAAACTGTCATCATAATCAGCACGAAGACCAGTGCCGGAATCAGCGTTACAAACAGGCTTGGCAGCTCATACCGCAGGTGCATGAAGTAGGCAATAATCAATGCCGCTTTGACCACGGACAAGACCATAAGGACACTGAGCATGGTTCCCAAGGGCAATTCTTGATAGGCGAGAATCAGCTCCAATACCGTCAACCCCAGTAAGCCAAACCACACTGAGAAGATGATTTTGTTTCCGGCTGTTTCCGCGTGCTCCATGTCTTGATCCTTTCCTACCCTAGGCCGTCTTCGCTGAAAGCAAGTACACCAGCGGGAAGATGAACATCCATACCAAATCGACGAAGTGCCAGTAAAGGCCGCTCACTTCCACATCCACGGCTGAGAACTTTCTCCTCTGAAAGCCGACGGCGATGATCAGCAGATATATAACCCCAATGGTGACGTGAAGCATGTGAAGCCCGGTCATGGTAAAGAATGCGGCGCCGAACATGGGTGTGCCCCAGGGGTTGTGAAAAGGACGGACACCCTCCCCGATAAGGCCCAGCCACTCGCGAATGTGCAGAACGTCAAAAATCACGCCGCCCAGTGCAGTCGCCACCAGCCATCCTACAGCGCCGCTCACCTTGCCCAAGCTTGAGGCTCTGACGGCCAGAACCATGGCTACGCTGCTTGAGAGCAACACGAAAGTCATAACAGTCGCGTTGGCGATACTCGGGGTCTCGAACGGCCGCGGCCAGGCGTCAGAGGCGAGCCGCAAATATCCATATGCAAAAATCACGGCCGAGAAAGTGATGGCATCAGAAACAATAAATAACCACATTCCCAGCTTCTTCGAGGGGACGGCGTAAGGCAGCGAGTCGCCACCCCAGCTTGGGATATCGTGACCATCATGAACTGCAGTTGCCGAAACTGGACCGCTTGAAGAATTCATGTTCTGCTTCGCCCCGTCCTGAATTTACTCTGTCTACAGTGCGCGACAAGCTCCACTAATTGCTTGCCGGCTGCCCGGCAGGATCAGTCTGCATGAGGTAATCCTTCCCCTTCTGCACGTCTCCGTATTCATAGGCATCGTGATAAACCACAGGATGTTTGCCTCCAAAATTATCAAACGGCGGAGGAGACGGTACGGTCCACTCCAGAGTTGTGGATTCCCAAGGGTTTTCAGTCGCCTTGGGGCCCTTGTACATGCTCCAGAAGAGATTGATGAAGAAGAAGAACTGGGACGCACCCGTAATCAGTGCCGCGATGGTCATGAATTTGTGCACTGGCATGAGGGGTTGCATAAGCTCGTTGACGAAACTCGAGTAGCGGCGAGGCATGCCTTCCAGGCCAATGAAGTGCATCGGCATGAAGATGCAGTAGACGCCAACAAACGTGATCCAGAAATGGATATGACCCAACCGTTCATTCATCATGCGGCCAAACATCTTCGGGAACCAGAAGTAGGTACCGGCAAACATTCCGAAGATGGCCGCCACTCCCATGACCATGTGGAAATGTCCTACCACGAAGTAGGTTCCGTGGAGAAAGATGTCGAGCGAGGGCTGCGCCAGGAACATACCACCCAAGCCGCCCGTCACAAACACCGAGACGAAGCCCAAAGCAAACATCATGGAAGTGGTGAAGCGCAGCCTCCCCCCATAGATGGTTCCCAGCCAGATGAGCGAAATGATGGTGGCGGGTATGGTGATAATCAATGTCGGGATCGAGAACAGGAAGCCGGAATAAGGGCTCATCCCGCTGAGGAACATGTGATGTCCCCACACGCTGAAGCTCAGGAACCCAATCGCCAAAAGGCACCCCACAACTACCTTGTAGCCGAGAACTGGTTTGCGGGAGAAGACCGAGAGCACATGCGAGATAACTCCGAAGCCGGGGACGATCGCGATGTACACCTCGGGATGGCCGAAGAACCAGAACAGGTGTTGCCATAGCAACGGAGATCCCCCGGAGTGGTTCTGCAGCTTTCCATTCACGAGCAGGTTGGACGGGAGGAAGAAGCTGGTTCCCGCATTTCGATCAAGAATCAGCAGAACGCACGCCGCAAATAGAACCGCGAAGCTCAGCAAGCTAAGGATTGCAGTAATGAGCCAGGCCCAACAGGTCAGCGGCATACGCATCAGCGTCATGCCCTTGCATCGCAAGTCCACCGTAGTCGTAATAAAATTCAACGCGCCGAGCAAGGAGCCTATACAAAAAAGCGCGATCGAAACCGCCCATAGGTTCTGACCCATTCCGAGTCCAGGGCCAGCATCGCTGCCCACGGCGCTGAGCGGAGGATATGCCGTCCAGCCCGAGATCGGGGGCCCGTCCTTGACAAACAGGGTGGCCACCAAGGAGCACAAGGCTAAAAACGTCACCCAAAACGAAAGCATATTCAGGGTCGGGAACGCCATGTCTTCGGCGCCGATCTGAATGGGCAGCGCATAGTTGCCGAATCCGGCCTGGGGCGCCGTGGTCAGCACAAAGAACACCATCAGCGTGCCATGGATTGTCAGCAGCGACAGGTAATACTCCGGCGTCATTACACCCGCTGGCGCTCCAGCAGGCGAAAGGACCCCCAGTCCCCAAATATGCACGTTCGGCCAAACCAGGTGGATCCGCACCAGCCACGAAAGAATCATTCCCACGAACACCGAAAAGATCGCCAGAAAGTAATACTGCTTGCCAATCACTTTGTGGTCCACGCTAAAGATGTACTTGCGGATGAAGCCCGTTGGCGCCGTGTGGTGATGCTGTGCTTCCATTGGCAGGTCTGCCATTGTTAGTTCCTCCCTCCGCCAGCGCCGCCTTGGCGTCCGCTGTCACTCAGAAATCATCACTGAAAGCTGGCTTGCTGGACTAACCACTTCTGATAATCCTCCTCCGACAAAACTTCGAGGACGGCGCGCATGTTGTAGTGGCCCAAACCACATAGCTGGTTGCAGGCGATATCGTACTTGCCTATTTTGGTCGGGGTGAAGTGCAGGGGAATCTGCATTCCGGGAAGCATATCCTGCTGGATGCGAAGGTCCGGGACATAAAATCCATGGTCCATATCCTTGGAGTTCAGCAGCAAGTCCACCGGCTTGTTCACCGGAACGGCCAATTCCGCAGTCACAATGTCGTCTTTCGATTCGGGATCGGATGGGTCGATGCCGAAGAAATTTGCACTGGCTTCATTAATCTTATCGGCGTGAATGGGGCCGAACTTTCCGTCCGGTCCGGAATAGCGAAAGTAGAAAGCAAACTGTCCGGCGAGCACTTGCACCTGGAGAGAGTCGGCCGCCGGCGGAGTGAAGTACATGGCGGCCCAAACCTTCTGCCCCACAAACTCCAGCAAAATAATCTCTGACCCGACGTAAACCAAGGCCAGCACGATCAGCCATTTCGCGCCGCCCGGGAAGATGCGGACGGGACGAGTTTCGCCCTTACGCTCTCCGTATTTCCAGGCAAAGGCAGCCAGACCCAATTGGGCGAGAATGAATCCAATGGCTGCGCCGACGAAGGTCTCGGTGAACTGGTGGTCCATCGCTGCACCATGAGCCGAGGCAACTTCGGGAAACCACCAATGGCGTGAGACCAGGATTGCGACAGTGATGGTGGTAATGATCGTCAGCACTAAGGCGAACGCTTTGCCCATAATCGCTACCCCTCGCGGAACAGACTTGGCCGCTACCGCACAAACCACATGAGAGCAAAAATGTAGATCCACAACAGAAACATGAAATGCCAATACCAGGCTGTTACGTCGACCACAATGCGCCGCCATTCAACCGGCTTATGGAGCAGGGAAACGGCGGCGGCGTAGAGCAACACCAGCATGCCGCCCATGAGGTGTACGGCGTGGGTAGCGGTGAGCAAATACACGAACGAACTGCTGGCACTGGTTGCCAGATAAAAACCGCGGTCGGCCATAACGCGCCAGGCGATCCACTGGCCGGTGAGAAAACCGCCACCCAGCACAACCGTAATTCCTAGCCAGGGTAGGCCTTTCCCCGAGCCGAGAGAAACGCCTGGAATGGAGCGAACTGGCGCTAATGCGGCCTGCCGAGTGATCTGCCGGCGGGCCAATTCGGCTGCGATACTGCTCGAAAATAGCAAGCCCGTGTTTACCAGGAGCACAGCAATCGGCAGCGTGACCGGAATCCAGTGGCGAACGTAGGTGTTCGTTTTTTCGTCCAGGGTGGGCAGGCCCTGACGCACAATGTAGGCGCTGGTGAAGGCCACAAACAGCATTACGATGGGAGCGATGGCCACACCCAATCCAAGACGGGCGCGCCGCAGGCGCGCGGCATAGTCAGGAAGCCGATCACCGCGCCCACCATCGTCGCCCCCACCATAAACGGGGGGAACAGAGTTGCCCCCACCTTTCCCGGTTTTGGGCGCATGCACCGCTACTGGAGGACTCAGAGTCGCCATGGTGTAAACCGGAGTTCACCGGTTCTATTTCGCCTTAAAGGTGAAATCGGCAGTCGCCGCCGCGCCGGCGGCTACCGTCACTTTTTGCGTTTGCGTACCGGATTGTTCCTGCCACGCCGTCACGGTGTAGCTTCCGGGCGGAACGTCGTTGATGGTGTAGGATCCGTTACTATCGGTGGTCGCGTAAGGCCCTTTGACAACCACGAAATAACCGTGCATCCAGGGATGGATGTTGCACTTTACATCGATAAACTCCGCAGCCTTCCAGCTCTTCTCGATGGGCGGAGCTCCCGGCGGCTGAGACTGATTCCACCCGATGTTGCCGGTCATCGGATTGGGGTTCGGGTGAATGTTGTGAGCCGTCTGATCGCTGGTTTGCACCTTGAATGTCTCACCCACGTCCATCGCTAACACGTGCGGCGTATAGACACAGTTCTTTTGATCGAACACCGGCACCGCCGTGGATGGCTGGGTCAGCGCACTGCCAGTCAAGCCTTCGGAAATGTAGAGAACCACATTCTCCAGTCCTCCGCTCGCGCCAACCACATAAGTTTCGAGGTGGGCGGGATCGCTCGCGTGAGCCTTCGCGCAATAAGGGTCCTTCGACATGTCGATGCCCTTCATGTGGGGAGCTGGGCCGTCGAGTTTGACCGTCCCGGTAATCTTGCCTTCTCCAGCAGCGTTGACTTTCCGACCCAAAATCAGTGCCGCACAGCATACTAGAACTACTGTCGATAGTACAGCCGCGAAATTCTTCATAGAAAGTCCTTTCCTTTAAGAACTACGAAGGTGAACCTCGCCGCGCTGTGGCGATGCTCAGCCTCTATTGTTGTCCCGCCGGGGCATTTGGATCAACCGGCTTCAAGGCGAGCTGCTTCGCCATTTCTTTTTCCTTGCTGGGCTGAGACATGAACGTTCGCAGATAGAAAACCAAATCCCAAGCCTCGTCGGGCTTGATGTTGTCGGCGAAGGACGGCATAGGGGTACCGTCCAAACCGGTCATGAAGATCCGGTAAATATCCTGATCGGTGTTGCCGCATTTCGGACGGGACCCGTCGGTGAAGTTGAAAGCCGCGATCGGCCGGCCGAGGTCATCCGTGAGGGTCGAAGCGGAGGGACCGTTGGCCATACCCTGCACGCCGTGGCACTTCCAGCACTGCACTCGGGCAAATACATCACGCCCCGCCTTGATGCGCTCCGCAGTAACTTCCGGTTCGGGAGGAATCGTGATTGGCGTTCCGGGTTTTTCGTTTGCCCAGCGCGGAGAGAAGTGCTTCACCCAGGCCACGAGGTCGACGCGCTCCTGCTTACTCAAGGTGTTCCATTGCGGCATGTTCGAACGGTCAAAGCCTCGAGTGATGGCGTCGTACAGATCCTGGTCGGTAGGCAAGGTTCCGGTCGGAGTGGAGCGACACTTAAAAACGCCCA
>Ga0302326_10008547_pt1 | contig 22562 bp, 25 predicted proteins | sample Palsa_T0_3_FD_202264 | JGI IMG/M metagenome (GOLD analysis project Ga0302326, IMG submission 202264) | Peat permafrost microbial communities from Stordalen Mire near Abisko, Sweden - Palsa_T0_3 | ecosystem: Environmental > Terrestrial > Soil > Palsa > Peat permafrost | place: Sweden: Abisko... | reverse complement strand
ACCGAAAAATGAGGATAAAAATGAACAGAACTCTCGTAATTCCCGCCGTGCTGTTCCTAGCCGCGTGGGCGGCTGCACAAACAACGCCTGCACAGATGAAGAACCCGGTCAGCACCGCCCTAAGGGACATCCTGCCCGGCCGGCAGAAAAACACCGTTGCAGCCGTCGAAGCCATGCATGCCGACAAGTTCAACTACAAACCCACCGCCGACCAGATGACGTTCGGCCACCTCATCGTCCACATGGCCGAAACCAATTACCTCCTGTGCAGCAAAGCCGCCGCCGTCCCGGCTCCCAAGGACGAGGAAGTAAAAGACACGGACTCGAAAGACAAGCTGGTGGCCGCGCTCAAGGCCTCCTTCGATTTTTGCTCCGACGCGCTGGCGAAAATGGATGACTCAAAACTAGTGGAGACCACGGAAGGATTCGGCGGAAAACAAGTTACGCGCGCCTGGATCAGCCTGATCTTGGCCGGTACTTGGGCCGACCACTACGCCGAAACTGCGATGTACCTGCGCCTGAACGGTCTGTTGCCGCCGACTGCCAAGAAGTGAAAGTGGGAAGTATGAAGTATATCGATGGTCGGTAGCGAAGTTCATCGTGACGAAGTCTGGAGGCGGCAAGCCGGGCACGCGTACGGTTCTATGAAAAGCGGCGGATAACCAAGCAGCAAACCGAGAACTGAAGTTCGATCACGTGGTTCCGTGGGACCAGTTTGCCGCTTTCGTTGAATCACGTCACAAAAGCAATCCCCAGCTGGTCTTGTATGCGGATATCGACGGTCAAACGGGACGGATGGCAGGCGATCGCAAGACCCCGGCTGGACCAGGACCATGGAAAACCCTAAGGTGTGGTCGACTTTGCTGCGGCAGAAATGGGCGGACATCGAGATCAAGGACGCATTCGCAACCATGGATGAAGTGCGCTTACCCGATAGGGAGATGGACAAGGCATTCTTCTTCTTTGAGTTGAACATCCAAACCAAAATCAAAATGTGAAAGGAAAATGTCAGATGAACAAAAAGAAAGCGGGCGTAGCATTCATTGTGCTCCTTACGTGTACCTTGGCTGGTCAAGCATTGGCGCAGGGCCCGGAGATCGAATTCAAATCGAATGCCGATGACCTCACGAAAATTCGCAGCCTGGTGGAGGAGTTCCGTCAGGATATTATCCACAAGGACGGGTACGCCCTAACGAAGCTCATGCTGAACCCCAATGTGCTCTTTCATGAAATCGACCGACCAGAAAGAGGTTGATAGCGCCCGCAAGTATAACGCTCAGTTCGATGGGATTGGCCCGAGCGATCTAGATGAAACTGCGAAATCCTCTCTACGTCGGAGGACAAACTCGATCGAAGAGAAATTTCACAACATCGAGATTCGCCAGAACGGTGATCTGGGGCTGGTGACGTTTAATTACGATTTTGTCGTCAACGACAAGGTTGCCAATTCAGGCCTCGAACACTGGCGGTTGCGCAAAATTGATGGGCAATGGAAGATCTTGTCCGTTACCTGGACGAGCTATAGTCACAGCTGAACAGCCAACAGCGCTTCCAGAGACGAGCTTACGCCTGGTGATTGCTCCGGACCGCTGTGGAAGGAAAAGCGGATGCTGATTTCTGCACCGTCCGCCCGAGGGAAGGGGAATTGCATACCTGTGATCTGTTCGCCTTTTCCGACCAAGTTCAGAGTTAGTTTTCGGCCCCTCCAGAAAGTTCAGCCCAAAAATTGACCGCATTGAGCTGGTAGAGACCGGCTTACGGCTGTTCGATCACTAACGGCGTCCCGTCGCCGGGTGCACCGCGCGCCATTCACACCTTGTCCGAAAGGCCTCATCCTATTGTCACGGCTTTTCTAAAAGCTGGGTAGAGGAACGTAATCAAGCACGATAGCAGACGATGACAAATAATTTTCTGGGAGTGCCGACGCGAGATCACCCGAAGGCTTTGTGAAACTGCTCCCTGAACACCCTGAGTCATTGTTATCGTCCCCTTATTGTACCCAGATCTCGGTTTGCGATACTCGTAAGGCTGTACGTGAAACCGTGCTTTCACGCACACACAGGCGAAAACGAGGCAAGGCAGGCGTTGCACCAGTCCGCCCTAAACTAGGAACGCATCGGCGGACAGCTCCGGTATGGCCTGGGAGGGCTTGGCGCACTTTCATGTACAGCGCGAGTTTATGAGTGTACTTGCTCAAGACGCTTTAGCGTCGGCAATCCCTTGATGGATTTCCCAGCCCTCTTCTGGGCGAGACGCAGTGCATAGAGACTTTGCAAGTTGAGCCAGAATTCGGCAGTTGTGCCGAAAAAGTGGGCGAGGCGCAAGGCTGTGTCGCCAGTGATGGCGCGCCTTCCGTTCAGGATCTCAGTCACGCGATTGGTGGGAACATCTAGCCGCCGCGCGAGTTCCGCAGCACTCATGTCCAGTTCCTTCAGTTCTTCCGCCAGATGTTCACCGGGGTGAATAGCGGTAAGCGCCATGATGTTCCTCCTATTGATAATCAGCAATCTCCACGTTCAACGGGCCGGGTGTTGCTCCAGGCCATTCAAAACAAATCCGCCACTGGTCATTGATGCGGATGCTATATTGACCCTTACGATCCCCTCTCAGCGCCTCAAAACGATTGCCCGGCGATGCAGCAACGTCTCTGAGCACAACGGCCGCATCCTAAGCGATCTAGCTTCAAACGAGCCGCACGTTCGATGCCAAAGAACGCCTTTACCCGTTTACCGGCGGCGAAGTCCTTGGTCCGCTTGTCCCAATAGCTGACAATCATGCTTCAGAATAACTCCAGTTATGCGTTACGTCAAGCGTAACGGAATGGTCTGGAATCAGCACTTTCTCAGAAGTGTAAGAGGAGGGGTATAACTATTGCATCGGCAGAAGCGCGGTCTAAATGGCATCTGTGTTCTGCTCGAGTGACGGGAAACCTTGCATAATCCGGTAAGGTAAGAGTTGCCGACCATCCGCCCAGGGCAATGCCCTTCAGTTTCGGGAGTGGCCGGCGCGGCCTAAAACACGAATGTAGTTTTCCTCGATCTGCGGGAAATTATCTTCAGCTTGTGCATAGACGAAACCGAATACCACACTTGCGTCGGTGGCCCCGTAGACGTGCGGCACTCCGTAGCTATCCCGATACATGGTGACGGAGCTGGCGATCTCGTTAATCCTGCTATCAGTCGGAAGAGCGAAACAGAGAGGCAGGCTTGCGGCAGTGAGAAGGATCAGAAGAGAAAGCGATTTTGGAGTCATAGCGTCACGCGCTCCCGACACTGCACCCGGCTGCTTGCCCGAGACCGTACAGGGAGCAGCCAGTTAAATCCGAACTTGCAAGCCGATTTTGTGTGCCGGATGAGCCCACCGGCGCGCAATTATAGTCTCTTGCAAAGGCTGCTGTGAGCATGGTGACGTAACCGCCGCTGGAAAAGCCGCCATAGATTGCTAGAAGGAATGTGGCTGCGTACCCGGTAATTACCCCGACGTGTGACGCGGGAGCATCATGACTAGCTCGTCCCAAGTTCTTATTCACCAGAGAAAAAAGGCAACACCGATCATTGCAACAGCGATTGTGATTTGGAGAGCCTTGAGCGGGACGCGGAGCAACAGTAATGCGCCCAAGCCAGAACCGATGATCGTGAGAGCGACCGAGGCCGGCAAGCGGCTGCGGCTGAGAACGCCCGTACCGATGAACGGCATCGAGCCACGCTCATAACGGTGCCAGCATGTTCGTTGCAACTGCAACGTGGGCTTCGATGCCCAGGGCGATCATGACAGGAACTGTGATCAAAGATGTGCTGCCAGTCACGACGCTGATCACGCTCGTGAAGAAGAACACAGCAATTAAGACAGAGAGTTTGGACCCGGGCACGCGACCATGATAGCAAGGCCGAGCAGGTACAACGTGGGGGCAAGCGGAGGGGGTGGTGAGCCGCCTGTTGTAAAGCGGCGGGCGGCTAACCTCTGGCCTTCCGAGTCAAGCTAACGTCTTAAGCCCCATTGGCAACGAGCGGAACCGCTTTCCCGTGGCCGCGAAGATGCCGTTGCCAATGGCCGGCGCCAGCGGTGGCACGCCGGGCTCGCCAATACCTGACGGCCATTCCTGCGAGCCGACAATATGTACTTCAACTTCCGGCATCTCGCGCATGCGGGTGGGCTCATAGTCGTCGAAGTTGCGCTGCTCGACGACTCCTTCGCGCAGGGTCACCTGGTTGCGCAGCGCCATCGAAAGGGCAAAACCGATCGCGCCTTCGATCTGGGCGACAACCACATCCGGATTGATGGCTACGCCGCAATCCACGGCGGCCACGATGCGCTCGATCTTGACGGCTTCCGGCGTGAGCGAAACCTCGGCCACCATGCCGACTCGCGTGCCGAAAGATTGGTGATAGGCGAAGCCCCTACCGCGACCCTTTCCCTTAGGGAAGGGTAGGTTCCAGCCGGCCTTTTCAGCCACAAGACGTACCACGGCGGTATCGCGCGGCTGCTTGGCCAGGAGCTCCAGCCGCAACGCCACCGGGTCTTTGCCCGTGGCTTGTGCGATCTCATCGATCACCGTCTCCATGACGTATCCGGTATGGCTGTGCCCCACCGACCGCCACCACAGCACCGGCACCGGCGATTTGGCATTGTGGACATCCACCGCAAAATCCGTGAGCTCGTAGGAAGTGTCAATCACGCCCTCGATCGTGCTTGCGTCAATCCCGTTCTTGACCGCCATTCTTTCGAACGGCGTACCCATAAAGATGGACTGACCTACCACGCGGTGTTGCCAAGCGGTGATCGTGCCGTTAGCCGCGAGTCCCACCTTCACACGGTGCAACACCAGAGGTCGATAGAAGCCGCCCTTGATGTCGTCGTCGCGAGTCCACACCAGGTGAATCGGAGCGCGGCCTTTGATAGCTTTTGCGACCTCGGAGACCTCGACCACCCAATCCGCCATGGGATTGCCGCGGCGGCCAAAGCTGCCGCCGCCGAGCAGTGTGTGGATCTTGATCTGCCCGGGTTTCAGCCCAAGCACCTGCGCCGCCACGAGCTGATCGATGCTCTGCAGCTGGCATCCCGACCACAGCTCCGCTCCTTCGCCGTGAACTTCGAGGGTGCAATTCAACGGCTCCATGGGAGCGTGCGCCAGATAGGGTAGCGTGAACTCCGCTTCGAGCGTCTTCGCCGCCCGCGCCATGCCTGCCGCCGCATCGCCCCTTCCCGGCGCCACGAGTCCTGGCCGCTCGGCCAGCTGGCGGTACTCTGCCAGAATTTCAGACGTCGAGCGCTTCTCGGCTGCACTTGCGTCCCAAGTGACCTTGAGCGCATCGCAACCGCGCATCGCTGCCCAGGTGTCGGTGCCAAGCACCGCCACTCCCCGCGAAATCTGCACCACATCCACCACGCCCGCAATTTTCTTCGCCTCGCTGGCGTCGAACGATACGGGCTTGGCTCCAAATTGCTCGGGACGCCTTACTACCGCAGTCAGCATCCCCGGACGACGAATATCTCCCGCAAACACCGCCGTCCCCGTGGTTTTGCCCTTTGAATCCAGCCTGGGAAGTCGCGTACCGATGACCTTCCATTGTTGCGGCCGCTTCAGCACAATTTCTGTGGGCACCGGCATCTTCATCGCATCGGCGGCCAGTTCCCCGAACGTTGCCCGATGTCCAGAGTCATTACTGATCACGCCCGTTTCAACCTTGATTCCTGACGCCGGCACATTCCATTTCGCCGCCGCAGCCGCCACAAACATCATGCGCGCCGCCGCTCCCACCTTGCGTGCCTGGTCCCAGGATTCTGCCATGGAGGTGCTTCCACCGGTCCCCATCACCGGGCCGAAGACCAGGTTGTTGTAAACGGCGGGGTCATTGGGCGCGAATGCAAAGCGCATGGCAGACCAATCCGCATCGAGCTCTTCCGCCACCAGCGTCGCCAGCCCGGTGGTCACGCCCTGGCCCATTTCGAAATGCTTGCTGATCAGGGTTACTGAGCTGTCGGTTTCGATCTTCAGAAAAAGATTGGGATCGTAAGGGCCTTTGGCCGGACCCTGCTCCTGAGCGAAGGCCTCGCGTGAAAATGGGATGTAGGCGCCCAGCACGAATGCGCCGGCTGTTGCCGCCGCGCCTTTCAGAAACTCCCGCCGGCTAAAATCGAAGAAGGGCAGAGTAGCAAGATTCACTCGCATGGCGGCAATCTCCTAGGCCAACGCCTTGGCAGCTTGGTGAATAGCGCGCCGGATGCGCACGTAAGTGCCGCAGCGGCAGATATTGCCTTCCATGCCCAGGTTGATGTCCTCATCCGTCGGATTCTTGTTTTCATTCAGCAGCACGATGGCCGACATAATCTGCCCTGATTGACAGTAACCGCACTGCACCACGTCGAGGCTTTGCCAGGCGTGGGTCACGGCTTCTGCCACAGGGCCCGAAATGCCCTCGATGGTGGTAATCCTTTTCCCGGCGGCTTCGCCGACCATGATCGAGCAGGACCGCGCGGCTTCCCCGTCGAGGTGCACCACGCAGGCACCGCACATGGCGTGTCCGCAGCCGAATTTGGTTCCGGTCAGATTAAGTTTGTCGCGGATCGCCCAGAGCAACGGCATCTCCGGGCTTACGTCGAGCTGGTGTGATTCGCCATTCACGTTCAGAGTGATCATGCCCCTCCCCCAATTTCTCTGCGGCCTTTGGCGCCTACTTTGGGCACGCCGTGCCGCCCGCCACCCAAACCTTCATGAGATTGATAAATTCTGCGTGGGGAATAGGAACCGGCTCAAGGCCCGGCCCAGGATTCCATCCCCAAAGAACCAGAGGCGAGCTCATGTGCTCCACCAGAGCTTCGGGGGATCGCTTTCCGTTGCGCGCCGAATCTTTCAGCGTGCGGCACAGATCTCCCGACGAAAGCCCCTGCCAAAGCATGGAAACCGGCGCCAGCGACCACTCCGGCGCCCCTGGAGTCCGCGAAGTGAGATTGTTGCTATCGTTGTGACAATTGCCGCAACGCATAGGGCCAACGCCGTGGCTGTCACCACCGCGAACTACATGCGGAATGTGCGTTCTGCGGCTGTCTTCCTGCAACGGAGAATTCAGCTGGTGACAATTCAGACAGCGCGGATGCTGAAGTACGGTAACAATCTTTCCCCAGGCCGCCAGGCTGTCGCCCGCGCCTGCGCTTTGAGTTTGGCCCCAAACCGCGCCGCCGGTGCCGAGCACGATAAGAAGGACGATCAGCAGCCCGGGCCGGGCACGCAGCCTTTGATTTGTCCGGTAGAGGTTTCGGTTTGCCATATAGCCGACACTTTGATCTGAACTTTGCCGACATTGTAGCCTAACGCGAAGACTGCGTGTTCCGAGTTATCTAACTTGGAGCCCTCGGCTCGATCTCGGCGTGGAGATTCCGAGACTAGGCTGAGTGGCGGCTTTCTTGCTTGACGACGCATGCGAACCTAGAAACCTGGGATCGCGACACCAGAAATTCCGGAACCTAATTGTACCGATGCTAATGTCAGATTGTGCGACCGCTCGAATCATTTCGTCCCGATCCCAGCGTAAAGTAAAATGTAGCTCCCTTTTCAACTACGCCCTCAGCCCAGACCTCGCCACCGTGCTTTTGTACGATCCGCCTTACCGTCGCCAGTCCGACCCCACTTCCGGGAAATTCTGCTGTCGAATGAAGTCTCTGGAATGGTTGGAAGAGTCGATTGGCTGATCGTGGATCGAAACCGCTTCCATCGTCCTTCACAAAGAATACGGTTTGACTGTTCTTGCTGGCTTCGCCGAATTCAATGCGAGCATGATCGTGATGGGACGTGTATTTCCATGCGTTCCGCAACAGGTTGTCCATTACGATCCGCAGCAGCCGTGAATCCGCGAATGCGCGTGTGCTCATAGGCGCAACAAATTCGACTTTTCTATCAGGGGCCTCTCGGAACAATTCCTCCATGATGGAGCGAGCAAATTCGCTGAGATCAATCTTTTCACGTCTTATAGTGCTAGTGGTGACGCGAGACAGGTTAAGCAAATCATCGATGAGTTGAGACATTCGCTTGGCTGCCCCTCGAATGTTCTGTAGAGCTTCTTTGCTGGTCTCGGCGAGCCTTTCGGCCTCGTTCTTCCAGAGCACATAGCTGAATCCATTCATCGTGTCGAGCGGAGCACGCAAATCATGGGATACTGAATATGAGAAAGCTTCCAGTTCGCGGTTGGATGATTCCAGTTCGCGGGTGCGCTCCGAGACCCGCTCCTCCAGTTCGTCGTGAGCCTTCTGCAGAGCATTGTCCCGTTGCTGAATTTGTGTCAACATGTCATTAAATGAGTCAATCAAAACCGCTAGTTCATTATGCTCGCGAGTCGGGGTTACACGGACGCCATAGTTCCTCTCCCGAGAGACACTTTGCGCTGTTTCAGCCAACCGAATGATCGGCTGGGCGACGGATTTGCGAAACGCGGATGAAATAAGCATCGCCGCCAGCAGCGAAATCATCAATACCGAAAACGCGATCAGCGCGTACCGTTTCAATCTTTGATCAATCTCACGAAGATCAGCCTGGAGGTAAACGAAGCCAATTGGCTTCTCGTCAGATAGAATCTCCCGCACTAAGATCACGTGTCCGCTGCCGAATTTGCATAACTCAACCTCGCTGGTCTGCAAGGGGGGAAGATTCACAACTTCATCCCCAGTTTCCCTTGTGTACTGTGCGAACGGCCGACGATCAATAGTCAAGATGCCGGCCGAGGTTATGTTGGGCGAACTACCAAGGGCAGATAAGGTTTTGGATGCAGACTGAGGGTCGTTGAAGAGGAGGGCCGAGACACTATTCGAGGCGATTATCTGGGCCTGTGCCGAGATGGTTCGTTCCAAGCCCTGCCGGAACGTAATCTGGTCATACGCGAAGAATCCCGCACAGGCGAGCAGCAACGCCACACCACTCACGAGCATATTCATCAGCGTGAGCTTCGTCGAGATTGACTGCCTGTACTCTATCGCCATGTTAACTTCCCGGCGCACCCTTCCCGATTACTCTCGTTGCCACCTTTAATAATTCTGAACTGAGTGCCAAGTGTGACTGTTCCGCCGCGTCGAGGTTCACTTCAAATCGAATCCTGTTACCTTGCGTAATTAAACCAATCATTCCTCCCTGTTCCGCAAAATCTGGCATGTCGCTTACCGTGAGCACGTCCAAATGTCGGGCCGCGGTGAGAATAGCGCCCAGTCGTTTTTGCTCCGGCGAAGCAATAAACAGAATGCCGCATGAGTTCGCTTCCTCAACTTTCGCAAGTCTGCGCACAATAATCTTCTTGCCACCAATCTTGTCACCTGCAACAGTTGAGTCCAGAACCGTTCCGAAAGGGTCTTTTCCAAGGACACAGATTTCTAGGGAGTCAAGGGTCACGACTCGATCCGTTTGCCAAGTAACAAATTTCCCGAAGTTGTAAAGGTATGCAGCCTTGACCTGTGTCTCGGTCGGCCCGGAGCTTTGAGACCAAGAAAAGACGCCGCTGAGAAGAATCAGTATGACGAGATGGATCGCATACGGTTGAAGCTGGAAAGGGACCCGACGCTGGACATGTTTTCGAACCACTCCGCCCACCCACCGAACCGTTCTTGATTGCCCGCGCGTCTTCACAGGGTCGAACTCTTGACCGATGGTTATCGAGATGTTTCCCACGTAAGTTTGAGGTACGCTGCCCGTCGAATCCCGACGAGAGACTCAGTGGGGTCGCCCGTACCCCACTCATAGTGATAAGGCTGAAATAGATTCTGTCCGACCACGGAGAAACTAAACTCTTTGTGAATGTTCCACTGAAAGCGGCCGTCCATGGTCTGGTAAGCATGAACATTCTGAGCCGGGAGAGCACTCGCATAGTAGTACGTCTGATCGAATTCGAATCGCTTTCCGATATTGAGGTTGGACTGAATCTTCACCTGGTGAGCAGGACTGGAGCCTTCATAGGTCGGCACTGATCCGGTCGAACTGATATTTGAACCGGGCGCATCGGCATGGAAATCGATTCCTACATAGGAATATGAACCAGACAGCTTCCACCAGGGTTTTATGGTCCAGCTCGGAGCAATCTCAATGCCATTAGTGGCTCCTGCGATGGCATTCTCGTAGAAAATCGTCAGCGTGTTGCCGATTAAAGTAGGAACGCCAAAACTCTGCAAATGGTCGTAGTTGTTGTGGAACACGTCCAAATCAATGTAGAGCTTTGGAGTCAGCAATTGGCGATACCCCCCCTCGTAGCCTAAAACAGTTTCTGATTTAAAATTAGGATTGCCTGAGACAAGCAAGTACGTCGGTGGATTCGCGGAGATTTCTCCACCAGACAGCTGGAAACCTTCTTCGATACGCGACGGCGTCGTCACTGCACGCGTTACCGCCGCCCAGAAACTCTGGTCAGGATTGGGATTCCATAACCCGCGCAAGGTGGGCTGAATGTCAAAACCACTGAAATTGTTGTCTTCTAGCTTTGCTCCCGCGATGACGGACAGCTTATCGTTCAGAAGATGCATTTCATCTTGAACGAAGCCGGTGTGGATGTAGTCGGTGGCGACGTTTGGCACAACGTTCACAATCGGACTTTTTTGAATGAAACGATTTGGACTCCAATGCAGTCCGAATCCATAAGTAATCTGGTGGCGATCAGCGACTTTTAAACGATGAAGAAAATCAATGTCAATCGTGTTGCGAGTCTCGCCATAAAGCGGTCCGTCGCGAATCGTTCGATCGAAGTAAGCTTCGAGATAAATGTCGGATCCGTTCTCAAACCTGTGCCGCCACCTGCCAACGATATCTCCACCCGAAACAACATTGACGAAGCTCAAAGGGCCGGTCTCTGCAGGTGACGTGCCTCCGTAGGCATCTCCTTCCAGCATGTAGTCGGTGCGAGTATTTTGGCTCCAGTCGAGGCGAAATCCTCCCCGTTCCTGGTGCCATCCGTCGAAGTCATTGCCACTGGGGTGATATTCTGGATCTCGGATAAATCCTTTCCCATACACACGGTAGCTAAGCCCGTCACCCACGCTGCCTCCGTACCGGGCTTCTGCTATCACACGGTCTTCATTTCCCCCAAGAGAGGAGACTGAAACTCCCTGAGTGTCCAAAGCTTTTTTAGTGATGATATTGATTACACCGTCTGCAGAGTTTGGTCCCCAAATCGTTGCTCCCGGCCCACGGATCACTTCAATTCGGTCGATGTCCTCCAGCAAAACGTCCTGAACATCCCAATACACTCCCGCATAAAGGGGAGTGTAGACACTACGACCATCGATCAAGACCAGAACAGCCTTTGAAAAGTTAGTTTCTGTACCTCGAACTCCGACGGCCCACTGATCAGAGTCGATCCGCGCGACTTCGACACCCGGCACGAGGCGCAGTGCTTCAGGGATGCTAGTGGCACCTGAGCGACGAATATCCGCGCTTGTCAGAACAAAAACAGCTGCGGCGGCTTTCCACACCCGTTCTGGCTCCTTAGACACTGTTGTAATTTCCACATTGCCTAGTTGCTCCAGTGTTAGCTCTTTTAGAGGATTGCTCGACTGTTGTGCGGCATCGGAACTGGCGGCTGGGATCGTGGCAAGCAAGAGCGAAAACGCCACAAAAACACTGCGCCCCACTGGTGACCAAGGTTTGATGCTCGGCATCTTCATTTAGGAAGTGGCGTTCTGCTGCTTGTCACTGGAATGATGAAGGAGCCGCCTGACTTCACGAACAAGTTCGTCGGGTTGCATCCGTCCCTTCTGAAACCACGCATTCACCAAGGAGGCTTCACCCGGCAACCAGCCGAATCCGGACAAAACGATGATCGGAACATTGGGCCGCTGTCGCTTCATTTCCACCGCGATTTCCGTGCCCTTCATGTCCGACATCCAGTAGTCAAGAACTACCGCCCCCACATCTCTCGCGCGAAATAATTTCAGAGCTTCCGTACCCGACTGAACACCGAGAAATTCAAAGCCCGCTTCTTCAAAAAGGATCTTGCGCAGGGTTAACTGTGAGTCTTCATCATCCACGCACAGCACTATAGGGCGACTTTGCGAGTCCATCGCTTACCCACGTTGCTCAAAGTTGAAGAAGACCAGATGCCAGCTCGACGGGAAAAGCAAACCAACGGATTGTAGGCGCGAAGCCGAACTTCCCTCTATACAGTGTTCGCTGTATGGCGATATGTTTTGTAGGCTCTGCAACCGAATCACCGATTCCGCGCAAGGGCACTGGCGACAGCTCCAATGATAAGTTCCGGCTCTTTTCCTTTTTGAACAAAGCCATCCACAATCGTCAGCAAGGTTTGAGGGACATCTGGGAATCCAGAGATAATGACAACCGGAACAGCAGGACGCGTATGTTTCAATTCCTTCGCCACCTGCTCGCCAGTCATGCCGGTCATCATGTAGTCGAGCAGGACCAAATCGACGACCTGGCCGTCGGAGAGCATCTGTAGTCCGTCAGCACCCGATGACGCCGTGATCACGCTGTAGCCATTAATCTTTAGAAGCAAACTGTGGCATTTCAGGGTTTCTACGTCGTCATCAATACAGAGAATAGTGGTGGGGCGAGACGCATTCATTGTGCGTTAGTAATTAAATTCCTGAGTGCTAGGCGATCATTGTCGCTCACAATGATCGAGTTTTTCTTGAACGGAAGAGTGACTTTCCCGACAGTACCATTTCCGTTGGACTGAACTTCGAATATGCCCCCAAGTTGTCGTATGCGTCCCCCATTCCCCGAAAACCAACCCCCAGTTGTCCCGATGAAGTCACCGCCGATTGCTTTTCGGGGGGAATGCCTTTGCCTGTGTCCTTTATCTCTAGCAGAACGTGCCCGTGTTCCTGAGCCAACCGCAAAGACGCGCTATTACTGCCCGAGTGGCGATGGACATTCGTCAGACATTCCTGCACGACTCGAAAGATTGCAATCTCCGCATCATTGCCCAGACGTTCAATGTCGTCCGCAATGTCAGCGTCTACCGCGATCTTGCTCCGTTCTGAGAAGCCGTCCGCATACCACCGTAGAGCTGAGGGAAGACCAACCTCATCGAGCAGGGGAGGATGCAGCAGGTGCGACATGGTGCGGATTTCCGAAATGACTTGATCTATTAGGATCGCATTGTCCGAGGCAGCCTTTGCGACTGCGGAATCTCCTTGCACGGATTGAAATCCAGCGGAGTTCATCTTGATCGCCGAAAGCAGTTGTCCCACGCTGTCATGAAGTTCCCGTGCCAGCCGCCTGCGCTCTTCATCCTGCAACGTCAGAATATGACCACTCAAGCTACGCGCGGCTTCTTCGGCACGCTTGCGAGAGGTTATGTCCGTGTTGATTTCGAGCCAAGCGATTGGCTTGCCCTCGTTATCCCGCAGCGTAGTCCAGCGGCTTGCTACCACGATCTGAACCCCATCCCGCCTCGTGTGACGAAGCTCTCCCTCTCAGTAATCTTTGATTTCAATTTCGTGCAACGGATGATATTCCGAATGCAGCAATTCGCAGGGGGAATGACTGAGAGCCTCGCTCATTGCCCAACCGTGAAGCCTTTCGGCTCCCCGATTCCAATAAGAGATTTTGCCAGCCGCAGTTTTTACAAAAATTGCGTCATTTGCCAGGTCCAGAAGAACGGCCTTCTCGGCTATTTCTGCAACATTCTGTTCCAATGCTACCGTCCGTTCTTTGACGCGCTGCTCCGATTCCTGTTGTGATTTCCGCAACTTCTCTTCGATTTGCTGGCGCTGAGCAACTTCCCCTTCTGATCGCGCTTTGGATCGACGGTTTGCTTCGCCAAGCGCAATGATGAAACCAGAAAAAACAAGGTAGCCCACCATCCCAAAACTTTCGGTTCTGGCATTCGGGATCGCGAACGAATTGGAGAATGGAAGGGACCAGTACCAGACCCCAAGCACGCATATGAGCGTGCTGACTACGGACGGTCCGACCCCGCAAGCCCAAGCCGAGAAGCCTGTAGCCACCCAAGCTGTGTGATAAGGATTATCCGCTCCGAGGAAAGGTGATAACATCCTCCGCAGCAGCAGAGCTACCAGTGCGGCGAGGATCGCTACAAAATAGCGCCGTGCGTCTGGGATGAACTTGCGCATGACAGAATGCCTTCAACGTAAACGGCGGAGACCGTCACTACCGTTGAGAACAAAATGCTACTACAAGAAAAAATGTGAATGCAAGGCAGGTTTTTTCCTCGTTTCTGCAGGACAAAAAGGTAATTTCGGGGCAAATTCGCGGAACACTGGGATGCTCGCCCTGTCCACCACCACACCCTTCCCATGGCGCGCCAGCGCGATTCAGTAGCCAGGGAGACCGACGCGTATTCCCCCTGATCCGACGCCAACGTCTCGGTGTGGTCGAATCGAGTCAACCCCGAAACGAGCAGCCCCTTTTGACGGTTCCACGCAACCACAATTTTTCCTAAGAGATCGTCAAGAGACGTCTCGGAGGTATCGACTGCGATGATGTACCCCGTCGAGAATCAATGGGGACATCGAGTTGCCTCTGACTCGGATAGAGATTGTCGAGGCGGGATTAGGACACCATTCCAGAGGCGTGGCAGCAGTGCCTCCGGCTTTAACGGGTCGATATCACCTACTTTTTCGGCCTTCTCCCCCGGTTTCGCCGGCCGTACGGGGAGGGGCGGAACTGCGACAAGGGTCTTTTTCTAGATGGTCCCATTCCCTTTGCGCCGGCATGCACTATCGCGATTCTGTTCTGCGCTTAACAGACGGCGAGCCCCGGGGAGAACACCCGCGTGGCTCCCGAAGTACCAACAGAGCGGATCGCCAGGCCAATTTTCCGAGCCGTATGTTAAGAATTCGCGGCAGGTTGCACCCTACTACGCTCCCACCGGGAGACGGCCATGGCTGAAGTCCCCAGCCTTTTTCCTATGCTGGGATTGGCTGAGATCCAGAGTGCGACGAGAGTTTCGATTCGTCCGGGACCACTCGGGAACCGCGGATTTCGCCTTGTTCTTCATAATCATGACCTCAGGATGCCAACTTTGGATTTTAGTACATTAGGGATGCTGTGGAATGGCGAACAGGCCGTGAATTACGGCGAGAAACTCCTTGGAAAGAACTCAGAGGAAAAGCAATACGGTAGAAACTGTAGAAAGGACTACGGGTCGATTCGTCTTGAGATCGCCGTCAAAACCTAAATTATACTGAACGCGAATCCGGGAGTTAGAGGTCCCGTTGATTCGCCATTTCGTCGTCAAGGGAGAGCATCGTGTCGCCAGTAAGAATTCTACTCGTAGACGATAACGAGAGCGTCAGGCAGGGAATGCGGACCCTGTTGCTACCACGATCGACCTGGAATATTTGCGGCGAAGCTGCCGATGGTAGCGAAGCCGTTGAGAAAGCGAGACGGCTGCGCCCTGATGTCATCCTCATGGATATTTCCATGCCTCGAATGGGCGGACTAGAGGCAACTCGCATTATTCTCGGAGAAACTCCCGCATGCGCGGTGATCATTGTCACGCAGAATGATGAATCAATCGCGCGCCGCCAGGCAGCTGCCGTAGGTGCGAAAGATTTTGTGAATAAGCGCGAACTGCACCGGACATTGGTACCAACGATTGAAAAAGCAGTGGCGAGCGGAGCCGTATCAGTGCCGGACCTTCAGGCGAAACCTGCACCCGAGGAATGGGTGCGGGGAGGCGAGTTGGGCGAATTAGTTCGTCGATTTGACTGGTCGACAACGCCCCTAGGCAAGATTGAAGAATGGCCACAAAGTTTGAAAAGCGTTGTTCGTGTTCTTCTGACCTCTCGTTTTGCGATGTGGATGGGATGGGGGCCCGAACTCACTTTTTTGTATAACGATGCCTACAGCAGGATGACCTTGGGCAAGAAGCACCCTTGGGCACTCGGAAGACCGTCAAGCGAAGTGTGGGCGGAGATTTGGAGTGACATCGGTCCTCGCATTCAAAAGGTTCTGGAAACCGGCGAGGCAACGTGGGATGAAGCGTTGCTCTTGTTCTTGGAGCGGAGTGGATATCGTGAAGAGACATACCACACTTTCTCCTATAGTCCCTTATCCGGGGACGACGGTAAAGTTTCTGGCCATCTCTGCGTGGTCACTGAGGAAACAGACCGCGTTATTGGTGAACGTCGCCTCAGAACGTTGCGCTCCCTCGCTTCAGCACTGAGCACGACGATTACGGAAGACGATGTGTACTCGTCTGTCGCTCGCTCGCTGGGCGAGAACCGTCAGGATCTACCATTTACCCTCACTTATCTATTCGCGAAAGATGGAGACTGCGCCTATCTTGCGTGCACGAGTGGGGTGGCCGAGGGGCACCCCGCTGCTCCACACTCGATTCACTTCGGAGCTACAAACGAGGCTTGGCCAATCAGTGAACTCTTGAACCAAAAGTCTTCCGTCGTCGTGGAGAACCTGGCCGACCGCTTTGATTTGATTCCAACCGGGTTCTGGGACCGACCACCTTATCGTGCGCTCCTTGTTCCCATTACAAGTCAGGGCCAGGACACGCCGGCAGGCTTTCTCGTCGCCGGGCTCAATCCATACCGCCAGATGGATGTGAGCTATAGCGGGTTCATCAACCTGATCGCGGGGCAGGTTGCCGCTAGCGTCGCGAATGCCCGCGCCTACGATGAAGAGAGAAAAAGAGCTGAGGCGTTGGCTGAGATTGACCGAGCCAAAACGAGGTTCTTCAGCAATGTCAGCCATGAGTTTCGCACGCCACTCACCTTAATGCTTGGTCCTTTGCAAGAACTGCTCTCAAGAAGCCAGACGCACCTCTCTCCCACCGCCAAAGAACAACTCGAACTCGCTAATCGGAACGGCGCTCGCCTGTTGCGACTTGTTAACACATTGTTGGATTTCTCAAGGATTGAAGCAGGAAGAGTTCAAGCCGTTTATCAAGCTACGGACTTGGCGACATTTACCGCGGAACTCGTCAGCGTATTCCGCTCGGCGACGGAACGAGCCGGGTTGAAGCTGGTGGTCAATTGCGACCCTTTAGACGAATTGGCCTACGTCGATCGCGACATGTGGGAAAAGATTGTTCTTAATCTAATCTCTAATGCCTTCAAATTCACGTTTGAAGGTGAGATTGCCGTGAGCTTGGAACAGTTTGGACACTCGGCAGAACTCAGGGTTCAGGACACCGGTGTTGGAATTCCTGCCGAAGAAATTCCGAAATTGTTCGACCGTTTCCATCGGGTTCCAAATACTCGCAGTCGCACTCATGAAGGTAGCGGCATTGGTTTAGCCCTGGTCCACGAACTCGTCAAATTACATGCTGGTTCCATGCGAGTTGAAAGTGCCATGGGGCGGGGAAGCATATTTGTTGTTACCGTCCCGTTGGGGCAAGACCATCTTGCAACGAGTCAAGTGGGCGGAGATCGACCACTCTCTTCGACCGCAACAGGCGCCGACCCATTCGTTCAGGAGGCGCTTCGTTGGTTGCCAGCCGCTGAACGTGGCGTTCCGCCCGCTGATATTTCTTCGGAATACGAATTGATGGCGATCCCTTGCCCTCCAGTTTCGCCTGACGATCGTGCGCTTCGGTCGCGCGTCCTCGTTGCTGACGATAATGCCGACATGCGCCTATATCTTGTGCGCTTGCTCTCGGAGCGCTTCGATACCATCGCGGTTGCGAACGGCCGGGCGGCCCTCGAAGCCATTCAGCAGCAAATGCCCGATCTGATCCTTAGCGACGTAATGATGCCTGAACTCGATGGCTTCGGCTTATTGCGGGAACTGCGCAATAATTCTGAAACAAGGACAATTCCTATCATTTTGCTTTCCGCCAGGGCCGGTGAAGAATCTCGCGTTGAAGGTATAGATGCTGGCGCAGACGATTACCTCGTCAAGCCGTTCAGTGCACGCGAATTGATCGCTCGGGTACAAACGCACCTACAGTTGGCGCAAGTTCGCCGAGAAGCGGATCAGGCCATTCGCGAGAGTGAAGTGAAACTGCAGCTGTCATTGAAGGCATCAGCAATGGGGGTCTTCTACTGGTACCCGCAAGAGGATCGAACCGAATCGGATGCGCGAGTCCTTGAAATATTCGGGATTTCTTCGACCGACGAGCTAACGCTCGCGACAGCCTTAGCTACGATGATTCATCCTGAAGACCGTGACAGGTATGCCCAGAGCGTGGCGCGATCGCTCGATCCGAACCTCGACGGCAAACTCGAAGAGGAGATTCGCGTGAGACGGCGCGACGGTGCAGATCGTTGGCTTTCAGTTACGGCCCAAATCCAATTTATGGGGAGTCCACGTAAGGCTTACCGCATGGCGGGACTGATCGGAGACATAACCGATCGGAAGACCATCGAAGAGGCTATAAAACGACAGGCTGCGCAGTATCGAACCCTTCTCAACCAGGCGCCTCTCGGGGTGTATCTAGTGGACGCGGACTTTCGCATTCGGGATGTGAACCCGACCGCTATTCGAGTGTTCGGTGACATACCGGATCTCATAGGCCGTGATTTTGAAGAAGTGCTGCATCTGCTGTGGGACAAGAAAGTTGCCGCCAAAGTCGTCGCGATTTTCAAGAACACGTTAAGCACTGGACAGCCCTATCAAACTCCGGAAAGAAGTGAGCATAGGATTGATCGGGACGCCACCGAATACTATGAATGGAGAGTGGATCGAATTCCTCTGCCTGAGGGTGGATTCGGCGTGGTCTGCTATTTCAGAGATATCTCTGAGCAAGTGCGAGCACGCGTTGCGATTTCCGAGTCGGAGGATCGTTTTCGCAAACTTGCCGAGACTTTAGAATCAGAAGTACGTGTTCGTACGAGAGAACTGGAAGAACGAAACTCCGAAGTGCTCGAACAGGCTCAAACCGTCCAAGCACTTTCGCGCAATCTCATGCATGTTCAAGATGAGGAGCGCCGGCATATTGCCAGGGAACTGCACGACAGCGCCGGGCAGACACTCACTGTTCTGGGCATGACCCTCGCGAGACTTGCTCAACTGACCTCCCAAGGCGAAACGCAAGTAGCTGCGAAGATCGTGGAAGCGCAGACTACAGTCCAACAACTGACGCAAGAAATACGCACAGCATCTTATCTGTTGCATCCACCTTTGCTGGACGAGACTGGTCTCGCGGCGGCTCTGCAATGGTATCTAGACGGCGTCAGCGAACGAAGTGGATTGAGTGTCACTTTGACCATGCCAGAAGGCTTGCAGCGATTTTCTCGCGACGCGGAACTCGCAATATTCCGAGTTGTTCAAGAATGCTTAACAAATATTCATCGGCATTCCGGCAGTAAAAGCGCGACGATCCACCTCAGCCTCGCCGAAGGCAACATTTCAGTTGAAGTAAGAGATTGTGGTAAGGGGATGTCTGCGGAAAAGCTGTCTGGAATTCGGTCGAACGCATCGGGTGTTGGAATCCGCGGTATGAGCGAGCGTGTCCGTCAGCTAGGTGGGAAGATCAGCATCCAGTCGGACAATTCCGGAACGACGGTGTCCCTTTCATTGCCTTCCGATCCCTTGCATTCTACAAGGGACGATAGCAGGCGGCCTCGCGAAGTACTGAATGAAGGCATCCGCATCTAGAGAGCGATTTTGCCCATCCTCTAAGGTCAGTGTCGTAGTGAACATGACAATATTCTCTTAAGAATTCGGAACTGCGCGACAGGAGGATGGGTTACGTGAAAGGCCGAGAAAATACTCGCCGTCATTTCTTAAGCGCCTTTCGAATCTGCCAAATCGCCACTGACACTGCGAGCCACAAAACCGTTGCCGCCCCGAGAACGATCCATGCGCGATCTCTCGTGATAAATTGCGAAACGACCAACCCAAAGACAACCAACCCGATGCTTCCCATTGATGCACCCGCAGCATCGACACTGGCTGTACTCCTTCCACGGGCCGCACCGTCGAATCCAAGCGACTCTTTTTTCTCCTTCTCGTGTTTCTCCGATGAGGGTTGCGCTTGCTGGAAAAATCGCCGGGAACGCTAGGAACAATGTAAGCGTTTGAGCAACGCACCTGTTCGATGAGCGCAGTTCTGTGTTCAAGTTGGATGGATGAACGGAGAACAGCAGGTAGCGGCGCGGAGACGGCGGACACGAGCTGAGGTTCGGCAGTTAGTGGCGGATTTTGTGAACAGCGGGATGCGGCGAAGCGAGTTTTGTCGCAGTCGAGGTTTGAGCTACAGCACTCTGGATCGCCACCTGAAGAAGCGGCGGTGGAAAAGGAAGACGACGAAAAGCGCTCCCGCCGACGGGAAGTTCGTGGCAGTGGAGTTGGACCTCAGGAAGCCGCTGCCGGAGCAGCAGCCGAGTTGCGGGCTGACGCTTGTATTGCCGGACGGACGGAGGATCGAAGTGCAGCACGATTTTGATGTGCACACCTTCGAGCGTCTGATGAATGCGCTGGAGTGGGTGTAAGCGGTGTTTGGTGTGGGCCCAGCGACACGGATCTATCTGGCGGCCGGAGCCACTGATATGAGGAAGGGTTTTGAGGGCCTCTACGGTCTGGTGCGCGACCGATTGTCGTGCGAGCCTTTGAGTGGCCACCTGTACTTATTTTGTAACGCGCAGCATAATCGTCTGAAAATTCTTTTTTGGGACGGAACCGGACTTTGGGTGTGCGCGAAACGATTACCCAAAGGGTGCTTCACTTGGCCGCAGTCTGGCGATGCACAAGGCAAGGTAATGTTGAGTCACGAAGAACTCTCTTTATTATTGGGCGGAATCGACCTGACGAAAACGAGAAGCAAACGGTGGTACCGCAAAGTAAACGCCGAAGGAGATGCTGCCGCATAAAACACTTGTAATCCACAAGCCGCTCCGTTTATTTAAGAACTCATCGTGAGTGAGGCGGCTCATCCATCGTCGGGGTCCGGGGCCGCAACTTCTTCGACGTCTTCCGAGCTTGAGCTGATCGAACAACTGAAGCAGCAACTTGCCGGGCCGCTGTTTGCAGCGGTGAGCGATCAGTTCAGCAATTTTCAGAACACTGTCCTCTCCTATCAAAACAAGCTGCAGTATGCGGAACTGAAGATCCAGGTGCTGGAAGAACGGTTGCGACTGGTACGCATCGCGAAGTACGGGCCCGACAGCGAAAAACTCTCGGACGCACAACTGGAGTTGCTGGAACTGGAGCCGGGAGTCAGCAGTGCGGAAGTGCAGGCGGAGAGCGAGCGCCCTGCGGTCCAGCCCTCGACGAAAACGAAGCGCCAGCATCCGGGACGGCAGGAACTGCCCGCAACCCTTGCGCGTGTAGAGCGGATCCTGAAGTGCAGGCCCGAGCAATGTGTGTGTAAGGGCTGAGGGAAAGAGACGGTGGTGATCGGCTACGAGGAGAGTTCCCAACTGGATGTGGAGCCGGCGAAGTACTTCGTGTTGGTCAGCAAGCGCGAGAAGCGCGCCTGCAAGTCATGCGAGGAGCAGGGTGTGGTCTCGGCTCCGTTGCTCCCACGAATCATCGAGAAGTGCCTGGTCAGTGATCAGATCGTGATCGACACGGTCGTCAGCAAGTATTGTGATCATCAGCCGTTGTATCGACAGAGCAGGATGCTGGATCGGGACAGCGGTGTGGAACTCAGCCGGACGACGCCGGACGGCTGGGTGCTGAAAGTGGGCGAGTTGCTGACCCCCATGGCCTCGGCCATGAGGCAAGAGTTACTTCGCGGCACCTATATCCAGGCCGATGAAACCCCAGTAGACGTGCAGATGCATGAAGGCCGCGGGAAAAACCATCAAGCCTATCTGTGGCAGTACAGTCGACCGGGAGGAACAGTGGTGTTTGACTTCCGTCTGGGCCGAGGACGGGATGGACCGAAACAGTTTCTGGGACCATTTGAAGGTCTTCTGCAGACGGACGGTTATGCGGCCTACGATCAGATCGGAGGACCGAAGATCGTTCATGCGTGCTGCTGGTCGCATTCGGAACGATACTTTTCCGAGGCGGTGAAGTTAAGTCCCCAAGATCCGGTGGCGAGAGCGATCGTAGCGCGGATCGATGAATTGTTTGCCATCGACGCCGAGGCCCGTAGCCAAAGACTGAGTCTGGAGGCACGCGATGTTCTGCGTCAGCAACAATCGCGACCGCTACTGGATGAGATCCGGAAGCAGATTGAAGCGGCACGCTCCGGAGCACTGCCCGGTGGCGCGCTGGCCAAGGCCTGCAACGATACTCTCACCCTGTGGAACAAACTCATGCGCTTCCTGGAATATCCCGAACTGGAGTTGAGCAATAACCTGGCGGAGAACTCTATGCGTCCCGTAGCTCTCGGTCGGCGGAATTGGATCCACATAGGAAGCGCGCAGGCGGGACCGAAGATCGCAGCGATTCTTTCGGTGGTTGAAAGCTGTCGTAGACTGAAATTCCCAGTGCGCGACTATCTAGCCGCGGTTCTTCCTGGTCTCGCTGATTGCCCCATCCGACGACTTCCTGAACTCACACCCGCAGCGATGGTAACGCAGAGGTGCTGAGTGTAATCGCCTTGGTTACGACAGTTAACAAATCGCGGTTGCGGACTGTCTCTCCCTACCCGAGTCGCAGATTCTTGGCTCTCCTTGTCCGCGATCATCGTATTTAGTGATTCGTTTCTAGTTTTCAACCCTGCGCTATACTTACGGGCACCTCCGTGTTACGGCAGCGG
>Ga0302326_10008546_pt1 | contig 22562 bp, 12 predicted proteins | sample Palsa_T0_3_FD_202264 | JGI IMG/M metagenome (GOLD analysis project Ga0302326, IMG submission 202264) | Peat permafrost microbial communities from Stordalen Mire near Abisko, Sweden - Palsa_T0_3 | ecosystem: Environmental > Terrestrial > Soil > Palsa > Peat permafrost | place: Sweden: Abisko... | reverse complement strand
CAAACGTGCCGATCGGCGTCGTGCACAATGGTCTCAATACAGCGGCGTTCCGCAGGTTGTTTCCATCTGCCCGCTGGCCGGTGACCCGCTACACCGAGCTCCTTTCGGCAGAGAAGAAGCGCGACGGCTCCTTCGTCTATCCGCACCGTCTGATCGATGACAGCAAGGCGCCCGAGGCGGTTGCGCTCCTTCGCAAGGCTTTGGCGGCGCAGCCCGATGGCAGCGTCGTAATGATTCAGGTGGGTTACAGCACCAATCTGGCTCGATTGCTCGATAGCGGGGCCGACGCCGCCAGCGCTCTGAACGGGCGCGATCTTATCCGACAGAAAGTACGGCTGTTATCGGTCATGGCTGGAAATTTTGCAGATTCGACGATTGACGGACGAACGCTGGCCAGAGGAGCGCCGGAATTCAATCTGGAATCGGACGTGCCAGCCGCGCAGAGGCTCTTTGCCAACTGGCCCACGCCGATTGTGGCCAGCGGATTTGAAATCGGATTAGCACTGCCGTACCCGGCGCTGAGTATCGAGCGAGATTTTTCCTATGCTGAACACCATCCGATCGCAGAGACTTATCGCACCTACGCCGATGAGACTTCTCAGAAATGGCCTCATAACCACGCGACGTTTGATCTGACCGCCGTGTTATATGCCGCCCGACCAGACAGGAATTACTTCTCGCTCTCGCAGCCCGGTCGAATCACGGTCCTGGACGATGGCAGTTCGCGTTTCGATAATTCCGAGGGCGGATCGCACCGCTACTTGATTTTGAGCGAAGCGCAGAAAGCGCGCGCTCTCGAGGCAATGGTGATGCTGGTCAGCCAGCCGCCGAGGCAAAAGTGATCGCTATCGGGGCCGGTAGGTTTCCAGAGCCGCCTTTTCGAACGCGGCATGACTCTTGGCGCCGTCGCCGGGAAAGCTCACGTGCTGAATCAGCCACACAGTGGCCACGCCGTGTTCGGGGTCAATGCGAAGACTCGTGGCATACGCCCCGGTATGCCCGAAAGCCCCAGAGAGATAAGTTGACCAACCCAAACCGTAGGCAGTCGCATCTGCCGGACTGGTTCGGTTCGAAAAGCGCTTTTGCGCTACGGCCTCGGAGAGTTGGTTACTCGACATTTCACGAATCGCCGCCTCGGATAAAAGCCTCTTGCCCGCGTATGTGCCGCCATTGAGAAGCATTTGGCAGAACTTGGCCAGATCGCTTGCCGTGGAAAACAGGCCGCCGGCCGGCATCGGGTAACGGCGAGTGCGGTCGGTTAGCGGATAATGCAGCTGCGTAATTGGGGTTTCCTCCAGATCGGTTCCCAGCGCATTAGCCTTGTAGGACTTCGCCAGACGCTCAACCTGAGCCCCGTTCGGCCAGAACGTGGTATCGATCATCCCGAGAGGAGCGAATAGCCGCGTCCTTAGAAAATCCTCGTAGCTGCGTCCGCTCACCACCTCGACGATGCGCCCGGCTGTGTTGACTCCGGCGTTCGAATAAGAATAGTCGCTGCCGGGCTCAAACATCAGTGGCTCTAGCGCGTAGCTTTGCACGCGGATGGCGAGAGGATACATATCAAGCGTCGGAGTCTCGATAGCAGAGCTAAATGGCAAGCCACTCGTGTGACTCAATAGATTGCGTATCGTAATAGCGTGCCCAGGCGCCTGCAGGTGCGCCCCAGCGCCATCGGATGTCACCGCTATGATGCTGGGTGCGAACTGCGGCAAGTATTTTTCCACCGAATCGTCCAGCCGCACTTTGCCTTCATCGACAAGCATCATCAGCGCGGTAGCGGCAATGGGTTTGCTCATGGAAGCGATCCAGAACAGCGCATCGGTGCGCATTCTCTTCCTGGCCGCAATGTCCGCGTATCCCACGGTTTCGAGGTCCAAGACCTTGTCCTTGGAGGCTACCAGCATCACGGCACCAGCGAGCTCGTGACGATCTACAAACGGCTGCAGAGCGCTGGCAATATCGGACGGCTCGGCGGGACTCGAGAGTGAGTCCGCACAGAGCAATGTCAGCGAAAGTGCCCAAGCGAAGCCGCGGCAACTAGCCTGTAGGCTCATATTGGAATGCTCCCGCGCGGCGATTGATGTTTCACCCGATTGCGCGCTTGCCCCGAGCCCCTCTGAACTGCCTTCTGAGCCAGCAATCTCAGCGGTGGGACACCGATGGCCTGGCTGAAAGATCGGGCAAAGTAGGCCTCGGAGATGCCGCTGACGAGTGCCAGCCGCCGGACGGGCCAGTGTTCGTGCGAGGCGACGTCCATTCGGTCCCTCGCGCGCAGTAGGCAGCGCAACAGCTGTGGGTTTTGGCTTGTGGGAACTCGGCTCATGCCGCCTCCGTGTCCTTCCCGTGCGGGCGCTCGGGAATCGTGCGGCAGTGCGTACTGGTGCACCATTGGGTGGCATCAAGCCGCCGACGCCGCCAGCGGGGGTACTGCATCCGATCACCGCGGCTCGATCTGGCGGTGCGGAATTGATGCAAATTCGCAGTCATACCCGTCATCTCTCGATGGCTGCTTCGCTGACGAGCGTCAGCGCAATCTAGCTGGTACAGAAGCTGCATTGGGTCTCTGCCAAATAGCGGGACGCAATTGTCACCGCACCATATTAAGTAGCAGGGAGTTACGATGGCCCGAATAGTGACTGCGATTTTGGCGGTAGCCCTGCTGCACTTGAGTCCGGCTTTTGCGGACACCGACGTCGATCAGCAGGCCACCGAGTCCACCAGCAGTGCGGCCGCCCCGTCCAACACCGTGGTGGCCCAGTCCGCCCCGGCCGGTGACCTCGATGAAATCGTCGTGAACGGCATCAGGCGCGGAGATCTGATCCTCCCGACCACTGTGACGTCGGATTCGGCATACGGCATGGATCTGGGCGTGATGGACACGCCGCGCAACAATACGCTGTTGTCGAAAGCTCAGCTCGATGCACTCAATGTGCAGAATCCGGGAGGGTTCTCGTATCTGACGTCGAGCAGTTATACCGATGCTTCATTCGGTCAGCCGAACGTGCCGCGTATCCGCGGTCAGTACGCTGATTTGTACTTCAACGGCATGCGCGACAGCTTCACCCTCAACGGCTATGGCGCCCCGATCAGTTTCAACAGCGTGGATTCCATCGATATCATCAAAGGACCGGCGAGCGTGCAGGCCGGACCCGGGGCGGGGGTGGGCGGCGAGATCGACATCACCACCAAGATGCCCTCGTTCGTAAAGCCGATTCAGGATTACAACCTTGAGTTTGACACTCAGCAAAAGCGCATCGCGTCCTTCGATGTCGGCGCTCCGCTGACATCCGATATTGCTGCACGCGTGAGCTTCACCGAAAACGACAGCGGCAGCTATTACTACGACATGTTTTTCCATCAGCAGTCGCTGTTTGCCTCCTTGATCGACCGCGTGACGCCGCAGTACTCAATCCTGGTTACAGCCGGGTGGGAGAACACCAACTACCGCGAAAACGACGGCATCAATCGAGTCAACCAGCAACTCATCGACGACAACACCTATCTGACCGGTGGTATCGTGGGCGGACCTGCGAACATTACCGGCTTCGGCACGCAGGTCGACCTGACCGGAACCACGCAGCTCAACCCAAGGATTATCATTGACGAGCCGCCGCTCAATGGCGCGCACTCCATGCACATCAAAGGGCAGATCATCCAGACGTTTAATGCCACGGATGCTTTCTCCATCGTCAACAATACGTTCTACGATTACATGAACCGTTACAACCAGACCGGGGATTACTATGCCGATACGGCAATCGGCAGCTACACGATCGAGAACAAGACCGACTTCAAGGTCAAGTTCGGCACCGGGGGAGTGAACCATGATATCGATGCCGGCTTCACCTATCGCTACGCCCACGTGCTGGATATCCAGAACTTCGTCAACGAGCCGGTGAGCGCCTTCGATCTGTCCGCCAACCCCAGCACCTGGATATTCCCTGGCACTCTGCAGAGCGGGGCCGGCGCCTTTTACTACAATGCAGCCTTCGGTCATGGGCAATGGGGGCTGCCGGGACGTTTTCAGGGACCCCCGGGCCCAGACGGATACTCTGTCTCAGGATTCTTAAACGGTACCGCCGATTCCAATTTACAGGACGCGGCGATTTTCCTGGAGCATCGGATACAGTTCTCGCCCCAGTTGAGCGTGTTGTACGGCCTGCGCGGCGACCTGGTGCAGCTGAACTATTCCGACCCGCTCGGGGGTGCCGACTACGGCGCGCCCCCAGGCCTGTCGCCACTGCCCCAAAGTGCGTCCACGTCCTGGTATGGTCTGTATAACGGCAACATCAGTGTGGTGTACAGCCCGACCGAGCATATCTCCACCTACCTGACGTACAACAAAGCGCAGTACACGCTGCCCACTGCCAATGACGGCGCGATCGCCACCTGGGGAGAAGATCCGGCCACTCAATTGCGGCAGAACACCCTGCTGGAAGAAGGGGGTCTGAAGTTCGACCTGTTCGACAAGCGGCTCTTCATCTCCATGGCGGGTTTCTACCAGGAACGCACCATCACAACCGGCGTGGGTGGGCTCACTGATACCCCGGCCCACATCAAAGGCGCCGAGATCGAGGCTAACTTCCAACCCGATCCGCATTTTTTCGCCACGGCCAGTTACTCCTATCTGCATACCACGCTCGATTCGGCAGCGCCGTACTACAACTTTCCCGCGCAACCCGGGACGAACATCGATGCCGCCGGAACGGTTGCCGTGTACCAGCCGAACCAGACTTTCCAGGATCCCGGTGTGCCGCAACAGCTGTTCAACCTGCTTGCCAACTACAAGCACGAGTCGGGCTGGGGTGGCCAGGCGAACATTCAGGTCACGGGACCCGTTGAGGTCACCCAATCTGGTTACCTGAACGTTCCCGCTACTGAGGCCCTTGCGGCCGAGGACTTCATATCCATCTCGCCAGGCTTCCTGGCAAGCCTTCCGGCCAATGGCTACTACCAGGCGCCGGTGATTCACTGGCAGTTCACGTTGAATGCGGCGGTGTTCTACACCTTTCAACAAAAATACACGGTCAAGTTCTCGGTCTACAATCTGACCGACCAGCACAATTGGACTAACGATATTCCGTTTTACGGTAATGATTTCATCACGCGTGATCCGCCGCGAGACTATGACTTGAGTATTAGCGCCAGATTCTGATACGGGGCGAAGTTGGTGTCGGCGGGCGGCTTGTTCGCCATGCGTCCGCCGAGCCTTTAGAATGCGCGCCGGAGGGGGTACCGATGCGCAAGCTGATCGTTCTCGCGACTGCATTCGCGCTGTTTAGCGCCGCGCGGCTTCACGCGCAGGCACCGAGCCCGCCGGCTGCGCCGGCCGTGGGCAATGTGACGATCGACGTTGATCTTGCCAAGACCGTCGGCCCGTACGAGCCGCTGTACCCGTGGTTCGGTTACGACGAGGCCAACTACACTACAGCGCCCAACGGCCGAGCTTTGCTGCGCGAGCTGCATGACTTGAGTCCCGTGCCGGTCACGATCCGTGCCCATCATCTCTTGACCTCCGGTGACGGCGTTGCCGACCTCAAATGGAGTTCGACCAACGTCTACCGCGAGGACGCGGACGGCAAGCCGGTGTACGACTTCACGATTCTCGATGGCATCTTCGATGCCTATCAGCAGGCCGGCGTGCGGCCCCTGGTCGAGCTTGGATTCATGCCGAAGGACCTGGCGGCCGAATTGCCGGACCACCACGTGCCGTATCAGGTGCGCTATCCGCAGAATACGACCTCCGGAGCTTCCAATAATCCGCCCAAGGACTACGCCAAATGGGGCGAGCTGGTCCGCGTGGTCACGGCTCACCTGGCGCAGCGCTACGGCCGAGACAGCGTGCTGCAGTGGTACTTCGAGGTATGGAACGAGCCGAACATCAGCTACTGGCATGGCACTGCCGAGGACTATTGGAGGCTGTACGACTACGCTGTCGCCGGCGTGCGCGCCGCATTACCGGGCGCGCGGGTCGGCGGCCCGGCGAGCACCGGGCCGGGTGACCCGGCGGCCTATAAGTTCCTGGACGATTTTTTAGGCCACGTGACTGCAGGCAAGAGCGCGGCAACCGGCCAGCGTGTGCCGCTCGATTTCATATCATTCCATGCGAAGGGGCGGCCGCAGATCGATCAGGGTCGAGTCACCATGGGAATCGCCAAGGAGCTGACGGACGCCGATAAAGGATTTGAGATCATCGCAAAATACCCGCAGCTGCGTGGGCTGCCCATCATTCTGAGCGAGGCCGACCCCGAGGGCTGCGCGGCCTGTTCGAGCAAGGTCAATCCGGCGAACAATTACCGCAACGGCACGCTCTATCCGGCCTACACGGCCGCGGCCTACAAGGCGCTGTTCGAGTTGCGCGATCGCCGGCACGTCAATCTCACTGCCATGCTCAGCTGGGCGTTCGAATTCGAGAACAAGGATTACTTCGAGGGCTTTCGCTCACTCGCCACCAATGGCATCGACAAGCCCGTGCTCAATTTCTTCCGCATGTCCGCCCTCATGAGCGGAGATCGCGTGCGCACGGCAAGCGACGGTGCTGTGCCGCTCGACAAGCTGTTGGCGAGCGGCGTGCGCGCCGATGCGGACGTGGACGCGTTGGCCACGCGGGCAGGCCGCGAGGCCGCCGTGCTGATGTGGAACTATCACGATGTCGATGCGCCGGCGGCCGCGACCCCTGCGACGCTGCACATCCAGGGCTTTCCGGCGACGCTGAAGCGAGTGCTGATGACGCAGTATCGTATCGATGACACGCATAGCAATGCCTACGCGGTGTGGCTCGCAATGGGCTCGCCGCAGCAGCCGAGCCCGGCTCAGTACGCGGAGCTCAAACGCCGCGACGGCTTGCAAGTGCTCGGATCACCGCAGTGGCTCGAGCTCGTGCGCGGCCAGGCCACGCTCAGCACCGAGCTGCCGCGCCAGTCAGTTTCGCTGCTGCGCTTCGACTGGAATTGATTTTAACTCAGGCGGGCACCGACGACAGCGTGGTCGGTGCCGCGATGCGGCGGCTGATCAGATACATCATTACCAGTGTGATCAGAGTGGAGCCGACCAGCACGTAGCCGAGAACGTCGTAATGTTGCAACGTGCCGCCGCTGCCTTCGGTCACGATCAATCCACCCAGCACCGCGGCGAAGCCGCCGGATATCTGCTGAATCGAACTGCTGATCGACATGTAAGCCCCGCGGTCGGCCGGTTGCGGAACGGTCGAGATCAATGCGGAGGCGGTAATCATTCGCGAGATCACACCGATGTAGAGCAAACAATTGACCAGAATGACCACACTTATCGGCGTCAGGCCGAGGTGGGTATAGATGACTACCATGATCATCGTCGCGACGCAGCCCAGGCAGAACACCAGAAACTTGCCGTAGACATCGCTGGCGCGTCCGATCAGCGGACCGGCAATGATCGAGGACACGCCGGTAATCATGTAGACCAGCGGCAGGCGTACCAGTGAAATGCCGAGATTGTGGACGCTGAACGCGCTCATATAAGGCATCAGCAGAAAGCCGCCGGTCGCCAATAAGGCGGTGGTCGCAAATCCTTGCAGATAGCGCGGTGTCGAGAAGGTGTGGACGAAGTGGCGCAGGGGGCTGCGATCCTGTTGCAGCGCCAGGTGCGCGTCGATGGGACGCAGGAAGCGAATCATCACCGCGCCGACCAATACGCTGATGGCTACGATCAGCATGAATGGCGCGTTCCAGCCCCATCGGTTGGACAGATACAATCCCATCGGAATGCCAATCACGCTGCTGGCGGCGAACGCGGTCTGGATGATACCCATGACCCGACCACGCAGCTGGAAGGCAAACAGGTCGGTGATGATTGCAAATATAGTCGAGCCGATGACGCCGGCGAAGACACCGGTGATAATTCGGGCAAACAGCAGGAATCCATAACTGTGCGCGACGCCGCACAGCAACGTGCCTGCGACAAAGCCGCAATAGAACAATAGCAGCAGCTTTTTGCGATCGTATCGATCGGCAAAGCCTGCTGCCAGAAGGCCGGATATTCCAGCGCTGAACGCGTAGACCGATACGACCAGGCCAAATTGCGCCGGCGTGATACCAAGCGTCGGCATCAGCATCGCGCCCAGCGGCGAGATGATCATGAAATCCAGTATGACTGTGAACTGCAGAAAGGCGAGCAGGGCCAGTACGCCTTTCTGATAGGGCGAGAAGACGGTCTTGGCCGGGTCGGCCGGTATTGCGATGGGCATCGATAGTCCCGTGTTAAGGAGCGCGGATTTCCGCGATGGTCCGCCGCAGTATTGCCAGCACGCGCTGCTTCTCTTCCATCGAGGCATGCAGCTTCTCAAACAACGCGGCCTTGAACTGATGCTTCAATTCGTGGAACTCCGCCTTGAGTTGCCGCCATTCTTTCTTTTCCTGATCGCGTGGGCTGCCGCCCCATTCCTCGCCGGCTTCCTCCTCCTCGACGAACTGGCGCTGAAACTGCGCCATCTTTTTGCCGAAGCGGGCGAGCTGTTCGAGCATTTCGTCCGCATCGGCGCGATGCTTGGCCAGATGTTCTGTGCCGGCAGGAGCAATCCGGTAGAGCTTCTTGGTGCCTTCCGTTTCCGAGACCGCAAAGCCGGTCTCCTCCAGATAGGTCAGCGCCGGGTAAACCACGCCCGGACTAGGGGTGTAGATGCCGCTGCTATGCTCTTCGATGGCCTTGATGATCTCGTAACCGTGCCGGGGCTTGTCGTTCAGCAGTGCCAGGATGATCAGCTGCAGATCGCCGGAGGCCAGCATCCTGCCCGCGCGCATGCCACGGCCGCTGAAACCGTCCGCAAAGCCGCCTATAAAGCCGCGCCTGCGGCCAAAGTGCCTCAGGTGGCTGTGCTCACCCCAATGGGGTGCTTCGAATCGATGTCGTCTCATGGTAGATACTCGTGTAATTGAATATCGTTAACTATATCGTACGATATGTCTTTAGACAAGACCCCGATCATCACAGCCGTGAGCGCGCTAAAGCAATGTCTGGCGCGCGCCTTCCGGCGAGGCGCCAGCAGCTGTGACAGGCGTCTCGATTTCAGATTGTTGAAACGCAATTGCTTGAAATAGCTTCGGCGAACTGTGCTCTGGCTGCTGCGGGCAATGGACGTCGGTGCGTTATGGTGCGGCTGCTATTACCAGAGCCAAGGAATCGGCCTCGCGATGACCCAAAGCCGCGGAGCCTGCGTTGGACGAAGTATGCAGGGAACCCAAGTCAACACGATGGCACAGACACCCGATGTGCAGCACTCGGTCGCCCGCAGGCGAGTGCTGGTCATCGATGACGATCAGACGTTCGCGCTGCTCGCCGGCGAGATTCTCGAGCAAGCCGATTTTGATGTTGCAATCGCCAACAATAGCTTGGAAGCGCTGATAGCGTTCCAGGCCGAACGCACGGATCTGGTGCTCCTGGACGTCGAGCTCCCGGGCATGAGCGGCTTCGACCTGTGCAGTCAGCTGCGCGCGCTGAGCACGGGAACCGATGTACCGATTGTAATGGTCACTGGCCACGACGACACCGTCTCCATCGCGCGCGCTTACGATGCCGGTGCTACCGATTTCATTCACAAGCCGGTTCTTTGGCCGACGTTGCCGCATCGCGTCGGCTTCATTCTTCGTGCCCAGGATAACCTGCGTGCCCTGCAGCTTAGCGAGCAGCGCAATCGCGCACTGCTGCAGGCGCTGCCGGATGCGATCTACATCGTCGGCCGTGACGGAATCATCATCGAGCACATTACGGGCGAAGACCAACGCAACGGCGTGAATCACATCGGCTTGCGGCTCGAGGACGTGCTGCCGCCCGATGTGGCGCTCGCTGCCCGCCAGTTTACCGACGGCATCAGTGCCGCCGGGCCTGCCGCGGTCGAATTCGCGGTGGGGCGTGGCAAGGCGTATCGAGCCTTCGAGGCGCGGCTGCGGCCACAGCCGGACGGAACGCTGCTGATCATGACGCGCGATATCACCGAGCGGCGCAAGGCAAAGGCACGCATCGAGTACCTGGCTTACTACGATGTCTTGACCGGTCTGCCGAATCGGCAGCTTTTCATGCGCGAGGTAGGACGCGCCATTCGAACCGTCAAGCAGACTGGGCAGCAGCTCGCGCTCCTTTATCTCGATTTGGATCGCTTCAAGCGCATCAACGACAATCTCGGTCACACGGTCGGCGATGCGTTGCTGCAGAACGTTGCTCGCCGGCTGGTACAAAGCAGTGCATCGAAGGAGCTGGAGATTGTGCCTGGCGAAGCGCACCGCCATGAGCAGCCAAGGATTGCCCGCCTGGGCGGCGATGAGTTCGTCGTCCTGCTGAGCGGCATTTCGAACGAGCAGCACGTCGCTGCGGTCGCGGACCGCATTCGCCAGGCATTTGGGGAACCGTTCGACTGCGGCGGTCATCGCCTGGTGGTTACACCCAGCATTGGCATCGCGCTGTATCCGCGCGACGCCACTGAGATCGAGGATCTTTTGGTGAAGGCCGACATGGCCATGTACCAGGCCAAGGATCAGGGCCGCAATAGCTGCGCATTCTACGGCCACTCCATGTCGGTGCGCTCGCTCGGCAGACTCGAACTGGAAACTGATCTGCGCAGCGCCTTCGCCAATGGCGATTTTCAGATCTTCTATCAACCCAAGGTCGAGCTCGCGAGCGGCAATATCATCGGCGTCGAAGCGCTCCTGCGCTGGCACCACAAACTGCGCGGCTGGATCGCGCCGGACGTGTTCATCCCCGTGGCCGAGGAAACCGGCCTGATTGCAGCGCTCGGCGACTGGGTCATCCTCGAGGCCTGCAAACAGCTGGCCCTCTGGAGGAACAAGGGCCTAGGACACTTGACGATTGCCGCCAACGTCTCGGTGCAGCAATTTGCGCGCGCAGACTTCGTTGACACCGTCGTACGCACTATGCGCGAGTATTCCGTAACAGCGGGGCAGCTCGAACTCGAGATCACAGAGAGCCTGCTGATGCGCAACCTGGATGACACGACCGCGTGCATGAGGCGCTTTCGCGACGCGGGCGTCACGCTGTCCATCGACGATTTCGGGACGGGTTATTCATCCTTCGGCTACCTGCGCCAGTTCCCGGTGGACGCCCTGAAGATCGATCGCTCATTCGTCAAGGATATGCATAATAATGATGATGATGCTGCCATTTGCGCCGCAATCATTGCGATGGCACGCGAGCTCAAGATCAAGGTGATTGCCGAAGGGGTCACGAACAACGAGCAGATCAAGTTCCTGCAGCGCCATCGTTGCGATCAGATGCAGGGTTACCTCATCAGCAAGCCAATTCCCGTCGACGATCTGGAGATGCTATTGCGCGGCATCGCCCCCGGCGGCAGCGATTACGATCACACCGCGCGCCATGCGATCCTGCTGGATATAAAATTGTGATTCGATGGCTGAGCGATCTCTCGGTCCGCGCGCGGCTGCGCGTCGTGGTGCTCTGCGCGGCCGCGGCTGCGGCTGTCATCTTGTGCTTGCTGCAGGGGTTTAATGAGGCCATAACGCTGCGGCGTACGTTTGCCGCACACCTGCAGACCCTGTCCACCGCCGTGTCCTACAATGCTGCCGAGGCGGTGCAATCATCCGATGCAGCCATGGCGCGCAATACGCTGGGCTCATTGCGCTCGGAATCCAGCTTTCGTGCGGCAACACTGTTTGATGTGAGCGGCAACGAGGTCGCGCATCTGGACGCCGGCGGCGACATGGTGTTTCGTGCCGTGGATACGCGAGAATCGAAACCCGCGTCGGGCCGCGCCAAAGGCGCGAGTGCCCGCGCCGAGCCGACGCCCAGTGCCGCAGCCTTCGCCGGCAAGCTCGCAGAGCCCGCGCAGGTGCGATTCATAAGCCTCGCGCGCGCGCGGGTACGCGTGCCGCTGATCATCGATGGGCGGCACATTGGCATGCTGCAGGTCGAGGCGGAAATGACGCCTAGTTCTGAGCTGCTCGAGAGCGTCGCGCTGAACCTGGGCATGGCGCTGTGCGTGTCGGTGCTGGTCGCGTACCTGCTGTCGTACCCGCTACGGCGCACAATATTGCGACCGGTACAGGATCTGGCGCAATTCGCCCGTAAGATTACCGTGGGCCGCCAGTTCTCCATCCGGGCCCGCAAGCAGACTGACGATGAGCTGGGGACGATCATCGATGGCCTGAACGAGGCGCTCTCGGAGCTGGAGCGCAATCATCTGGTACTGCGAATGCATCAGAACGAGTTCGAGCAGCGCGTGCGCGAGCGTACCGTGGGCCTGGATGTCGCGGTCGCCGAAGCGCAGGAGGCACGCGAGCGCGCCGAGAGCGCGAGCCGCGCCAAGAGTGAATTCCTGGCGCGAATGAGCCACGAGATCCGTACGCCGATGAATGGCGTGCTGGGCATGGCGGAGTTGCTGCGCCAGTCGACCACGCTCGATGCACGTCAGCGTCGTTACGCCGCTACCATTCACCAGTCGGGCAGCGCGCTGCTTGACATCATCAACGACATTCTGGATTTCTCGAAGATCGAGGCCGGTAAACTGGAGCTGCACATTGACTCGTTCTGCGTGCGCGACATCGTGGAGGATGCGGTGGACATTCTGGCTGAGCGCGCGCACAGCAAGGGTCTGGAGCTGATCTGCGACATCCCGGCCGATCTGGACACTCGTGTGCTTGGAGACGGTCAACGCCTGCGCCAGATCATCGTCAATCTCGTCAGCAACGCCGTCAAGTTCACCGAGCAAGGCGAGGTGAAGCTGGTGGTGCGGCGGCCCGACGGCACGCTGCTGGATGCCGGCTTTCGATTTGATGTCATGGATACGGGTATCGGTATCAGACCGGAGAGCTGTGCGGCCATCTTCGAGTCCTTCGCCCAGGAAGACAGTTCGACGACGCGGCAGTACGGCGGCACAGGCCTGGGTCTTGCGATCAGCAAGCAGCTGGTGGAACTGATGCACGGGGAGATCGGCGTCAGCAGTACGCCAGGGGAGGGTTCAACATTCTATTTCACGGTTCCGCTGCGCCCGGATCCGGCGGTCGAACGCGACAAGCGCGCCACCGTGCTCAATCGCTCGCGCATGCTGTTGGTGGACGACAATGCGACCATTCGCGGCGTCATCAGGCACCATCTGATGAGCTGGGGGGTGCTGGTTACCGACACGAGCTCAGCTCGCCAGGCCGCTCAGATCCTCGATGAGGCGCTCGGCGGGCAGTTCGACGCTGTGATCATCGATGCACAGATGCCCGAGATGGATGGTACTGAGCTGCTAGCGATGGTGCGGGCACAGTCCAAATACCGCGGTATGCCGGTGCTGATGCTGGGTTCGGCTGCCGCTGCCTCGCCAATGGCGCGCAACTCCACCGATGGTACCACGGTCTGGCTGACCAAGCCGGTACGCCGCCTGCAGCTGCAGGCGTGCCTGGCTTCGTTGTTGACCTACCGCTTCGCCGAATGGAGTAGCGAGAGGGTCGGCGAGAATGTCAGGGCGATTTCTGCAGGGGAGCGTGAGCGCAAAGTCTCGCGCGTGCGCAAGGCGCTGCTGGTTGAGGATAATGCCGTCAACCAGGAAGTCGCGCAGGCGATGTTGCAGTACCTTGGCGTCGAGACAGTCAGTGCCTGGAGCGGCGAGGAGGCCCTGGAGAAGCTCACGTCCGAGCGCTTTGATGCCGTGCTGATGGACTGCCAGATGCCAAAGCTCGACGGCTACGCGAGCACCGCGCGCTTTCGCGAATGGGAAGTTGCCAACCAGCGTGCACGCACACCAATCATAGCGCTGACGGCCAACGCGCTCAGCGGCGATGCCGAGAAGTGTTATGCGGCCGGCATGGACCGCTATCTGAGCAAGCCCTTTACCATCGAGCAGCTCCACCAGGTGTTGGATTCCTGCGCGTCGGATCAGGCATCACCCAGTCAGGACGAGGCGGTAAACGAGGTCGGGATCGCCGCGGAGAGGGCCGTCGATGCTGTGCTGGATCAGCGGGTGCTCGATCGCATCCGCGCACTGAACCGCCCGGGTCGTCCGAACCTGCTGCTCAAAGTGCTTGGGCTTTACTCCTCGAGCTCAATCGCGCTGACTGATGCCTTGTCCGCCGCGGCCTTGAGCCAGGACGCGGAAGCAATGCGGCAGGCGGCACATGCGCTCAAATCGGCCAGTGCAAACGTCGGTGCCAATGTCTTTGCTGAGGTCTGCAAGGAAGTAGAGCTTGCGGCTGCCAACGGGAAGCTCGAGGATGCGTGCCTGCTGTTGGAATCCTTGCGCGAGGAGCACAAGAAGGTGCTACAGGCACTGGAAACGAGGGATCTGGCGGCATGACGCACCCGAGCGTTGCCGACAAGCGACGCACGTTTCGCCAGCTGCACGAGGCCGGATGCTTCATCATTCCCAATCCCTGGGACGTCGGCAGTGCGCGTTTCCTGCAAGCTCTCGGCTTCAAGGCACTCGCCACCACGAGCTCCGGTTTCGCCTGGTCGCAGGGCCAGCCGGATGGCGGCGTCTCACTCAGCGAGGCGCTCGGGCACTTGCAAACCCTCGTCGCCAGCACTGACGTACCGATCAATGCCGACTTCGAGAGCGGCTTCGCCGCCGATGCGGCGGGGGTCGCACGCAACGTGCGACTGGCGGTTGAGAGCGGTGTGGCTGGTCTTTCAATCGAAGACTCGACCGGTGACCCGCAGCGGCCGCTCTATGATTTGAGCACAGCGGTCGAGAGGATCAGGGCGGCGCGCGAGAGCATAGACGAAGCCGGCGGCGATACGCTTCTGGTCGGGCGCGCCGAGTGCTTTCTGGTTGGCCGAACCGATCTTGTTGAAACCATCGCCAGGCTCAAAGCCTACGCCAACGCTGGCGCCAACTGCCTGTATGCGCCGGGCCTGCGTACGCGGGATCAAATTGCGGCGGTCGTAGCCGGCATCGCACCACATCCGCTGAACGTGCTCATCGGCTGGCCGAGTGAACTGACGGTGCCGGATCTGGCGGCGCTCGGCGTTCGTCGCATCAGTGTCGGTGGGGCGTTAGCGCGCTGCGCGTGGGGTGCATTCGCGCGCGCCGCAACGTTGCTGGCGAAGGAGGGGGTATTTGCCGGATTCGCCGATGCGCATCCGGGCAATGAACTCAATGCTTTCTTTCGCAATGATCTGACGCATCGGCTTTAGTAGACGCCCAGACTGACGTGTAGAACCTGCGGCTCAGAGGTGAAATTCAGTCCGAAGTCGGTCTGATCACCGTTCCATAGACGACGCCCCCAAAAGCCAGGACACACGGCGCCGCGCACTTTGATAAAATAGCCCTCTTAAATCGGGCGGTTACTAATAACCAGTCATACAGACGTTACCGTCGTATGGAGTCAGACTCAATGAATAAAATCGCTGGCGCAGCGGCTTTGTCGATTACGTTCCTTCTTCTGGGACTCGCCGTGGCCCAAGAGGGGCCGGAATCGGTGTTGCGAGGAACGAAGGAATTTCGCAGGAGCGTGCTGATATCCGGACTGGCTGGGCCGTGGGCACTGACGTGGGGGCCCGACAACATGCTCTGGGTGACCGAGCGCACCGGCAAACGTATCTCGCGCATCGATCCGGTCAGCGGCCAGAAGAGCGTCGCGATCACTATTGATGAGGTTTCCGCGCTCAGTGCCCAGGACGGTTTGTTGGGCATGGCGCTGGACCCGCAGCTGCTGCGCAGTGCCAGCCATAATTATGTCTACGTGGCCTACTCCTATGTGGATCGAAACAAAGAACCCAACCCGTGGTTCCCGGATCCCGCCAGTCCCTGGCATCATGAATACAGCAAGATCGTGCGCCTGACTTACGACAAGGCGAGTGGCACGTTATCGAAACCCGTCGATGTGATCACCGGATTGCCGGTTGGTAACGACCATGTATCCGGACGGCTCAGGTTCGGTCCGGACAAGAAGCTTTACTTTACGATTGGCGATGGGGGTCACGATCAGCTCGGCAATTTCTGCCTGCCCATCCAGGCGCAGCGACTACCGACCCAGGACGAGGTGAGTCGCAAAGATTATTCCGCTTATATGGGTAAATCGCTGCGCCTGAACCTGAATGGCTCAATACCCGAGGACAACCCGAAACTGGCCGGTGTCGTCAGTCACGTCTACACCTACGGTCATCGCAATGGGGAGGGCCTCGACTTCGGTCCGGACGGCACGCTCTATGAGTCCGAGCACGGACCGAAGACCGACGACGAAATAAATATTCTGACGCCCGGATCCAACTACGGCTGGCCTAATGTCGCGGGTTTCAAAGATGATAAAGCCTATGAGTACGCGCGCTGGGCCGATGCCTCCACGCCATGCGCGCAGCTGACCTTCAGCGATATCGTTATCGACCCCTCTGTGCCACGCGAGCCCGAATCGGCCTATAAGGAGCCGTTCGTGCCGCCGATTGCGACGATGTTCACCGTGCCGACCGGTTTCAACTTCCATGATCCGGCATGCAAAGGCGCCGATGTCATCTGCTGGCCGACAGTGGCCCCATCCAGTGTCCATTACTATGCCTCGAAGGGCAAAGGCATTCCCGGCTGGAACAAGGTTTTATTGATCACGACCCTCAAGCGCGGCTCACTTTATGTACTGCCGCTGACCGCCGATGGCAAAGCAGCGGCCGGTCACTTTTCGCGCTACTTCCAGTCTGAGAACCGTCTTCGGGACCTGGCCATCAGTCCCGATGGCAGGACTCTTTACATCGCCACTGATAACAGCGGGCTGCTCGAAGCGCTGGCTGGCGGCATGGCCACCAAGGTGGAGAATCCCGGCGCGATACTCGTCTTTACGTATGTAGGCGAGGGCACTGGTGCGCCAATTGAACCGAGCCGAACCAGTCAGACGAGCGCGCCGATGCAGCCGAGTGTGAGCACCGGGATGCTGCCACAGTTCACCGCCGCCCAGGCCGCCGCGGGCAAGAGCGCCTTTAATGCCAATTGCGCGGTATGCCACGGGAACACCTTAACCAACGGTACGTTCGCTCCGCCGCTGAGTGGCGAGTACTTCCACAATAAATGGCTCGGTCAGACCGTGCGCGCTCTATATGATCACTCCAGAACAATGCCGCCTGCCGCTCCCGCTTCACTGCAGGACGACGTCTATGCCGACATCGTCGCCTATGTCCTTCAGGTGAACGGCTTCAAGGCGAGCGACACCAGTCTGCCGGCCGGCGGCGACGCGCTAGACAAGATGACTATCCAGTAAGCGCTTTTTCTATCTGAGGCGAGAAGCAATCGGGTGAAAAAAGCAAAAGCGCCAGGATCAGTCTCTCGTCGCACGGTGCTCCAGGGCGCGGTTACCGCGCTCGGCGCGTTGTCTTCGGTCATGAGTCTGGCGGCCAAATCCGCCATGACTGGGGGCGCCTGGCAGGAGCGTCCGATGCGCTGGGCGCAGCTCGCCTTCACCGATGACGATCCCGGTAATTTCGATCCGCAGTTCTGGCTGAATTACTTCAAGCGCATCCACGCCGATGGCGCTTGCCTGAGCGCCGGCGGATTTACGGCCTACTATCCGACCAAGATTGCGCTCCACACGCGTGCCCCGGGCGTCGATCGGGTCGATGCCTTTGGCGTGATGGTGGCGGGTTGCCGGGCATTGGGCATGAATGTGATTGCGCGCGTGGAGCCCGGGGGGTTCAGGGAAGATGTCTTTGCCGCACACCCCGAATGGGTGGCGCGCCACGCCGACGGCAGCGCTCAGCGCTATTTCGCCTCATCCGATCTTTATATGAACTGCGCGCTCGGTGGCTATAACTTTGAGTTCATCACCAGCGTCATGCGCGAGATCATGCGCACCTATCAGGTTGATGCCATCTTTACCAATCGGTGGGCGACACAGTCGCGGTGCTTCTGCGACTCCTGCCGAACTTTGTTCCGGGCCGCGAGCGGTCAAGAAATCCCGCAGACCGAGAGTGCCGACTCGCCCTTACAGCGCGCCTATTCCGACTGGTCCGCGACGCGTCTGCTCGAGCTGGCAAAACTGTGGAACGCTGAAATCCGTGCGATCAATCCGGATGCCTTTCTCGTTCCCAACGGTATCGGTGGCCCGGGTCGCGATCTGAAGACTTACAGTGAATTTACGCCGCTGCTGTGCTCCGACAGCCAGGCGCGGCGGGGCGTGATACCGCCGTGGGAAAACGGCAAGCACGCGAAGATTTGCCGCATGACGATGGGCGAGAAACCAATCTGTGGAATCTTCAGCGTGGGACTTGAGGAAGCGTACCGCTGGAAGGACTCCGTGCAGAGCGAAGCGGAGATCAGGGTCTGGGTCGCCAGCGGCATGGCACAGGGATTCAGGCCGTGGATGGTGAAGTTCAACGCCAAGCCCATCGACCGGCGCTGGATGCCCGTGGTCGCACGCATCTACGACTGGCACTGGAAGAACGAACGCTACCTGCGCAATACCAGCAACTTCGCGCGCGTGGCGATAGTCGCGGGCTCCGAGCAACTCACCAACGCGTCGTCGGACACCGGCGTGGGCATCCCCGCTGACTACGTCAACGGCTATTATCAGGCTCTCATCGAGGCGCGTATCCCGTTCCAGATGATCTACGATCGCTCGCTGGATGCGGACCTGCTGGATCGGTATCGAGTCCTCATACTGCCCAATGTCGAGCGACTCTCGCTCGCCCAATGCCAGCAGTTGCGTGACTATGTGGCGCGAGGGGGACGTCTCGTGGCCACGCACCAGACTTCGCTCTATGACGAATCAGGTACGCGCCGCGCAGATTTCGGGCTCGCCGACTTGTTCGGCTGCTCCTTTGCAGGCCAGGTCGACGAAAGGGTGACAAACTCCTATTTGACTCTGCGCCATCCGCATCCGCTGCTGCGCGGTTTGGAGGACGCACCGCGCGTGATTGGCCCAGTCAAGCGCGTGCACGTGATCGCGCATGAGGCCGGCGTGGCCCCGCTCACACTGGTCGCGTCCTACAAGGACTTGCCGATGGAGCAGGTTTTTACGCGCGAGCCTGTGACCGACACACCGATGGCCTTCTGCCGGGAATTCGGGCGCGGACGCGTCGTTTACTTCCCGATGGACCTGGACCGTACGTTTTGGGAGATATTGAATCCCGATCACCTGGCATTGCTGCGCAACGCCGTGGAGTGGGCCGCTGACGAGAGCGCGCCGCTACGAGTGACCGGGGCCGGGCTGCTCGACGTCGCGTACTGGCGCCAGCGCTCATCGCTCACCGTGCACCTCGTGAACCTGACCAACCCGATGACCATGAAAGGTCCCTACCGGGAGATCGTACCGGCGGGGCCCTTCACCGTAGAGTTGAAGTTACCCGAGACAGCGCACGTCCGCGGTGTCCGGCTCCTGGAAGCTGATCAGGCAGTAGGTGCGCGGCCTGAGGGCACCCGACTCGTCGTCACCGTGCCGCGCGTCGCCTTACATGAGATCGTGGCGGTGGAGCTCGCCTGATTGCAGCAAGAGCAGCGCGCGTGGATCTCATGGCGTACCGAAATGGGCATTCAGATAATCGCGGATGCGCGCGGCCGCCGCATCGTCCGTTCTTGCGCCGCGCCCTCGCATCTCCTCGATCAGCGCCGTCCATTGTTCCGGGGAGCGCGGGCGCGCTGTCACTGCGCTGAGTGAATGACAGCTGCCACAGGCGTTCACGAGATCTGCACGCCCTGGGCCTTCTGGCAATGGCGCGGCCATTGCTGGCGGCGCAGACGGTTGCTGAGCCAGTGGCGCCGGTTTGAGATCTACAAGATCATCGCCGGGCCGGGGCAGAGCAAACGCGATCAATGCCGCCTCGCCATCGGGTCGTGATGAGCCGCTGATGGCGACGACGATATATTGTCGACCGCTCTTGCCAACAAAGCTCATCGGCGAGCTCTCGGCTGGCGAGGACATGCGCACGCTCCAGAGTTCCACGCCCGTGCGCGAATCGAAGGCGTGAAACATGGGCTGCTCGACCCTCGCGCCCAGGTACCCCAGGCCAGTGGCCCCGATGAACACCAGGTCGCCCGCCGTCGCGAGCGAGCCGGCAAGATTCATCAGGCCAGTATGCGCGCCGACATCGCCATACACCTCCGCGCTGCCCAAGGGGCGCCGCCAGGCGATCTCACCCGTGTTGCCGTTGACAGCGATCAATTCGCCCCAGGGAGGCTGCACGCAGGGCAAACCATACTGATCCAGGAGCTTCGTATACGCCCTGTCGACCCGGTAGCCGTTGACAGCGAGGCCGTTAGATTTGCCATCATCTGGAATGATGTAGGCGTAGGCGGGCAGATTGTTGGTGTTGACGAAGATAAAGCCGGATCTGGGGTCTATCGACACGCCACCCCAGACACCGCCGGCGCCGCCGATATTGGAGGGCATGAAAAGACTGGGCCCGTCCAGCCGCGGCGGTGTGAACGCGCTGGTGTCCTGCAACCCCAGACGGTTCCACAGATCGGTGCAGAAGCGCTGTGTCTCGGGAGTGATCGTGCTGATGTCGGCGCGCGTCATGCCCATCTTGGCCAGCGGCGCAGGCTTGAGTGGGAAGGGTTGAGTCGGCGAGGATTGTTCACCGGGAATGGTACTGCGCGGCACCGCGCGCTCCTCAATACCGAATACCGGCTTGCCGGTGCGACGGTTGAGGATGAACATCAGGCCTTGCTTGCTCACTTCGACCAAGGCGGGCACCGGCTTGCCATCGATGCGCAGATCGATCAGCGCGGGCACCGCGGCAGCGTCATAGTCAAACAGATCGTGATGAACGATCTGGAAATGCCAGCGATACCTTCCGGTAGTGGCATCGAGCGCGATGATGCAATTGGCGTACAGATTGTCGCCGGGCCGGTCGGTTCCGATAAAACTATCCGCCGGGTTGCCAGTGGGGATGAATACCATCCCGGTCTCCTCATCGACCGACATCATGCCCCAGCTGCTCGGCCCGGCCCGGTTCTGCCAGCCATTCGCGCCCCAGCTGCCCGCATTGCGCTGACCGGGGCGCGGGACGGTATTGAAATGCCAAACAAGTTTGCCGGTGATCACGTCATAGGCGCGTGGGTCGCCCGGCGGTCCCTTTGGACCGAATTCCTGCGTCCCGGGGCCCGTGATCAACAGATTCTTATAAATAGTCGGCGGCGAAGTGACATCGTACGATTGCTCGGGATCGGCAAAGCCCTCGCGAATATTAATATAGCCCAGAGCGCCACCGAAGCCCTCGACGGGCCGACCCGTGTGCGCATCGAGCGCATAGATTCGATCCTGCACAGCAAGAATGATTCGCGCCGCATGAGCCGCATCCCCCGGCCAGTAGGCTACGGCGCGCATTTTGCGCTGAACACCAGTGGAAAATCGCCATAACTCGCGGCCCGTCTCGGGGTCCAGCGCGAAGGCCATGCCCTGCATGTCCAGCGCATACATCGTGCCGTCGACGACGATCGGCGTGACCTCCCAGTTGCCCGTCTGATTCAGGACGTATTTCCAGACCGGCCGCAATTGCGCGACATTGGCAGCGTTGATCTGGGCCGCCGGAGAAAAGCGATCAAAACGCAGGCTGTTGCCCCATCCCGTCCAGCCGGACGCGTCGAAATCTGCCGGGGATTGAATCGATGATGCCGCCGATGCCGCACCCGCACACAACCATGCGAGCAGCAGCGGCAGCTGCAATTTAGACGACATGCGCTTCGGCCTGCAGCAAGCCGCGGAAATAGCCAAAATCAAATGCAAAGTTTTCCAGCGTGCCGCTGGGATCCCCAGGCGTCATGGCCACATGATCAGGCATCAACAAGCCGCTGTAGCCGAGCTCACGGTAGACCTTCACCGCCTTGACAAAATCAACATCACCTTCATCAGGAAAGGTTTCGACAAAACTGTCGCGATGTCCGCGGATATTACGGAAATGCACGTTGAAGATCTTATTGCGGCTACCGAAATAGCGAATAACGTCAAAAATCTCGCTGCCCGGACCCTGCAGCATTTCCGCGACCGTGCCCTGGCAGAAATTCAGGCCGTGATAGGGGCTCTCCTGGATGCCGATGAATTGTTTCATCCCTTCTACGGTACCCAGCACACGTTGCACGCCTCTGTAGCCTTGCGGCGGCACGCCCGGATCATGCGGATGCAGCGCGAGGCGCACTTTATATTCATTGGCGACCGGCACCGCGCGATCCAGAAAATAGGTGATGCGTTCCCAAAAGGAGTCTGCGCTCACCACGCCGGCGCGTGTCAATGGCAGGTTCGGTGCATCCTGCAGGCGCCAGGTTGGATTCATGGCATCGCCCCGACCGGGAGTCAGGCCGGTACGCACGGCGCCCAATATGGTCAGCGCGTACTTGATGCACGGAATTCCCGCGGTTGCCACATTACGGATGTGAATCTGGAAGGCTTCAATGTCACGATCGCGCTGCGGGCTCTCCCCAAGATCAATCGCCGGATGCGCCTGCTCATCGACATTGGTGGTCGGCAGAGCACATTCGGCAATGTCCATCGTCAGGCCATGACGTTCCGCCAACTCGCGCGCCTGGCTCAGTTCCGCGACTGTGGCGTAGACACGCGCCGGATCGGGAATGTCGGCGGCGCAGCCGACCCCCTGTACTCCGTAGCGGGCGAGATAGGCCGCCATCTTGTCCGTCAAAACGCCCTGTACTTCGTGGCCAATCCTGG
>Ga0302326_10008545_pt1 | contig 22564 bp, 17 predicted proteins | sample Palsa_T0_3_FD_202264 | JGI IMG/M metagenome (GOLD analysis project Ga0302326, IMG submission 202264) | Peat permafrost microbial communities from Stordalen Mire near Abisko, Sweden - Palsa_T0_3 | ecosystem: Environmental > Terrestrial > Soil > Palsa > Peat permafrost | place: Sweden: Abisko... | reverse complement strand
ACAACATCGCGACTCCGCTTGTCGCTGATCTCCTCGATGAGGTCCCCGCGATCGAGCGGATGCTCGTGATGGTCCAGCAGGAGGTGGCTCAGCGTCTTGTCGCCGGGCCGGGGAGCAAGGCATACGGTGCCGTCTCGGTCAAGGTCGCCTACTGGGCAGAGGCCTTGTTGGTGGGGACCGTGCCATCATCGGTCTTCGTGCCCAGACCTCGAGTCGGATCTGCTCTGGTCAGCCTGAAGCGCCGGAAGACCCCGGCGGTCGACCCGGCTGTCGTCCCTCCCGCCGAACTGTTCAGTCTTGTGCGGACCGGTTTCGCTCAGCGGCGGAAAATGCTTCGTCGCGCGCTCGCAGACCTTGGCATCCCGGCCGAAATGTTCGTCCTGGCAGGCATCAACGAGGAGTCGAGGGCGGAAGAGCTGTCGGTTGCCGACTGGGGCCGCCTCGCAGCGGCTGCCGGCCCTGGCCGCCTCGCAGCGGCTGGCGGCCGAGGCCTCCCGGGAGCCTCCGTTGCGGTAGCGAAGAGGGACCGTCCTTGAAAAGTACCCCGGGGCTGCCTGTGGTCGAGGTGACAGCGCCCGCCAAATTGACCTTGTCGTTGCGCATTACGGGCGTACGCCCGGACGGTTACCACCTCCTCGATGCAGAGATGGTCACGGTCGACCTTGCCGACACGCTGTACTTCTCAGATGGTGACGGCTTGGAGCTCGTCGACGCGGGTGCCAGCGCCGGCGGCCATGGCGAAGTGCCAACAGACGGCTCCAACCTGGTCAACAAGGCCCTCTTGCTCGTCGGCCGGAAGGCGCATGTACGCCTGGTCAAGAGGATCCCCGCAGGTGCCGGCCTCGGTGGTGGGTCGGCCGACGCAGCTGCGGTCCTGCGATGGGCGGGTGCGACCGGCACGGCCGGGTTGGAAATAGCAGCCGAGCTCGGCTCAGACGTCCCCTTCTGCTTCTCCGGTGGCGGCAGGGCCAGGGTACGCGGGACCGGCCAGATCCTCGAGCCTTTGCCAGTCGAAGACGTTGCCGATGGCACTTACACGTTGCTGGTGCCGCCCTTCGGCGTCGCCACATCGGCCGTTTACCAGGCCTGGGACCTCCTGGGTGGACCGGTCTCCGACAATTTCAACGACCTCGAGCCGGCGGCCCTCCATGTGGAGCCGCGTCTGGCGAGCTGGCGGGACCGCCTCGCAGACGCGGCGGGACAACGTCCGGTCCTCGCAGGTAGCGGTTCGACTTGGTTCGTTCCTGGCGCGCACCCCGGGCAGAGCCGGGTCGTCGTCCGGGTTTTACGGGATAGTGCCGAGGGCTGACCGGCGAACTGAGCGCCTACTTGCCGGCTCGTCTCTGCCAACGAGTGGCCTTCAGCATCTTCTTGTGCTTCTTCTTGCGCATCCGCTTGCGGCGCTTCTTGATCAACGATCCCATGGCGGAACGTCAACTTAGCAGACAAAGCCGCCCCGCAAGCAGGCACTTTAGGTTGAGGGGCTGTTCGGGTAAACCTTCGAGCAACCTCACGTAACCCGTGACCGGCGGCTAGGCCGGTCGGCTCTGGCTAGGCGGAGGCGACCTTGGGCGGAGGCACACCAAGCCGGGGCGCAGCTACCTCCGAGACCGGCCAGCGCCGCCGTGAAACGGTCGACAGCCTGGCCATGAGGGCCAGCGCCCCCGGGTCGTCTTCTCCTGGCCGGACCTCGAGTGCCTTGCCGGCCACCATTTCGTCGATGATCTCTTGGCCGAGCTCGCTCCGGACGACGGTGAGTGTCCAGTCGGCGAGCGCTCCGATCCCCCCGGTCGAAATATCAGCGTGCTCGGCAGCAAAGTCTGGGCAGGATTTGCAGCCTTCTCTGGTCCAGGCATGCCCCTCCTTCAGGGGCACCTCGTGATAGGAGCCGTCCCGGCACCAGATCTGGAAGACGCCTTTGATGTTGATCTTGGCGATGTCTGTTCTCTTCAGCCCGTACTGCGCTTCGAAGAACTCCTCGAAGATGGAATCATCGAAGGTCTTCGAGCACATGAGCCCGATGGACAATGCCAGCCGCCGCCCGACCTTTCCGGCCTTGCGAGCCCTCATAACGACGGGGGCGGAGGCTTGGCAACCCATTCCGACCAGGGCTATCCGTTCGGCCCCTGCCGCCACCGCCTCTGCGTAGGCGAGGGTGTTGGCCGAGTAGGTGTAACGACTACCAGCCGTCGCCATCAGTTCGGCGCGCGTTCGAGCAACTGCTGGGACTGCACGCCAGCCTGAGCCGTCGCCCTCGAGGGCCGAGACGAGTGCAGCGTCGATGCGGTCGTGGTCGAGGCACCACAACAACAGAGCAGACACGACGCCCCCGTCCTGGCCGGTGGCCAGAAGCTCGGGGTCCGTCGCCCGCGCCAGCAACACCGACCTTGCAACCCCGGACTGCTCTTCTGGTAGCCGGGACCGGCCGAAGGAGAAGGTGTCGGCTTCGGTCTCCCAGTTCCTAAACCGCGGGCAGGCACGCGTGCAGCTCGTACAACCGCGCAACCCATGGCCGCAACCGCCAGGTCCCAGTTCTTCTTCCAGGTGGAACGGCCTGTACACGCCGTCCGCAGTGTTGTAGCCGAGCACGTCGTGCGGGCAGGCCACGATGCACGCGGCGCAGCCGGTGCACAGGCCCGAAGTAACGACCTCGTTGTAGAGGTCGGCCCATTCCAACTTCCAGCGCTCGGGTGCCTGACGTGGTTCGGTTACGGTCACGCTGCCTAGCGTAACGGCCGGCCGCCGCCGGTTCCGCGACATCTCCGAACGGTCTGTTCACATATGGCGGGCAAGCTGCCATGCTTTAGGGAGTGCAGCGGAAGGGCAAGCAGAAGAGCTCGCGGGACGAGCCGTCCATCGCCACTACAGAAGGCGAGGAAATCGTTGGTGGAGAGGCCTTGGCTTTGCGTCTCCCGCCAGACCTCCGCAGCGTGAGCCAAGCGCGGGCGAAGCTGGCTGAGGTCGCCAGGGCCTGGGGTTGCCCAAGGCACCTGTTGGACGACGCGCGCGTCGTCCTGTCGGAGCTCATGAGCAACGGGGTCCTCCACGCCCGCACCGAGATGCGGGTCGTCATAAGCCGCCGCGGCAAAGGGATCCGCCTGGAGGTCCACGACGACAGCCCTGGCCCTCTGCTACCGCCCCCTACACTCGCCGAGGGGCCCGTGAGCCTGCTGGACGAACCGCTGCAGTTGGATTTCAACGGCCCGCGTTTTCCTCCGGCGGCTACCGGCAGGGGGCTCTCCATTGTGAGTGCCCTGGCCAGCGCGTGGGGGTGGTACCCCGAAGCCGGGGGCGGAAAAATTGTCTGGGCCGAGCTCGGCACTGTCGACGCAGACGGCCAAGGGGTTGATCGTGGCTCATCGGAGCGCCACGCCCACGTGATGCCCGTGCGGGTCGTTGCTGCTCCGCTTCGGCTTGTGAGAGAGTCCGAAGACCACTTCGACGACCTGTTCCGTGAGCTCCAGATGGCAAGCCTCGGTGGTCCTGGTGATAGTGCAAGGCCCGCCGCTCGACAGGTTGTTGCGAGGCTGGCACCACTTGCAGACCACGTAAAGAGCCGGCTCGCCCCCATGCGCGAGCCGGTCAGGCGGGAGATCTGGGAAGCCGTGAGGCGCGGTGACCGGTTGATCGACCTCAACTTGCTGGCCGACGCCGGCATGCCGTCTGTGTTCGAAATGTTCGCCGAGCTCCTCACGGAGTCCGCCCTAGGCGCCCGTCGCGGCTTTTTGCTAACTGAACCCCCCGGCCGCGAGGTGGTTGCCTGGCGGCAGTGGCTCCGTAACGAAATGGAGAGCCAGATCGCGGGCAGGCCGCCTCGGGCCTGCCCGTTCCCCGTCAGCGTCGTGGGTTCCGCCGAGACCGGCCCCTCTTGGGAAAGGCTCGATGCTGCTCGCAAACACGCCGTTGCCCAGCTGCGCTCCCTCCTCGCCGGGAAGCCTTCGCATCGCAGCGGCGATGCCACGCTGGCGGTGCGCCCAGGCTTTGCCGAGGACGAGTTGATGGTGCATGCGCTCGGGCGCATCATTGCCTTCTTGGGCGCCCGGAGGGCAGTCCTGTGCATTCTCGCCGACGACAACGTGACAGTGAACTTCGGTGCTTCGCTCGGTTTCCGTAATGAGGTCGCAGATTACTGGGAGGCAGTGTCGGTTTCGGCGGACCTGCCTTCTTCCGAAGTCATCCGGACGGGCCGTCCAGCCCTGTTCCGGACCTTTGCCGAACTAGACGAGCGGTACCCGATATTCCTGTCGACTCCATCGGAGAGCGACCCCGCCCTCGCTTGCGTGCCACTGGTGGCCGGAGAGGGGCCGGCGGTGGGGTGCCTGGTCCTCGGGTTCCCCAAGGCGCGCGACTTCACCCCGAGGGAGGTTACTTTTCTCACGCAATTAGCCGCCGAGATTGCTTTGTACTTGACAACGTGGGGTGAGCGCGACGCAGCGCAGCGCTCGGCCGCACGCCATCAGGCGCTCGAGGACGCATGTCGAGCGCTCAGTTTGATCGAGAGCACTGACGAGTTGGTCACGAAGCTCAATGAGGCGACGGTGTCGCTCGTATCTGAGGGGGCTTCGGTGCACCTTGTAGAAAACGGGGCGCTCCGTTACCTGGCCACGTACCATCGCGATCCCGTGTGGGTCGCTGAAGTGGCCGAGGTGCTCCGTAACCGCCTCGGCCGCGGGACCGACATCATCGCGGAGTGCGCAAGGACAGGGCAGCCTTCCGTGCGCCAGTTGTTCCCGGAAGAGGTGATAGTCGCCAGTGCGGCGGACGACGACGAGGCTGCGCGGATCCGCCGGCTTGCGGTGGGCTCAGTTGGGGTCTTCCCGATCCGCGATAATGGGAGGCTTCTTGGCGTGCTCAGTTTTTCCAACGGCATCGGCCGGTTTATCTCGGACGAGGACCTGTCGTTCGTCGAACGCCTGGCCGACCAAGCCGGCAGCACCCTTGCGCGCCTAAGTTCTTGAACAACCATGTCAGTCGTCCAGGGCCAACCGGGCGGGATCTAAATTATTCCGGCCGGGCGCTATGGAGCAGTGCGCGAGACCCACTCGGTGATCGTGCGCTCGAGCACCGGCATGGGCAAGGAGCCTTGGTCGAGGACAGCGGAGTGGAATTCCGATAGGGAAAACGCCGAGCCGAGCTGCCGACGGGCTTCTGACCGAAGACGCAGGATCTCGCGCTTACCAGTGAGGTAGGCCAACGCCTGGCCCGGCATTACGATGTAGCGGTCAACCTCATCTGCGAGGAACTCGGGTGGCATAGGGACGTGAGCGGTGAAGAACTCCAGGGCTTCGGCCCGGCTCCACCCAAAGGCGTGCAGCCCGGTGTCGACGACGAGTCGTGCCGCTCGCATGAGCGACGCGGCAACGGCGCCGAGCAGGCTCTGGGTGCCGTCGTATAGGCCCGTTTCCTCAGCGAGCTGCTCGGCATAAAGCCCCCAACCCTCCGAGAACACGGTAAGGGCACGCTCGCGCTGGATGGCGGGTAGACCGGTAAGCAGCAAGACGCGCGCATGCTGCAGGTGGTGGCCCGGCACCGCCTCGTGGAAGGCGACCACTTCGAGGTCCCAGCCGGTGCCAGCGGTGGGCCGTTCGGTGTTGAACCAGTAGGTGCCGGGACGGGCCCCGTCCGCACGGGGAGGGCTGTAGTGGGGGGCCATCCCGCTGGTGGCGACGACGGCCTGCATCGCCGTCACGACGCAAGGCGGGGGCAGCGGCTCGGGGAACACCTCACCAGCGCGTGCCTCGGCCCGGCGGATTGCCCGCGTTGCTTCTGCGATGGCCTCTTGTGGGTCGCGCTTGCCGGCCGACCCCCGCACGGCGGCCTGGACGGCGGCCAGGTCTGGGAGGCCGATCTCGGCTCCGAGCTCGAGGCAGCGACGCTCCAGTCGGTCGATCTCGTCGAGCCCTATCCGATGGAGTTCCTCGGCCGTCAGGGGCAGGGTGGTGTGGGCCCGGATCGCCCTGGCGTAGTCGGCAGCGCCGTCGGGAAGGTGGACCAGGCCAGCCAGTTCGTCTGGGCGAGCCTTTGGCAGGAGCTCGCGCAAAGCGTCGACCCAACGAGCGAGGGCCGGTCTCACGACCTCGTCGGCTAGGGCGTCGCGCTCTTGTTCCCAGGAGGCGATGCCGTCCCAGCCCTCGGGGGGGTGCGGAACGCTCAGCGGCTCCGGGACGGGCTGGGTGAGCAGGGGCTCTGCCCAAGAAATTGTCCCCTCGACTAGCGACGCCACTGGCAGCCGGCCTTTGGCCGCACCGGCGCGCAGGCGTTCAGTCAGCTGGTCGATCCAGGTACCGCTACGGCGCAGCCGGACGAGGTAGTCGCCCGCAGCCTGGGCGTCAGGGAGCAGGGTGCGGGCGGCAATAAGGAACAAAACGGCGGGCCCACTAAAGGGCATGGCGGTGACGGTGTACTCGAGGGCGGCCGAGTCGAGCTCGGCCAGCTCCTGGCGGGCGCCCTCGGCCACGCACCCTAGGGTGACGGCATCTTCGGGTGAGATCACGCCTTCGAGCAAGCGCTCGGCCTCGTCGAGGGCGGCCTGGACCTCGGCGCGCCGGGCTGCGTCGCCGGCCTCACTGTCGTCGGGGACACGGTCGTCGTAGCCGGGAAATCCACGCATGCTGGCGTAGAACGGGTGCGCAGCAAGCCATGAGGCATGGAACCGGTCGGCGAAATCTCGTGTGTTAGTCACGGGGCCTAGTCTGCCACCGAGCCGCGTACCACTACCGAGCTACGCACCGATACCGACGGCGAGGACGGCGAGGACGGCGACGGCGAGGAGACCGGAAAATTTGTTCGACTTTGTCTTGAACATGATCTTGCTGCGACGGAAAATGCGACCTCCTCCACTGTGTGCGACCGGTAGCCCTCGGTGTGGGGCAGACTGGGTCAGTCACTCAGTGTTGCTTCGGGTGACCACGTCAACAGTCCGTGTGGCAACTTGCAACAGCAGGTTCTCCGAGGATGCGCAGTAGCGGCCTCGTAGGAGCCCGCAGGATCGAGGTTGTGAGGTGCCCGTCGACGCGGCTAGCAGTACCCAAGTTGGGGCCGACGTCGGATCTTCGTCGTTCTACGAGTTGCTGGTTGAAGCCGCCCCAGACGCCATGGTTGTAGTCGACGAGAGCGGTCATATCGTGCTCGTGAACGCCCAGGCCGAGACGATGTTCGGCTGGTCTCGGACGGATCTGGTCGGGCGACAGGTGGAGGTCCTCATACCCGCGTCCACGAAGGCCGGGCACGGCAGGCGTCGGGCGGAGTTCTACGCCGACCAGCGGGCTCGCCCAATGGTGGAGGGCAGGGCACTGACGGCAGTCAGGGCGGACGGCACCCAAGTGCCCGTGGACATCAGTCTCAGCCCTATACGGATGCCGGGCGGGGTGCTCGTCACAGCTGCGATCCGTGATGCGACCAATCGCATCGATACAGAGCGCCGGTTGAAGGCGAGCGAGGAGCAGTGGCGGGCGAGCCTGGAGTCGATGCTCGACGGCTTTGCGATTGTCCGCAGCGTCCGGCTTGCCGGTGTCATCGACGGCTTCGAATGGGTGTACATCAATGGCGTTGGCGCCGCTACCTATGGCGCAGCGCCCTCGGAGCTTGTCGGGAGTTCGATGGCAGACCGCCTCCCGAGCTTTGAGGGATCGGTTCTCTTTGGCCAGATGTGCGACGTGGTCGAGACCGGCCAGCCCTTGGAGCGGACCTCGACCAACGCCGTGGACGCGTCTGTGAGTGGCGTTTTCAATTCGCGTTACTGGAAGGTTGGCGACGGCCTCGCCGTCGCCTGGCGCGATGTGACCGACATGCAACGAGCCGCCGAAGCGCTCCGCGCGAGCGAAGAACGCTTCCGGGCATCGGTGAACAACTTGCACGAGTCGCTCTCGGTGTTTTCTGCCTCCCGCGATGGCAGCGGAGCCATCGTCGACTTCCGCTGGGAGTTCGCGAACGCAGCCTCGAGCGCAATCACGGGGTTCAGCTCGGAGGCCCTGGTCGGACGGCTGCTTCTCGAGACGCTCCCGGAACAGGGCCCGAGCGGCATGATCGACACCTATCGAAAGGTGGTCGAGACCGGGGAGGCGTGGGCCGAGTCGTCGCTATGGTACGAGGACGTCTGGGGCAACGGCACGCGCAGCCGGCATTGTTTCGACGTTCGTGCGACGAAACTCCAAGACGGCTTCGTCGTCGTGACACGCGAGGTGACCGCCGAGCGTAACGCAGAGGCGGAACTGGCGCGCCGGGGCGCCGAGCTCGAGGCGACGAACGCCCAGCTGCAGGCCCGCTCTCGCGCGATGACGTTTCTTGCCAAGGGCACGGACGCCCTGCAGCGATGCGCCCACCTCGACGAGGCTTTGGAGACCATAGGGCGCGCGACACCCTACGTGTTCGACGGCACGCCCGGCGCGCTCTACGAGCCTGCTTTCGGGTTGGGGACGTTCGTCAAGGCCAAGGCCTGGGCGAGCTTCGAGGGTCTCGGGTCGATCGACCGCGACCAGTGTTGGGCCCTGCGTTCAGGGACGATCCACTTCTTCGGCGATGACCCGCTTTCTCTGCGCTGCCGGCACGCCACGGCAAACATACCCTGGACCGTGTGCATCCCCCTCAGCGGGCAGGGCGAGACACTTGGGCTCATCTGCCTGGAGTCGAGTGACGGCCCGGTTAGCAGCAGTAGCAAGCAGGAGCTTGCCGAGCTGCTGAGCACGCAGTGGGGGCTCACGCTCGCCAACCTGCGACTGCGAGAATCGCTCCGTGAGCAGTCGGTGCGGGACGTGCTAACCGGGCTTTTCAACCGGAGGTACCTGGACGAGGCGCTGACGCAGGAGGTGCACCGAGCCGAGCGGAGCCACGACCCCCTGTGCGTCGTCATGATGGACCTCGATCACTTCAAGTCCTTCAACGACGCTAACGGGCACCCGGCGGGCGACGCCGTCCTCCGCGACCTGGGACGCTTCCTCATCGAGTCGACCCGCGTAGAGGACGTGGCCTGCAGGTACGGGGGCGAGGAGTTCGTGCTCGTCCTGGCCAACTGCGGCGAAGCGGACGGGGCAGGTCGTGTGGAGGACCTCAGGGCCAGGTGGCGCGTTCGCGGGAAGGATCACGTATCCCCCGAAGCGGGGTTGTACCCCACAATCTCAGCAGGTGTCGCCTGCTACCAAGCGGGTTTGACGGGTGCCGAGATGCTGGTGCTCGCCGACCGCGCTCTTTACAAGGCCAAAGTCGCCGGACGCGATCGGGTAGTCATCGCGGCCTTGTGAGCGCGGTGTGACCCGCCGTGTGTTCGCGGGCCAGAGCTGCATAGCGGGGTCGCCCGTCTGGTCCCGGCGGCCTTGGGGCGGGGGTCGCCCGTCTGATGCCCGTGGCCTTGGCCTTGGGGCGGGGGTCGCACGTCTGGTGCCGAATTCGCTATCGAACGAATTCGCCCCTCAGACGCACGACCCGCCCCAACGCCCCCAAACGCGCAGACGTCCACCACAACAGGCGCTAGGCACGTAATCCACCGTGTTCTGACCCACCGTCCTGTCGGTGCTCGTGTCTCCTCCCCGGGGAGCGGGGGATCGTCAGAACAGGGCCGCGCCGACCAGGTCAATTGCCGAAGGTGAGCTCGTCAGCCCAAGGCCTTTAGGGGAGACCAACGTGAGCGTGCCGTCGCGGGCCAAGGTGAGCTGCCAACCCTGGTCGTGCCATAGGTGATGATGTCGGGTGCATGCGAGCACGAGGTTGTCCAGACGGGTCGGGCCACCCTTGGCGAAATGAACGACGTGATGCGCGTCGCACCAGCTCGGAGGGCGCTCACAGCCTGGGTGGCGGCAATGGCGGTCGCGCACGACAAGCGCCGCCCACAGCGCCGGGCTGATCGTCCTGACCGAAGACCCGTAATCGAGCACCGTGGAGCGCCCCGACATCACGATGCGGTGCAGCTCTGAGTCGCACGAGAGCCACTCAATGCTCCGAGCAGGTACCGGCGTGCCGTTCACAAATTGGCCCGGGCCCCCACTAGCGAGTTCTTTCACGCCGACCACCACAGATACGTGTGGCCTCGTGCGGCTACGGGGAGAAGTTGAGGTGGAGTTGTCCAAGAACCACCGGCAGACCTCGACGAGCGCAGCGGCACGGCGCTGCGCCGCGCTCGCCAGGGCCAGCTCGGTCGGGTCGAAGGGGCGGGAGGCAGCCGCAATTGCGGCTTCGACCACGGCGGCATCTTCGACACAAAGGTGCCCGGAGGGAACTCGCCTGCCCTCCAGGGTCTCGGAGAGATAGAACTCCGAGGGACGACTAGGCGGCTCTGGGCCATCGGTAGTCGCCTCTGCATGCAGGCGCCACGACCTCATCGCTGCGGCGGTGTCGCGTACCGACAAGGAAGCGAGCACAGGGGTCAGCTCGTCCTCGTGGGCGGCGTAGAGGCTGGCGTGCTCAGCAGAGACGTTTGCCACCACGGCGGCGACCTGGGACGACGAAAGAGCACCTTGTGACCAAGCAGCGGCCGTGGCGGGCAGCTGAGCAAGCCGCTTGGAAATCAGCGCCTCGCGGTACGCCTCTTTCCGCGACCGCCTGGCATGTGCAACGAGCCACGCGCTGAGCGACAGCGAGCCGTCCTCGGCCCAGCCGCCCCCGGCGTCGAAGGCACCCAAGGCTTCTGAGACCATCGCCTCTAAACGGTCCTGCTGTGCCAGCAGTTGTTCTATATCCCGCGCCACGGGTGCGACCTGCAAATAATCGAGTACAGCCGCCAGTTCCCCGATGTTGCGAGCCCTTCCCACCTCTACATCGTACATCTGTTCGATGCCACTTCGGCGCCAATTCGGCAACAAAACACTGGGGAACTTTTGTCCCGTCGGGTACGGCTCGGAGTTGCGGCTATCGTCGCGCGTTCCCCTATCAGGCGTGCTCGAAGACGGTCGCGAACGCCTCCTTATTGCTTGCGGAGTAGGTGGTCTTGATCTGGAGCGGGCCGGTAGAGCTCGCGTGGAGGTCGTCGGCCTGGAGCTGACTGCCCGCTGAGCCGAACGGGTACCCATTGATCAGCGCGCTCGAGAAGGCCAGGGTGCCAAAGTTGGGCACCGGGGATGTCGTCGACCCAGAAACCACTGGGAAGTCGCCGGCCACGATGCCCTCGCCCGTGCCGCTGCCGGTGCCATTGCGGGTGGCGATGAACTTGTGCGTCATGTCAATTACCGAACCCGTAGCTTGCGAGTCACTTTGGGACACCTATGGGAGCATGAGTTCGGTACGGTACGCGGGCGCGAATGCCTTTGATTTGGCTATGAACGCCGCCTGGGCATCCGCGTCGAGCGGCGGAGGTGGCTCGGTCCGCGATGCCACGGGTGTACCCACGGCGGTGAAGAAGTCCTCCTGCCCGGGCGGAGTGCACATGCACAGAAGCCGCGCCGGCGCCGCAGAGGTGTTCCGGAAGCCGTGTGGTGCATTAGCCGGGACATTGACAGTTTCCCCCGCCCTGGCAACGAAGCTCTGGCCTCGGAAACTGAGCTCAACCTCACCGTCCAGGATGGTGAACATTTCTTCAAAGTCGTGGCGATGTGGAGGGGGACCTCCGCCCGCCGGGACGTGCATGTCGATGAGGGTGTATCTGCCGGCGGTGTCGTCGCCGGTCACCAGGATCGTATAGGTATCACCGACGAGCCCGATGTGGCGAAGAGACTGGTCTTCGTCGGGCCGGGCGACCGTCAGGTGGCGGTGCGGGTCATCGGGCGGTACCGACGACTGAGGGGATCTGGTGCGGTCTTCTTCGGTCACTAGTTGCTCCTTTTGTGGGCCGGGTTGCTTTTATGGGCCGGGTTGCTCGTAGCGCTTGTCTGAAGCGCTGTCTAAAGCGAACGGAGCACCCGGAGGCGGTCCGCCGTGGAACGGCGGGCGACGTCGGTGGCGTAGCCGTAAGTTTCGAACTCGTGCGGCAAGCCGGGGCGGAGGTGGAACTCGACAGGTACACCGGCTCGGCTGAGACGCAGGGCGTAATCAAGGTCTTCGTCACGAAAGATGTCGAGCTGACCACCTCGATATAGCAAGCGGGTAGGCCGGAAAGGTCGGTAGCGCGTGCCGGGGCGGCGTAGGCCGGTACTTTGTCGGTGCCGATAGCGTCGCCCAGCAATGTGCCCCAGCCCGTGAGGTTGTCGTCGTAGCTCCACACTGCGAAGGGGGCGATCTCGGGATCGGGAGTGGCGTTGCGGTCGTCGAGCATCGGGTAGATGAGGATTTGATGGGCCAGGGCGGGACCGCCCCGGTCCCGGGCCAATAGGGCCACGGCGGCTGCCAAGCCCCCGCCGGCACTGTCGCCCATGACCGCCACCCGGGCCGGGAGCTGCGACGTCGGCGCGACCAGCGGCGGACGTCCCACATAAGCGGACGAAATCGTCCGCTTCGAAAGGCTACTGTAGATCCGTGAGCGCGTCAAGAGCTGTTATACCCGGCCGCGTGAGCAAGCCCGGCACGACAACCGCCGGCCGCCAAGGCTCCTTGCACGACGGGCTGCGCCCTGACGCGGCGGCCAACCGTCGTTTCACCATGCGACGATCGTCCCGTCCCAGGAGAAGAACAGTCCAGTCGGCCCGTCGTCCGGAAGGAGCGCGAGCCTGACAGCTCCGGAAGCCGCCTCCGCCGGGTCGCCGCCCGCGGCGGCGGCACGGGTGTTTAGCTTGGTGGCTCGCAGCCCGGGCGCGAGCGCGTTGACCTTGATACCGTCAGCGGCGAGAGCCTGCGCATAGAAGACGGTCAACGCGTTGAGGGCGGTCTTAGACGACCGATAAGCAGCCCCAGCACCCGTGCGGGCAGCTTGGAAGTCGAACTGCGGGTTCGGGCCGGTGCTCCACGTCAGCGACCCAGTGCCGCTGGAGATGTTCACGATCCGCGGATGGGCGGAGAGGCGGAGCGCAGGCAGGAAGGCGTTGGTCACCGCTACCACACCGAAGACGTTGGTCTCATAGGTGCGCCTGAAGGCATCGACACCGGTAGCGGTCACGACTGACTCGATGTCCAGCGAGATGCCGGCATTGTTTATGAGGACATCGAGATTTGCCACCGATGCGGCCGCTGCGACGACGCTTGCCTCGTCGGTGACGTCGAGCAGCAGCGGCTGGCCGCCCACCTCAGCAGCCGTCTTCTTGCCGCGATCGGCGTCCCGGCCGCCGATGAGCACTGTCCAGCCGAGCACGGCTAGTTGGCGAGCGATCTCCTTGCCATGCCGCTCGTGGCACCCGTGACGAGCGCCGTGGAAGAGTTCATGAGGGTCATTCTTCCCTGGCCCCGAAGCTTCAACCTGCCCCTACTCGCTCCGGTAAGGGGGGGAAGGCTCGGACCTCCGAGCATCTCCGGCAATTTGGCGGCGGCTCGACGGCGACAGCAACACTTATTGCTGATCTGGCAAGCTCACCCCGGGCCGTGGTAACCAGCACCGAGAAGGTCCAGTTGCCAAGCCGGCCTGGGCATAGCTTAGAGGGATGGGACAAATGACCAAACGTTGTGGACAAGGCCCCCTCGAGCCCGTGGGACGGCGCCAGTGGAGGCGGTTCGCGTCCGTGGTGGCGACGGGGTGTTTGGCCAGCGCGGCCGCGGCCGGCCCGGCCGGGGCGACGGTACCGCACAGCGCGGCAACGCTCACATCGTTCAATTCGCCCTCCTGCTCATTGCCGCTCACCCACGACAGCTATCAAGGTTTCCACGTGGGGGTCCCGCAGGGATGGGACCTCTCCACCCTCGACGGGACGGTTAGCGTAGCGGAGAATACTTCGGGGACTGAGGCGGCGCTTATCTACCCCGCCGCCCTCACCAGCGGTCTGACGCCGAGCAGTTTTTTCGCCTCCTACATGCGCTACCAGCAACAGTTAGTGGCGAAGGGCGGGGCGTCCCTCACCTTCCAGATGCAGCCTGATGTCGGCGGCCTGCCCCGGGCCTCGGTCAGGGTACAAAGTAGCCGCCTCAACGTGGTCGGCGAGGCGTCGGTCACGGTCCTGCCACTGCACACCCAGTTCAGCTCGAAGGAAGCCGTCTTCTCCGTCTACTGGGCACCGCCGGCCCGGCTAGCGGCCGACGCCGCCATGCTGGCGGCCATCGGGCACTGCTACGGCCCAGAACCAGCAAGCTTGTTCCAAGTGTTCCGGGACCAGAGCTTCACCTACATCCTGCCGCCGGGGTGGACGACCTTCGACGAAGGACAGGACAACATCGACCTGCGCGGGTACGCCAACCGCGCTGATGTGAGCTACCTCTTTTTCGGGCTACCGGCGCAGTACAACACGCCCTCGCTGGCGCTGTCGCGTATCTTCGCTGTCGATAAAGTCACTGTTACTTCAGTACTGTCGACCACTAGTTCGCCGCCCCAGCAGACGTCCTCGGGCGCCGTCCAAGGAGTGGAGTACGTAGAGTTCCTGGGCCGTTCCGCCGGGCTCACGATCCACGGCCTGGTTTACATCCTCACCGACTCGGGGTCTTCAGGCACGTTCGGGGTGATGCGCCTGGGCGCGGCCACAACCGACCTCTGGAACTCCGTTAACGGTGGCCTCATCGAGATGATGGGGTCCATCCAGCACAGCTTCGTGCAGGACCTTGAGGATATCCAAAGGCTGAACCAGCAGTGGCAGGCAGAAAGCGCCCAGGAGGCCAACTTCGACGACATCATCAACGGCCAGCAGCTCGTCCAGGACCCCTCCACCGGGGCCTTCTACGAGGCCCCCTACGCGTCGTATGAGCCCAATGGGCCGAACGGCCCGGGCTACTACCTCCCGAACGGGCAGTTGCTCAACCCGGTTTCTCATTGACGGCGCTGGCCCCGATTGAGCAATTGAGGGCTCCGGGGGGAGGGCTCGAACCTCCAAGCATCCGGATCCAAAGTCCGGCGTTCTTCCAATTGAACTACCCCGGAACGACATAACGGCTGGCCAAACGGTCAGCCGTGCAGTGGCGGTGTGCGGGTCAACGATACCTCGCCCCGGAGTGCGACTAGAAAGACGACTAGAAAGAAGGGTGTGAGCTACTACGACCCAGACGTAGGGCGGCCACACCCACAGAAAGCCCGCGAGCAACCAAGGGTGGCTGCGGTGGTGCTGGCTGCAGGCGAGGGGACGCGCATGCGCAGTACGCGGCCCAAACCGTTGCACCGCCTCTGCGGCAAGCCAATGGTCCTGTGGGTGCTGGACGCATTGTCGGGCCTGGAGCTGTCCCGCGCGGTGGTCGTGGTAGGCCACGGCGCCACGAGGATGACAAAGGCCCTGGCAGAAGCCAGATCTCCGGGGGTACCGCTCGAGGTGGTCGAGCAGCCCGTTCAGCGCGGTACGGGCGACGCCGTTTCGGTCGCGCTGACCGCGTTCAGCGACGACGACGGTGAGCTTGACGACCTCGTGGTCCTGCCGGGCGATACGCCGCTGCTGCGGCCTGCCACCCTCGCCGCCCTCCTGGAGGCGCACCGAGGTGCGTCTGCCGCAGCCACGCTGTTCACCGCCCGCCTCGAGGACCCGACGGGGTACGGCCGAGTCGTGCGCTCCCGGGACGGCCGTGTAGCGGGCATCGTCGAGGAAGCGGACGCTACCCAGGAAGAGCGAGCCATCAGCGAAGTGGGCACGTCCATCTACGTGTTTCGCCGGTCCCTGCTGGCCCCGGCGTTACGCCGGCTCAGTCCCGACAACGTGCAGGGCGAGTACTACCTGACCGACGTCGTTGCCGTGCTGCACGACGCCGGCTACCCGGTCCTGTCGATGGTTGCCCCGGACCCCGTGGAGGCCAACGGTGTCAACGACCGCTCCCAGTTGGCTGCCGCCGAGGGGGTGCTCCGGGGGCGGATCAACGAGCAGTGGATGCGGATGGGTGTCACGATGCTCGACCCACAGCACACCTACCTTGACTCGACGGTCGAACTGGCAGAAGACGTGACACTTTTCCCTGGGACCATCCTTCAGGGGAACACGAAAGTGGCCGCAGGCGCGGAGATAGGCCCGAGCACGCATTTGGTGGACTGCATTGTCGGAGCAAGGGCACAGGTGAGGGCGACTTCGGCCGAGCAGGTGGCAATAGGCGAGGACGCCCGCGTAGGCCCGTGGACCTGGTTGGCGCCCGGGACCGTGGTTGCACCAGCTTCGGTCATACGGCCGATGGCGGGCGCGTACAGTGTGGACGGGGAGGTCCCAGGTGGAACTGGTCTCGAAGCATAGGCTTCGCTTGTACTCTGGGCGATCGCACCCTGAGCTGGCTTCGGACATCGCGGGGCACCTGGGGATCGAGGTTGGCCCGTGCGAGCTTGTTGATTTCCCCAACGGGGAGATCCGCGCCCGCTTCGGCGAGTCCGTACGGGGAGCGGACGTGTTCATACTGCAGACGCATTACTCCGGAAACGGCCGCTCGGTGAACGATCTGCTGATGGAGCAGTGGGTCATGATCGATGCCGCCAAACGGGCGTCCGCCAAGCGGATTACAGCCGTCTGCCCCCGTTACGGCTATGCCCGCCAGGACCGCAAATCGAGGAGCCGCGAGCCCATCACTGCGAGGATGGTCGCTGATTTCTTCATGGCTGCCGGTGCCGAAAGGATAATGTCTGTCGACCTGCACTCCGGCCAAGTCCAAGGGTTTTTCAATGGCCCGGTTGACCACCTGACTGCCGTGCCGCTCCTGACCGCTTACCTGAGGGCCAACCTCGCGGGTGATTTCGTCATGGTCTCGCCGGACACGGGCCGCACAAAAACCGCTGAGAAGGCGGCTCGCAACGCTGGCGACGTCGACATGGCATCGGTTTACAAGCGTCGCAGCGTCGACCGGGTGGGCCACGTCGAAGCCCTTGATGTTATGGGCGATGTACGGGGCCGGATGTGCGTCCTGATCGACGACGAGATCGACACTGCTGGGACCCTTTGTGAAGCCGCCAAGATCCTGTACCAAAAGGGTGCAACCGATGTGTGGGCAACAGCAACGCACGGGCTCTTCTCGGAACCGGCCATCGACAGGCTTAAGAACTCCAACATCTCGCGCGTGGTGGTCACCGACACCGTGCCGTTGCCGTCGGAGAAGCAGATCGAAAAGATCGAAAGCGTCCCGGTGTCCAAGACATTCGCCGATGCCATCCGGGCCGTCTTCGAGGAGGGCTCAGTCTCGGAAATCTTCGGCGGCGAAAACCAGAACTAGTGTCCCGACGGGCAAATGGTCCCGAAGGCAAGGTCCCTGCAGCAGAACTAGCTCGGTTGAGCCCAGCTCAGCACGTCGCCACCGGCATAGGGCACGTTCGGCAGGTCCGTGGCGCTCCGGCCGGTGACGACCTTCAGGGCCCCGGTGCCGACTAACTCGGGCACCGGTAAGCGTAGCGTGGCCGTCCCCTGCGGCCCAGCCACAGCCTCCGCAATGGCGACCGCGCCCGCACCGCCCGCAACGCCCTTACCCTTCACACCGCTCACACCGACCGCGCCGCTCACACCGCCCGAGGAGCTCACACCGCCCGAGGAGCTCACACCGCCCGAGGAGCTCACACCGCCCGAGGAGCTCGCTAGCGCGACCCGAGACCCCTCACGTAGGCCACGAAGGACCATGGGTGCATCGTCTGCCACCCAGAAGTCGTTGAACCGCGCGTAATAGGCCGGCGCCGAGCTTTGCACCTCGAGGTACGCCTGGAACGGGGCCGGCATCTTCAGCACCAGACGCTCACTGCTGAAAATCTTGTCTGTGCCGAACCAGACAGAAAGGCTGTGGCTCCCGTCCGTGACGACGGTAACGGCCTGACTTGCCAGGAGGGTGGCATGTTGCGGGACGGGCTGCCATTTCGACGCCCAGAGCACCTGCGTCGACGCCCCGGCGACCAGGCCATGCGCGTAGCCCACTTGCCAGCGGTAGCCGCCACTCCGGCTGACTGCTGCAACAACTATGTAATTGATAACGCCGTTTTTTTGTGTCGTGGCAGTCTGGACTGCGAAAACGGCAAGTCCGCGTCCCTTTGCCCCTAGGGGTAGGGCTGTCGGCGAGATGACAGCGTGCCAGGCCACCGTAGGGCCGGCGGCGTGGATCGTCGAGGCGAACCAGCCCGCCCAACCATCATGGGCTTTGATCCCTACCGCGAGACCAGCCGTCGTCTCGGATACCCAGCCGAGCCTCGGGCCGGCCGAGCCGTCCACGACATATTGGTCTTGGAGCTGTCCCAGAGCTACCAACTTGTCGAGTGGGTCAGCCACGAGCAGGCCGGAGTGCAGCCGGGACAAGCCAGGGGGAAGTGGGCGGGCCGGGGCTGGCGACGGCCACGCTGTCAGGTAAATGACACTGACGAGCATCACAACCGCGGCCGCGCTCAGGTACAAACGGAGGTCCCTTTTGGGGGTTAGCGTCGCGGGGTGTGCCCGGACGGCCCGGCTGGGCCGGGCCTCAGCCGCCTGTTCCCCCCGTAGCCTGCGCCGGCTCAAAGTGCTCGGTAGCACGTGAAGTCCACCTCGGAGAAAGCCCGGTCGCCGGCGGCCACGGCGAGTACTGCGAAAACGGCGCTCCCAGCCGCGAAGCCGGCGGCGGCGGCGGCGGCCAACGACGTGGCGCCCGACAGGCTGAGGGCACCCGAGCATGCGAGAAGGACCGCGGCCCCCGCGAGGGCACTGGCGACGGCGTGGCCCGGCGAGGAGAGCCCGAACAACAATTGGGACGCGAAAGTGGCTATCGAGAAGAAGAAAAAGCCTGCGCTGCACGCGTACAGCAGCCCTGGGTGGGCAGCCATCCCGTGGGCAACCAACCAGCTGTGCGCGATGGCGGGCAGGACAAGGTCCACGGCTGCTGCCGCGCCGGCAGCAGCCACGGCCGCCCACAGCAACTGCGCCCGCCAGTGACGCCTCAGCACTGCACGTGCGCGGCCGACGGACCCGATGCGCTCATTCTCGAGCGTGGCCGGCAGCACATGGCGAGTAATTCGGTCTGCTGCAACGGCGCCGAACCCGGCGACCGGGAGCAAGCCAACTAGTGCCATACCGCTCGCGAGAGAGAACTGGGGGTTGAACCCGTAGCGCCCCAACCAGGCCCCACCGCTGATCAGCTGCGGGAGCGAGACGAGGCAGAAGTAGGCGAGGCCGAACGCGCCGTAGGGTGCAACGGCCCGAGCTACCGCTGGTCCTGATGGCTTCCATAGCCTTCGCTCCCCGCCTGAATGGTGCCGCGCCTCCGGGCTTCGCAGGAGCCACCATCCGTCCACCATCCACGTAAGTGCCGCCATCGAGGCCACGAGGCGGACCTGCCATACGGCGAGGTTGACGGGGTCTATGTACGCGCCGAGGTGAGTGGCGTGCCAGGCAAGCAAAGCGCCAGCCCCACCTACGATGACCATCATGGGGATCATCGCGTTGCGCAAGTAAAAAGGAGCCAGGCCCAGTTGCAGAGCGGCGATGGCAAGGCCGGTGGCCAGCCCTAGGCGGTTTGCAGCCGGGGGCCCTCCGGCCGACAGGACCGTTCGGATGAAATAGGCAGCGAAACAGGCTGAGAACGCGACGATCATGCCCGTGCCGAGTACGCGTTTGGTCAGGTACGCGAGCATCCCGTTGTCGCCCAGGCCAAGGTAAAACGATGCCCTGCGCCCGAAAGCCTGGATGAAAGGGCCTGTAAAAATCAGCGCCAGGCATGCGGACATGGTCACCGAGCTCGCGATCGACGGCAGCTCGACTTTCGAGGACCAAAAGGAAACTCCTGCAACGAGCATGGTCGAGAGGCTGACCAAGAGAGGTGCTGAGAATAGGAGGCCTTTGCAGAACGACCTTGCGGCTTCCAGTGCCAATCGGACGTGGCCTTGCGGAGCGTCCGGCTCGTCCTCGACGTCTTGAGCGGCGATCGTTTGTCCCTGAGCGTAAACGGGCACAAGGGCGTATACGGCTCTTGCCAGCTCCATGAGGTCGGCCGCCCCCGTGGCCCTCACGCGGCCCGGGCTGTAGCCACAGGTCTCCAGCACAACGGCGACCTCGATCGCGCTGAGCGGGTGCGGGCATTTCATAAGGACCGTGGTGACCGCTAGGTGTACCGGCAGATCGCCGGCGTCGGGCACCGAGTGTGCCGCCGTCTGCTCCGTCGCGCCGAACGGCCTAGTGCCGAAGCCACCTTTGTTTTCTGGAAGAGTGCCCAGAAGGCTCATGGGCTGGCTGCGGCAAACTGAGACGGGGGAAACTCAGACGGGGCAAAATGAGATGGAAGGTTCCCGGCAAGTTGCTGGTAGACCTCCGCGTAAGCGGAGAGGAACCCTACGACCCCGAAGCGCTCGAGCGCTCGCTCACGCAGCGCCAAACCGACGATAAGGCGCTCTGGTTCCGGCGCGAGCAGCACGGCGGAAAGAGCATTCGCGAGGGCCCGGGGGTCGCCGGGCTCGACGAGCAAACCTGGACCACTTTCGCCCAGTCGGATGCCGCCGAGCGCTTCGCTCACCCCGCCCACGTCGGTGGCAACGGTGGGCCTGGCCGCCAGCATCGCCTCTACCACCGTGTACGGGAAACCTTCTGTGACCGACGAAAGGGCAATGACCTGGCAAGCCCCGTACGCGGCCGGCAGGTCGTCCGTCGGCCCCTCGAAGCTGAGGGCCGAAGGCTGTAGGCCGCCCCCGTCATCCCAAAGGCCGAGCGATGAAGCCAGTTTCTTGCATTGTGCCAGGTACGACTGCGAGCTGGCCGGTCCCCAGATCAGGAGCCTCGCCGTCGGAACGGCTTTGCGCACGAGAGAGAATGCCCTGATCAGCGTCACTACATCCTTCAGCGGGTCTATCCGCCCGACGTAGCCGATGGTCGGTGGCCCGGGAGGCGGCCGCAACGGCAGAGCCGACAGGGCCACGTCGTTCGAGGCGTTGTAAATGACCCTCACCCGCTGCGGGTCGACGCCAAGAGCGGCCTCCCATCCAGCGTTGTAACCGCACACCGGTGTGAGGATGTCGGCTTCCCTATAAGCCAGCTCCGTGACCGCCCGAAAGAAGTTGACGAGCAAGAACTTTTCCTCGACGGGTTTTGGGGCAAGGGCCATGAACCGTTCTCGGAGATAGATCCCGTGCTCGGTAAGCACCATCGGCGTGCCGTAGCGGTACTTGGCCACGACAGCGGGGAGTGCGCAAAGGCCCGCGGCGGAGGTGTGGACCACGTCGCAGCGGGGGATCGGCGCGCTTAGCGGGAGCAGGAAACGAAAAAGAGCACGACCGAAATCGATCGCTCCCTTGGTGCTCGTCCTGGCCATCAAGGCGTTGGCGCGGAGCTGGTCGAGCATCACCAGCCACGTCGCTCGGCTTGCCAGGGCCCTGCGCAGGTCGTGGCGCTCTGCAAACTTGGCAACCTCGGCCAGAGCATCTCCGAGGGCTGCCGGGTTGGCTTCGCGCGATGCCAAAGCGCTTACGAACGGCTCCCAACACGGCAGGAAATAACGCCTTACCTCTGTGGGAGAGGTCCTCCATGCGCGCCTCCACGAGCCAGGCACCCGGAGGTACTCCTCGGCCATTTCCGAACCCCATAGCGGTACCGGCTGGAGTGTCACATTTGGGGGCAGGTCGAAAGCCAGGCGGTAGAAGGGGTTGTCGACTATTGCAGCGACGTGGAACTCGTGGTACGGCAACCCGCGTACCAACAGGTCTGCCCACGTCGACACGCCCCCGACAACGAAAGGGTAGGTGCCCTCCGTCGACAGGTATACCTTCACGGGCGTCAGGCCCGCTCGAGCAGACCGAGCGCCTCGCCAACGGCAAGTGCTTTGGTCAGGCACTGCTGGGCCAGGGGTAGGTTCCCTGCTTCCAGGAAAGCGCGGGCCGCTTCCCGGTAGGCGCTGAACACCCCCTGAGGCAGGGTGTTCGCCCCTTCGGCGATGTCCAGGTAGGACTTGCCTGCGAGGCGCAGGAACCTGTTGGACTCGTCGGCCCTCCCGATGGAGCGCGCCGATGCGGCCGCAGCCCTGAAAGCGACGGAGGCGCGCTGGGGTGAACCCGCTGCCATGGCTGCGGCCGCCTCAGCCTCGAAAGCCGCCAGGGCCTGGGGGTGATCGGCTTGGCGGTGGGCGGCCACCCCACGCAACCACTGATCGGCTCGCCGTTCGTTCCTTGCCGGCGTCCCGGGAGTGCCGACTTCCACTTGGACGAGCTGCGCTTGGCCCGTTTCGGGGCCGAGGCGGAGCAACCAACGGTCGCAGTTGACGGTCACCTCGGCGTGGCGTGCCGCGCCCATTTCACAGAAGATGGCCCGCGCCAGGACGTGCAGCGCTTCGAAGGTAGCAAGCAGGGTGAGGGGCAGGTCGGCCTCGTAAAGGCCTTCGCCGACTGTCCCATCGTGGAAATAGGAGGGGCCTACCGCGAGCAGCACTTTTCCAACAGGAGCGACCGGCCCCTCCTGTTCCAGCTCTCGAGCCGGCTCTGCGCCGATGGATCCGTTTAGCTCAGTGCCGTCCGAGCCGTTGGCCCAAACCTGATCAGTCCCCGAAGGTTCGTCCGAGGCTTCTTCGAAGACCTCGTCTTCCGCGGCCCTCTTGTCCCGCGACCTCACCATGGTTGCCCGTTCTGCCGACAGGTCGAGGTCGGCCTGCCTACGCTTTCGGCGTGAAATCGCGTGGAGTTCCATAGGTCCTCATTCAATAACCACATCGGCAGACTCGGTCCAGTCCTGAACGCCTGGTCGGCGATGGCCAA
>Ga0302326_10008543_pt1 | contig 22569 bp, 23 predicted proteins | sample Palsa_T0_3_FD_202264 | JGI IMG/M metagenome (GOLD analysis project Ga0302326, IMG submission 202264) | Peat permafrost microbial communities from Stordalen Mire near Abisko, Sweden - Palsa_T0_3 | ecosystem: Environmental > Terrestrial > Soil > Palsa > Peat permafrost | place: Sweden: Abisko... | reverse complement strand
GTTCGGCGCCGTCGCGCGCTCTCTCCTGCCATGGAGATCGAGAGCAAGCGCGACGAGGTGAGAGCGACGTTTCCGCGCGCCGAAGCTGCGGCGCTGCTGGAGGCGGCTGCCGACGGGCTCACGATCATCCTGGCGCTCGAGATGTTCCGGATCACCGCGACCACGGAACGGGCGATCGAGAAGCTTCGCTCGGGCGTCGCCGGGCGCGGCGCGAACATCACGGCGACGTTCACTCGGGTTGAGGCCGCCGCACTCGACAAGGCGGCGGATGTCGGCCTTCGAGTGATCCCGGAGTTCCCGCTCGAACGAGATCATGACGCCGCGAGGCGCGGCCTAGCCAAGCTCACCGCCGCGATCCGGGCCGTCACCCCGGCGAGGTGAGCGAACACCTAAACGGGGGCAAGGTGTCGGCGAAAGCCGTATTTCGCCTGTCCTATTGCTTAGCTCTACAAGCAGCTTGACAATACAGCTGATTGTTTCTGACCTAAGTCCGAGGTCAGAGAGATGTTCTTGGAACCATTCGTCCCCCACGCCGTTTCCCGCCGGAGTTCTCATGAAAGGAACGTCGTTATGCGCATCTTTACGGCCGCCATCGGCCTTGGATCGTACTTGGCCGTTATTAGTGGTGGCTCACTCGTTACCACCGCTGCGGCCGCGGATCCGGCGTCTACAACCTACGTGGCGTGCAATCAGTCCGGCGACTGCTGGCGGGTGCACCACAGGTATGCTTACGGGCCTGACGCGCCGATCACCTACTACAATTCCGATTGGTATGACGCCCACCAAAGTGACGGGAATGTGCACTGGCGCTCCGACCCGGACAATGACCGTGGGTATTACGAGCAGGATGGGAGTTGGCACGCGGATCCGGGCGCGCGCGCCTTGGCGGGCGGAGCGACGGGCGCCGGTATCGGCGCGGCAATCGGGTGTATTGTGACGATTCCCATCGGCTGCGCCCCGGGCGCGGCGGTCGGCGCAGCCATAGGTGGCGGCACGGGCGCCGTCGCTGGCGCCGCCTCGACGCCACACCACGATCACGATGACGCGCCAGCCGACGACCACTAGTTGTGGAGCCTCAACAGGTTGTCCTCAGGTAGGCCGAGGCGGCTGATGGGTGTTTGAGACTTTATCCCGCCGTGTGGTCGATGCCAGTTGTATCGGTGCAGCCAGCCGGGCAAGGCGTCGGCGCGATGGCCGGAGCTGGGGTAGGCCTGCGCATAGTCCCACTCTCGCAGGGTGGCCTGGACGAAGCGCTCGGCCTTGCCGTTGGTCTTGGGCGTATAGGGCTTGGTGAAGATGTGCTTCAGGCCAAGCTTGGCGCACGTTTTCGCGAAGGCCTTGGATCGGTAGCAGGAGCCGTTGTCGCTCATGACGCGCCGCACGGCGAGCTTCCAAATCCGCCAGCGCGGGCGACCTTGGCGCCCTGCTGCGGCGCGCCGGGCCTTCCCTGACCACTGAGCTGATCGAAACGATGGCGGCCGGCGCTAGCCCGGCGGCGGCGCGCCAGCGGATCGTGCGCGCCCTTGGCGTGGATGACGGCGACATCGTCCGCCTCGCCGGCATCCGCTTCCGGCACAACGCCCGCTTCCTCTATCTGGCCGACCAGTTCGGCGACCGTGCGTTCTGGGAGGCGCTCGAGCGGGCGTTCCGGCGCTCCGGCCAGGCCTACTGGCGCGCGGTCGTCGGGCTACGCGCGCGAGGCGGGCGCGTGCCGGCTTGGCTCTTCGCCACCACCTGCGGCGCCCCCGGCGCGCGCAAGGGCCAGCTCTCCCCAGTGCGCATCCTCGAGCGATTGCAGGCTATCCAGCTGCTGGCCGTGGAGACCGACGACGACGGTGAGGAGGAGTACGTGCGCTTCCTGCCCTTCGCCTACTTGAAGGATCCGCCCGTGCGAGTCCGGGCGCGCCTGCTCGCCGAGCAGGTGGCTCTCGAGGGCGCCAAGGAATGGGTGCGGCGCCTCTGCTTTGGCAGCTACGACCAGGTGCGCCTCCGCCAGGGAGAGCCGGCGCCGGACGTGGCGAGTGTCGCCTGGACCCTTCGGCGCCCTCCACATGCGCCCCCTCGTCTCGGTGCACGCCGGCCGTGCCAAGCCCGGGTTTGTGGTCGCCGATGTCCTGCTGCGCGGCGTGGTCGAGGCCGAGGCCGTCGAGGCTTTTGTGGGCAAGTACGACCTGGCCGCGCGCCCGGCCGGCGTGGGTCCACGCCCTCGCCTGGTTGCCGGCGCAGCCGCCCTGGAGGCGCCGCACCGCCTTGGCTGGAAGGACAGGGACGCCTTGCGCGCCTATACCGGCCAAGCCCGGTCGGCGGCCATCAGCAAGATCATGGACGAGCACTAATTCCGCCACCCCCTTGCCCGGGCCGCCCGCTCAGGGACCGCTGCCTTGCCCGAGCACGCGGCGCCGCCGGTAAGCGGACCATCTGAAGGTCAGCTTTGAGCCAGCAACGATCATACGGATCGCGGCTTACGAAGGCGTCGAGATGGTGCAATCCGGCTGGGCTTTGTCAGGCTCGCCGAGGCGCTCGCTTGCGAATCGCGACCGACGAGCTTGCAGCAGCGGCTTACGTTCTGCTTATGACCAGCGCGATAGAGCCTGCGGTCGCGCCTAGGTCGGCCGCTAAGTAAATATTTTCTTTGGAGAAAGTTTGGCGCGCTCGGAGCGATTCGAACGCCCGACCCCCAGATTCGTAGTCTGGTGCTCTATCCAGCTGAGCTACGAGCGCGCACCCGCCTTGCGGCGAAGGCGCGGAACCTAGTCGCCGAGGCTGGAAAGTTCAAGGCGTCGTGCTGGCGTGCCGCACCGAGGCCTCGATCAGGTCGAGGCGGTCCCTGGCGAAGCCCTTGCGCACTTTCACCCCGTCGGCGCCGAACTCCAGCAGCTCGTCTCCGGCCGCGGTGTAGCGCGGCCAGGCCGGGCCGCCGGCGGCGGCGGGATCGCCGGTCTTGGCGAAGGCGACCCAGTAGGCGTGCATGGCGTCGGAGACCTTCTGGTCGTCCGCCGTCGCGGCGGGGATGTCGCGGCCGCCGTAGCTGATCGGCTGCTGTGGCAGGGTGTCGAACACATAGGGAACCTCCGAGCCGTGGGCGGCGCCGAAGCTGGTCGGCCGCGCGGCGGCCGGCACATAGGAGAAGTGGTAGACGAAGGCGCTTTGGCCCTGCTTGGCCATCTGCCGCGCCAGGTCCCGGTCAGGCTCGGTGATCATGGTGTCGGTCAAGAGCTCGCGCGCCACCTCGGGGGCGGGCTGGCCGCCGTAGACCGCGAGGACCTTGGCCGGATCGCCGGCTCGGGCGATCACCGGACCCGGGAGGTCGGCGACGCGCGGAAACAGGCTGGCCTCGTAGCTGTTGCCGCCCTCGAGGTAGGGCACGTGCGCCTCCTCGCCCTTGGCGAAGGCCTGGTCGATGCCCTGGGTGAGGATCCTGCCGTCCAGGATCGGGCTGGGCATCGAGGGATCGCCGAGGCCGTTGAACGGGGCGTTCAGAGTATCCGCCGGCAGCGCGCGCAGGGCGGCCGCCGCGGCCGCGTCGTCGCCCTTGACGCCGTTGGCCTCGGCGAAGGCCTGGCCGAAGCCCTCGGCGGCTTTCAACGGCTTGGGCACGCTGCGGCCGAAGCCGGATTCGGAAATGGCCTTGTCGAACAGTCCATGCGCTGCCGGCGAGGTCATCAGATAGTTGACCGAGATGGCGCCGGCGCTCTCGCCGAACATGGTGACGTTGCGCGGATCGCCGCCGAAGGCCGCGATGTTGGCCCGCGTCCACTTCAGCGCGGCGATCTGGTCCATCAGGCCGTAATTCGCGATCGGGCCCGACCCCACGTCTAACGCTGGGTGGGCGAAGAAGCCGAAGCGGCCGAGGCGGTAGTTGAAAGTGACCAACACCACGCCTTTCTCGGCGAAATGAGTCCCGTCGTAGAACGGCGTCGAGCCGGCGCCCTGGACGAAGGCGCCGCCGTAGATCCAGACCATCACCGGCAGCTTGTCGCCGGTCTTGGCGCCGGCCGGGCGCCAGACGTTGAGCGTCAGGCAGTCCTCGCTCCTGGGCATGGCCCCGTAGAAGCCGCGGCCGGCCTGCATGCAGATCGGGCCGAACGCGTCGGCCGCCTTGACGCCCGACCAGCTCGGCGCCGGGCCCGGCGGTCGCCAGCGCAAATCGCCGACCGGCGGCGCGGCGAACGCGATGCCCTTGAAGCTCTCGACCTTGCCGGCGGTGACGCCCGAGACGTCGCCCTGGCGCGTGTGGACCACGTCGGCGAGCGCCGGTCCTGCCGTCAGCACCACCGCGGCGATCGCCGCCGCCAGCCGTCTGATCGATCCGCCCAATCCACCCTCCCCAGGTTGTCGTTGTTCGAGCTTGGCCCGCCCTGTGCGGCGCGATTCAACGCCGCGTCAAGCGAAGTTCCGTCGCTCCCGGCAGCTCTTCCCGCGAGAGTGGGGCGCTAACCCTTGAACGCGTCCTTCGCCGCCCGGACCGCGGCGAACGCCTCGTAATCGGGGGCGCCGGTCTTGCCGACGGCGGCGGCCAGCAGCGGGGCGCGCAGGAAGGGGTTGGTGGCCTTTTCCAAGCCGATGGTGGTCGGCACCGTCCACTCGCCGCGGTCGCGGGCCGCGAACACGGCGTCGGCGCGGGCTTTCAGCGCCGGGCCGGGGTCGACGCTGAGCGCGAAGCGGGCGTTGGAGGCGGTGTATTCGTGGGCGCAGTAGACTTTGGTCTCGTCCGGCAGGGCGGCAAGGCGCGAGAGCGAGGCCCACATCTGCTCCGGCTTGCCCTCGAACAGCCGCCCGCAGCCCAGCGCGAACAGGGTGTCGCCGACAAAGGCGATCCGATCGGCTGCGTCGAAATAGGCGATGTGGCCCAGCGTGTGGCCGCCGGTCTCGATCACCTGGAAGGTGGTCTCGCCGAGCGCCACCGTATCGCCGCCAACGACGGCGCGGTCGAGCGGTGCGATGCGGGTGACCTCCGCGGGGCCGACGATCTGGCAGCCGGTCGCGGCCTGGATCTCGGCGTTGCCGCCGGCGTGGTCGGGGTGCCAGTGGGTGTTGAGGATGAAGTCGAGCCCCCAGCCGGCGGTCTTCAGCTCGCGTAGGATGGCGGCGGCGGCGGGGGTGTCGATGCAGCCGGTCTTGCCGCTGGCGTCGTCGCGGATGAGGAAGCCGTAGTTGTCGCTGAGGCACGGGAACTGGCGGACGGTGAGGGTCATGGGCTACTCCCTGGAGCGCCTTACTTAGTCCCGAACCGCGCCAACAGGGAGACCGGATGCGCCGCGACGTGCTGGACCTGCGCGAATTCTACGCCGGAGCGCTGGGCGCGGCGGCGCGGGAGATGGTGTCGCGCAAGGTCGCCGAGGCCTGGGGCGGCCTTTCCGGGCTCGACCTGTTGGCGATGGGCTATGCGACGCCGTACCTGGAGGCGCTGGCGTCCGGCGCGCGGCGGACCATCGCCGCCATGCCGGCGCAGCAGGGGGTCGAGGCCTGGCCGCTGGGCGCGCCCAACGCCTCCGCCCTGGTCGACGAGACCGCCCTGCCCTTCCCCACCGCGCTGTTCGACCGAGTGCTGGCCGTGCATGCGCTGGAAGAGAGCGACAGCCCTCTGGCGGTGCTGACCGAGATCGGCCGGGTGCTGGCGCCGTCCGGGCGGCTGATCCTGGTGGTCGCGGCGCGGCACGGGCTGTGGGCCAACGCCGAGCAGAGCCCGTTCGGCCACGGCCGGCCGTTCTCGCGCCGGCAGCTAGAGGCGCTGGTGCGCGAAGCCGACCTGGAGCCGGCCGGCTGGACCCGGGCGCTTTACGCCCCGCCACTGGCCTGGGCCGCGCGCTGGGCCGAGGGGTTCGAGCAGGCCGGCGCGCGGCTGTGGCCGCCGATGGCCGGGCTGATCCTGATGGAGGCGCAGAAGCAGACGTTGGCGATGCGGCCGGTCCCGGTCCGCGCCAGGGCCCAGGTGTTCGCGCCGGGGGCGCTGCGGCCGGCCCGCGAGGCGTTAGGCGCGAGGTCGCTCGGCGCCGGATCCTTGGGCGGATGACGCGCGCCGCTGGCCTGGGACTTGGGAGCAAGCCCAATTGCGCCTAAATCGATGGCAGCGCCGCCTTGGCGTCCCGAGGGCCCGCCCATGAAGATGATCGTCGCCGTGATCAAACCCAGCCGCCTCGACGCGGTGCTGGAGGCCGTGACCGAGGCCGGCTCGTCGGGGCTGACCGTCACCGAGGTGCGCGGCTATGGCCGGCAGAAGGGCAAGACCGAGGTCTATCGCGGCGCCGAGTACGAGGTGAAGCTGCTGCCGAAGGTGAAGCTGGAGATCGCGGTGTCCAACGACATGACCGACGCCGTGGTCGAGGCGATCACCCGCTCGGCCAACACCGGCAAGATCGGCGACGGCAAGGTGTTCGTGATGGACCTGGAGACCGCTATCCGCATCCGCACCGGCGAGCGCGACGCGGCGGCGATCTCAGGCTGAGCCTTCGGGCGGCGTCCTAGAACAGCGGCTTGGTCACGTCGAAGATGTGGCTGACGCCGGTGGTGTTATTTCGGTGGCAAAGGAAGCAGTTGCCCTGGGCGAACCAGTTATGGTCCGACCCCTGCTGGTAGGTTTCCATGGTCGAGTTGGTCAGCTGGCTGGTGCCGACCTCGTCGCCGACGCCGCTCTTGAACGGCGTGCTCGGCGCCGCCCCACCGATCGTCCAGGTCGCGCCGGCCATGAAGTAGTTAGCGCGGATGTCGCCCGCCGAGAGCTGGCCGATGACGCTCTTGTTGACCGAGATCACCTCCGTGTTCGAAGCCGCCGTGCTGGCGTCGAGTGGGTTGGGCTTGAAGTCGAAGCCGCCGCCGAAGATCTTCCATTCGATCGTATCGCTCGGCCCGATGTCGTGCAGGGTGGTCGAGCTGGATGATATCGGGTTACCGACGATGTCGGGCGGCGTATCGAAGTTCATCAGCGCGGTGTTGAACGGCCCGGTGGTGTTCTTGGCGAACAACCAGGGGCTGGTCCCGCCCTGGGGCACGGTCTTGGGGTTGGTCCCCGAGGTCCCGTTGTACTGGTAGGCGCCGTTCGGGACGTTGCCGAAGTGCTCGAACGTCGCCCACACCAGCTCCGGATGACCGTTGACGCTGCCGACGACGTGCGCCCCGACCATCGCCAGCAGCACCGTCGTATTGGCGCCGGTCGGCTTCCAGTGCTTCGGGTCCGATTTGTCGTAGACCGGTATGCTCGCCATCATGGTGATGTACTTGCTGACGTCCGGCACGCTGCTCGCCTCGACCCACGACGTCTTCAGCTCGATCGCCAGCGCGTCTGGGTCCGGGAAGGTCTTGCCGTGGGCGGAGGCGAAGGTGGTGATCTTGGAGAGGTTCCCCGCCGTGGTGGGAAACTGGGTGGGCTTGGGCGTGATTCCGCCGTCCATCGTGCCGGTCAGGAAGTAGGCGTAAACGTCGTTGACGGTGATGGCGTAGTAGATCAGCGAGCCTTTCTCGGACATCAGCACGGCGCCGTCCGCCTGGCCCTGCTCCGGCTTGACCACCTGGCCGAGCGAGTTGACCAGGATCGGCTTGCCTTGGATGGTCAGCTTCTCCAGCACCGCGGAGTCCGCCGGGGGGACCGGACGCGCCGCGGCAGTGAGCGCCAACGGCCGCATCAGCGTGCGGATCTGCGGCTTGGCGGCGGCAATCGGCTTACCGGCCGTATCCAGGAAGGTGGCCTTGAGCGCAGGGCTGACAACGACTTTGTCGACCTCGACCGCGCGGCCGGCGCTGTTCAGCAGCTCGGGACGGCCGGTCGGGCCGGTCGGCGCTTCTTCGACCTCGGCGAGCTTGCCGCTCGCGAGCAGAACCAGAGGCAAACCATGGGGGCCGACCTGCGCGGCGCGCACGCCCATGATGTGCAGGAAGCCCGGGGTATGCGGGATCAGCGTCCGCTCGCCGCCGGCGTCGGGCGGGGAGACGTCGTAGAAGGCCGGCGAGTCGAAGATCCGACCGCCGCCGCCGCCGTAGCTGGGCGGCGCCGGCGACATCGCCCACAGGAACATCTGCTCCGACCAGCGGTAGAAGATGCAGTTGTTGGCGGTGTTGATGAAGGTCACGCTATTGGCAGGGTTGACCACGCCGTTTGGCGTGGGGGAGCCCGACGCGAACCAGCCAGAGAAGACCGGCGCCGTCACCGTGCAGGTGGCCTGGGCGTCCGCCGGCAGCAGCTGGGCGTTGGCGGACGTGATCGCCACGGTGGCCCCGCCGGCGAGCAACCCGCCGCAGACGCCCTTCAGCAGCAGCGACGCCCGATTGACGTCTTGGAACAGTCCCCTCATCGCGATCTCCCATGTTGGCGCACGCAGCCGCCCGCCCGCTCCGGTTCGGACCGGCGGCGTTTCCGGACGCAAAGCTGCAACGAACTCGGCCCAACCCGGACCGTCCTAAACAGCCACCTAGCGACGGCAACCACTTCGGGTTATCGGTGAAATACCCGTCTTAGTAGTGATTCGTAACATGCACGTAACAGCCCGGCAAGGCTTTGGTGCAACCACCATTCGCATCGTTGCGGGCTACGCGCGCGGCGGTTGTTGCGGGTTTCGGCGGCCGGTCAGACGTCGAATCTCACGTGGGTGAGCGCCTCGGACAGCTCCCACAGGCGAGCGGCGACCGCCTGGTCCTGCGCGGCCTGGGAGATGCGCGCCGGCGCCGGCGGCCCGACCAGCTCGAACATGCGGCAGGGGCCGTAGTAACCGCCTGGCTCAGCGTCGGGCGAGGTGGCGGCGAAGAGCTGTGGCAGGGCCCCGTCCGCGGCGGATTGGCTGGCCCAGGGCGCGATCAGCACGCCGCCGACGCGCGACATCAGCGAGCCCAGGCCAGGACCGTTAGCGATCAGCTCGGTGCGGGCGTAGCCGGGGTGGGCGGCATCGCTCAGCAGCCCCCAGCCGCCCGCGTCGCTGCGGCGTTGCAGCTCGAAGGCGAACAGCAGGTTGGCGAGCTTCGACTGGCCGTAGGCGGGCCACGGTCGGTAGCGCTTGCGCCATTGCAGGTCGTCGAAATCGATCTTGCCGGTGTGGTGCGCCCCGCTGCTGACGGTGGTGACGCGCGGCGCCTTGGCGGCGTGCAGCAGCGGCAACAGCCTGCCGGTCAGGGCGAAGTGGCCCAGGTGGTTGGTGCCGAACTGCAGCTCGAAGCCGTCGAGCGTGGCCTCGCGCCGCGGCGGCGCCATGACGCCGGCGTTGTTGACCAGCAGGTCGATCGGCTCGCGCACCGCCTCCATCTGGCCGGCGAAGTCGGCGATGCTGGCGAGACTGGCCAGATCGAGGCGTTCGAACACGATGCTCGCGTGAGGATGCAGGTTGAGGATCCGCACCACCGAGCCGCGCCCCTTGGTCTCGTTGCGGCCGGCAAGGATGACGGTGGCGCCCGCGGCCGCCAGCGCCAGCGCGGTCTGGTAGCCAAGCCCGCCGGTCCCGGTGACGACGGCGCGGCGGCCTTTCTGCGGCGGGATGTCGGCGAGGGTCCACATGAGTCGCTAGTTTAACCGAATAGGTCCCTCCGTGGCTTTCCTGTTGGCAATATCGCCGCCGAGTTCGCGCGGCTGAGCAGGAACAGCGCCGACTCGGCGCGCCAGTTCTCCAGCGCCCGCTTCGGCTCGATTGGGCGGGCCGGCTTGCCGTTGGCCAGCGCAGCGCAGGCCTCGATGCGCAGGTCGAGATCGTCGCACAACTGGGTGAAGTCGCGGACGGTGCACAGGTGGATGTTGGGCGTTCCCCACCAGGGCGTCGGCAGCACATCGGTCAGCGGCATCCGCCCGTGGCTCAGCAGGTCGAGGCGAATGCGCCAGTGCCCGAAGTTGGGCAGGGAGACGATCGCGCGCTCTGCGATGCGCAGCAGCTCGGAGAGTACGTGCCGGGGCTGGCGCACCTGCGGCAGCGTCTGGGACAGCACGGCGTAGTCGAACGCCTTGGCCGGGAAGTAGTCGAGGTCGTCGTCGGCGTCGCCCTGCACCACCGCCAGACCGCGGGCCATGCAGGCCGAGACACCCTCGGGGCTGATCTCCAGGCCGCGGCCCTCAACGCCCTTCTCTCGCGCCAGCAGCTCCAGCAGCTCGCCCTCGCCGCAGCCGACGTCCAGCACGCGCGAGCCGGGCCGCACGAGCCGCAGGATCTCGCGGAAGTCCTCGCGGGTGGTCACCCGCAGCCCCGCGCCGGCGCCCCAGACCTGAGGAAGCCGGCCAGGGCGGCGTGGAACACTGGCTCCTCGAGGAAGAAGGCGTCATGACCCTTGTCGCTCTCGATCTCGACGAAGCCCACCTGGGCGCCGGCGGCGTTCAGCGCGCGGACGATCTGGCGGCTCTCCGGCGTCGGATAGAGCCAGTCGGACGAGAACGAGAACACGCAGAAGCGCACGTCGCGGGCTTTGCGGAACGCCTCGGCCAGGCTGCCGCCATGGCTGGCAGCGAGGTCGAAATAGTCCAGCGCCCGGGTGATGTAGAGGTAGGAGTTGGCGTCGAAACGATCGACGAAGGCGGCGCCCTGGTGGCGCAGATAGCTCTCCACTTGGAAGTCGGCGTCAAAGCCCCAGGACAGGCCGTCGCGTTGCAGCTCGCGGCCGAACTTACGCTGCAGCGCCGCCTCCGAGAGGTAGGTGATGTGGGCGGCCATGCGGGCGACGGCGAGGCCCTTTTCCGGCCGCACCCCGTGCCGAGCATAGTCGCCGCCGCGCCAATCCGGATCGGCCATGATCGCCTGGCGGCCGACCTCGTGGAAGGCGATGTTCTGGGCCGAATGGCGCGCCGCGCAGGCGATGCAGACCGCGGCGTAGAGCCGCTGCGGATAGTCGGCCGCGAACTGCAGCACCTGCATGCCGCCCATCGACCCGCCGACGGCGGCGTAGAGCTTGTCGACGCCCAGCGCGTCCAGCAGCATGGCCTGGGCGCGGACCATGTCGGCCACGGTCACCACCGGGAACTTCAGCCCGTAAGGCTCGCCGGTGGCCGGATCGATCGATGAGGGCCCGGTAGAGCCGCTGCAGCCGCCGATGACATTGGTGCTGATGACGAAATAGTGGTCGGTGTCGAGCGGCAGGCCGGGCCCGACCATATTGGCCCACCAGCCGGGCTTACCGGTGAGCGGGTGGCGGGAGGCGGCGTGCTGGTCGCCGCTCAGCGCGTGGCAGACCAGGACCGCGTTGGTCCTGGCCTCGTTCAGCCGGCCGTAGGTGTTGTAGGCGACCTCGAGCCCGTCGATCCGCGCGCCGGAGTCGAGGCGCAGCGGCCGGTCCGCCGGGAAGCGCATCACGCCGCCCTGCGTTTCGATCAGCCCCGCCGATGACTCGCCGTCGCTCATGGGGCGCCTCTCGGACGCCAAACCGGGCGCGCTGTCAACGTTTTGGCGGGCCCAGCTCCACACGCCAGCTTCACCTTGACGCCGGGTCCGGGTCGCGGCGGGCGCGCCGGGTCTGGTAGCATGGACGCCGATGCGCCGACTCATCCTGTTCCGCCACGCCAAGGCCCAGCCACGCGGCCCCGGCCAAGACGACTTCGACCGCCCGCTCGCGCCGCGCGGCCGGGAGGACGCGACCATCGTCGCCCGGGCGCTGGCCGAGCACGGCCTGGCGCCGGACCTGGCGCTGGTCTCGCCGGCCAGGCGCACCAGCGAGACCTGGATCAGCGCCCAGGGCGCCTTCCCGCCGGCCAGGACCGAGCTGGCGCCCGGCCTCTACGACGCAACGCCGGAGGCGATCCGCGAGGCGATCGACGACGCCGCCGACCGCTGCGACACCCTGATCGTGATCGGCCACAATCCCGGCCTGCACGAGGTGGCGGTCGAGCTGCTAATAGACGCGTCCGCCTCGGCCGCGGAGATCGAGCCGGTGGCGGCGCGCTTCCCGACCGCTACGGCCGCGGTCTATGCGATCGACGACGCCGGCCGCGCCCGCCTCGACGGCCTCTACCTCGCCAGGGAGCTCGGCGGCGAAGGCGACGGCTGAAGATGGTGAATGTCTACAAGATTGCCGCCCAGGCCGACTGGGACGCCGCCTTGCGGGCCGGGGCGTTCGAGGGCGCCGCGATCGACCTGCGCGACGGCTACATCCACCTCTCCACCGCCGCCCAGGCGCAGGAGACCGCGCGGCTGCACTTCGCCGGCCAAAGCGGGCTGGTGCTGCTGAGGCTCGACGCGGCGGGACTGGGCGCGGCGCTGAGGTGGGAGCCGTCCCGCGGCGGCGCACTGTTTCCGCACCTGTATGGGCCGTTGGACTGCAGGTTGGTCGAGGCGGTGACGGAAATTGCGCTGCAGGCCGACGGGACGCCCAAGCTTGGAGACTTGGCGCCGTGAGCGTCCTGCACACGCTCGCCACCCGTGCGCTGCAGTTTCTGCCCGCGGAGAACGCCCATCGGGCGACGATCAAGGCGCTCAAGGTCGGGCTCGGGCCGCGGGCGACGGCCGAAGACCCGGCGCTCGCAGTGGAGCTGGCCGGTCTGCGCCTGCCGAACCCGATCGGGCTCGCCGCCGGCTTCGACAAGGACGCCGAAGTCCCCAAGGCCATGCTGGCGGCCGGGTTCGGCTTCGTCGAGTGTGGAACGGTGACGCCGCGGCCGCAAGCCGGCAACCCACAGCCAAGGTTGTTTCGCCTGACCGAGGACCAGGCGGTGATCAACCGGCTCGGCTTCAACAGCCAAGGGCTGGAGCCTTTCGCCGCCAATCTTGGCCGGCGCGGGGCGGGCGTCGTCGGCGCCAACATCGGCGCCAACAAGGACGCCAAGGACCGGATCGGCGACTACCTCACCGGGCTGAAGCGGCTCTGGGGACTGGCGGACTATTTCACCGTCAACGTCTCCTCACCGAACACGCCGGGCCTTAGGGCGCTACAGACCGGCGCGGCGTTGGCGGAGCTCCTGGGACGGATCCGCGAGACGCGGTCGGCGCTGGCCGGCCACGCGCCGGTGTTCCTGAAGGTGGCGCCGGACCTGGAGGACACCGAGATCGAGGCGATCGCCGAGGCCGTGGCGGCAAGCGGCTTCGACGGCGTCATCGTCGGCAACACCACGCTGTCGCGCCGCAACGACCTCAGGTCGGACCATCGCCGCGAGGCGGGCGGCCTTTCCGGCGCGCCGCTGATGGCGCCCTCGACGCGGGTGCTGGCCGATTTCCACGCCGCATCCAAGGGGCGGTTCGCCCTGATCGGCGTCGGCGGGATCGCCTCGGGGGCGGACGCCTACGCCAAGATCCGAGCCGGCGCGAGCGCGGTGCAGCTCTATTCGGCGCTGGTGTTCCACGGGCCCGGCCTGGTGACGGCGATCCGCCGCGACCTGAAGGCGCGGCTCACCGCCGATGGATTTTCCAGCCTCACCGCAGCGATCGGCGCGCGGTGAACGCCCGTCGCATCGCGGCCGCGCCGACGTTTGCGCCACTCGCCTGGCGCGACGGTTCCGTTGCCGCGAACCCTGCGCTCTAGTAACGGGACATGATGGCGGACGACGCGCCTTTGTCCGACCCGGCCCAGCGAGGCGGCCGCCGCGTGCTATGGCCCGGCGGGCTTTCGGCCCGTCTGCTGCTCGCCACGCTGCTCGTGGTGGTGCTGGCCAATGCGGTCATCGTCCCGGTGCTGCTCGCCAACCGCCAGCGCGACTGGCTCAGCGAGAAGGTCGCGGCCGGCGAGCTGGCCTCGTTCGTGGTCAACGTGCCCCAAGGCAAGGTGACCCAACAGGTCAAGCAACAGATCCTCAAGACCGCCGGCCTGGTCGCGGTGGGTGTGCGAGCCTCCGATGGCGTGATGCGTTCGGTGTTGGCGCCGGCGAAGCCGCGCAAGGCGGACTACAGCATCGACCTGCGCCAGGAGGACCTGCTGAGCCAGATGTCCGGCTCTCTGGACACGCTATTCGGGGGCGGCGACCGCCTAGTGGAGGTGCAAGACCGGCCGCACTACCTCTCCGGCGAGGTGGTCGAAATCCAGGTTCCGGACGCACCGCTGCAGTCGATCCTGGTCGACAACGCCCGCGAGCTGCTGCTGGGGGCGATCCTCACCTCGGTGATGGCCGGGGCGCTGGTCTACCTGTTCCTGACCTTCTTCCTGATCCGGCCAATCCAACGGATCACCCGCTCGATGGAGCGCTTCCGCGCCGATCCGGAGGACCCCGCCGCGCACCTGCCGCCATCGGGCCGGCACGACGAGATCGGCCGCGCCGAGGTGGAGCTCGACCGGATGCAGTCAGACCTCAGCGCCGCGCTGGCTTCGCGTGCGCGGTTGGCGGCGCTGGGCGAAGCGGTGGCCAAGATCAATCACGAAATGCGCAACATGCTGACCAGCGCCCAGCTGGCGTCGGAGCGGCTGGCGACCTCGGGCGACCCGGTGGTGGCCCGCACCCTGCCGCGGCTGGAACGGGCGCTGGAGCGCGCCGTGACCCTGGCGGCCAACGTGCTGGCCTTCGGCCGCAGCGAAGAGCCGCCGCCGGCGCCGCGGCCCGCGCCATTGCGCGCCGCGCTGGAGACCGCCGCGGAGGATGCGCAGCTGTCTGACGAGGGCGTCAGGCTCCGGGCCGGCGTCGACGAAACCGCCCAGGTGCTAGCCGACCCGGACCAGTTGCACCGCATCCTGGTCAACCTGATGCGCAACGCCCGCGAGGCGATCGAGGGTGCCCCGGACAAGCTCGGCCACGGGGTGGTCGGCGTCGGCTTGACGGTCGAAGGCGGCGTCAGCGTGATCCGGGTGACCGACGACGGACCTGGCCTGCCGGAGCGCGCGCAGGCCAATTTGTTCCAGCCGTTCCTGGGCTCGGCGCGGCGCGGCGGCGCGGGACTTGGGCTCGCCATCTCGCGGGAGCTGGCCCAGGCCCACGGCGGCGACCTGGTGCTGGTCGAGACGGGAGCCAGCGGCACGGTGTTCGACCTGCGCCTGCCTGGCGCCCCCGACCCGCTGCCGCCGAAGCGCGGCGGGCGCAAGGCGGCGGAGGCGGACGCCTAAGCCCTACTGGCGTTCCAGGCGAAAGTCGCCGGCGTCGGGCATCTTGCCGCCGCGCTCCGCCATCAGCCGGCGGATGTCGCGGTCGATCGACCTGCGCTGCGGGGGTTGGAAGATCGGATAGCGCACGCCGCCGGCGTGCAGCGCCGACGTCATCGCGTCTGCACCGACGAAGATGAAGTAGCCCTGGTAGGCGCCGTTCACCTGCGGCGCGCCCTGCAGCCGCACCGCTTCCAGCAGCACCGCGCAGGACTCCAGCGTCCCAACGTCCCTCGCCAGGGGCGAGAAGCTGACCTTGCCGGTCGCTTGGTTGGCGCGCCAGCAGACGCCGGCCGCCTGCGGCGCCGGCGGCCCGTTGCAGGCGGCGAGGGTCGGGATGAACAGCAGAACGGCGAGGAGCATACGGACCATGTCCGGCGCAGCTTAGCCGGCGCGCCGACCTACGGCGAGGGTCAGGCGGCCAGCCCGGCCGCTTGGACCATGTCGCGCACCTGCGCCAGCTGGTCCGGCGCTGCGGCGAGTTCGGCGCGCACGGCGTCGGTGCGCAGCAGCTTCAGCGCCGCGACCTTGGCCCGGTCGGCGGCCGGACCGATCGGTCCGGCTTCGCCCATCGCCAGGCGCAGCAGGAAGCCGAGCCGATACAGCGCCGGCGCGGCCGAATGGGTGAGCGTGAAGATCAGCTTCGAGTCCGCTTCGACCAAGCCGCCGACTTCGCCGAACTTTGCCAGGATCGGCGCGAGATCGGCGGGATCGAGGCCGGCGCGGGCGCTTGACCGCTGCATCGCCGCCAGCGACGCCAATCGATGCGCCGCAGTATCGGGGCCATAGCGCAGCTCGGTCTCGAACCTCAGCGAGCCGGCGTGGCTCGCCAGATAGCGGGCCGCGGCGCGTTTGTTGACCGCCCCGACCACGTTCTCGGACAGCCAGATCAGCAGCTCGGCCTCGTCGCGGGCGCTGCCGTCGCGACCGAGCAGGCCCTCGACGAATTCGGAGGTTACCAGCATGCGCGAGCGGGCGATGAAGGCCTCGTGCACGTCGTCGGGCGGCAGCAGATGTCCCGCCGCGGCGGTCAGCGCCATGCCCAATGCGCGCAGCAGATCGATCTCGTCGTTGGGACTGGTCGGCCGCAGCCGGCGCGGACCGTTCAGCTCGCGCAGGATGCGGCGTCCGACGGCGGCGCGGACGGCGGCGAATGGCGGCAGCGCCATCCAGCGCGCCAGCCGCGCGGCGGCGCCTTCCAGCGGCGGCAGGGCGCGCTCGAGCCGCGGCTCCAACGCCAACAGCGAGGCGAGTCTGTCGCTGGCGACCAGGCGCGTCATGCCCGCCAGCTGTGCGCCGAGATCGAGATGGCCGCCCAGCAGCTCGACCAGGGCGGCGCGCGATTCCAGGATTTCCGAGAGCGGCTGCTCCAGCACCTCGAACACGAAGCTTCTGGCGACGCCCTCCTCGGGGGCCGCGTCGGCCAGGTCGAGCAGGTGCGAGACCTTGTCGGACCAGGTCGCGGCGGCGGCGAGATATCCGGCGACGCCGCCGCCCAGCAGATAGGCCCGGTCCGGCTCTCGAACCAAGCGCTCGGCGATGCCGGCGAAGGTGTCCCGGGCGAGGCCGGGGAAGCGCTCGCGCTTGGCGTCCGCCCTGACCCGCTTGATGGCCCGCTCGATCAGGCTCTGGAAACTGCGGATCAGTTCGTGCACCGAGATGTCGCGGGCCTGGGCCTCCGGTATGGCGATCTTCTGCACCGCGTGCTGCAGGTCGGTGCCGGCGGCGTCGAGTTTCTCGATCAGGTCGGGGCGGTGCAGCAACTCGAACGCCGTTGCATGGTTGCGGCTCAGCCAGGCTTCGAGCAGCCGACCGATCCGGTCCCGGGCATGGACTGTGTAGAGATCCTCCGGCGTGACGCAGAGCGGGTCGCGGTTCTCGACCACCTTCTTCTTGCGGGCGGCCTCTGTCTTGCCCTTGGAAAGGATCGAGACGCTCTGGAACTCCCGAGTGTCTGGATCCAGCGACTCCTTGCAGACGCGAACGGCGGCGACGCGCCCGCCCTCCATCATCGCCTCGGCGGTCTCGACGACCTGGGCGCGGCTCTCGTTGGCCATTTCCAGCGTCCACGGCGCGCCGGGCGTGTGGCGCACGAACAGCTCGTAATGGACCTGCAATTTCGATCCCGCCCGGCGCAAGCGCCATTTCTGTGGTGGCGCACGGTGATGCATTAGGCTTAAGGGCGTCTTGCTTTTGCGGCAGCGCGGCCCAAATGACGCCACGAACTACGGCGAGGCATGGCTCGCGTCCCTTTGGCGATAAGCTGAACTCCTTGCGGCGTCGCCGTCCATTCGTTTCCCGACGATCCGTGCGGATCGTCGGTCTCGCGCGTTCAGTGCGTGCGAAGAACAGCTGAAGAAGATCCCTATGGCGAAGATCACCCTTGTGGACGACGACGAGAACATCGTCGCATCGGTCTCCCTGGCTCTCGAGAGCCACGGCCATACCGTCAAGGCGTGCTACGACGGCGCCGTGGGGCTGGCGTCGTTGGAGAGCGATCCGCCGGACCTGGCCATTCTCGACGTGAAGATGCCGCGGATGGACGGCATGGAGGTGCTGCGCCGCCTGCGCCAAACCACGGCCCTGCCGGTGATCATGCTGACCTCGAAGGACGAGGAGATCGACGAGATCCTCGGCTTCAACCTCGGCGCCGACGACTACATCCACAAGCCGTTCAGCCAGCGCTTGCTGCTGGAGCGGGTGAAGGCGGTGCTGCGCCGCGGCCAGCCTGACGGCCCCGAGGCGGACGCCGCCCAGGCCGCCGCCAACGGGGCCAAGGCGATTAAGCGCGGCCGCTTGACGCTCGATCCGGCCCGGCACGACTGCCTGTGGGACAACCGGCCGGTGCGGCTGACGGTGACCGAGTTCCTGCTGCTGCAGTCGCTGGCCCAGCGCCCCGGCTTCGTGAAGAGCCGCGACAATCTGATGGACGCGGCCTACGATGATCAGGTCTACGTCGACGACCGCACGATCGACAGCCACATCAAACGCATGCGCAAGAAGTTCCGCCAGGTCGATCTGGAATTCGACGCCATCGAAACCCTCTATGGCGTCGGTTACCGCTACCGCGAGATCTGAACGGGCGAGACGTCCTCGCGCCGCGTCGCCGCCCTCTCGAATCGGGCGGCTGATCATCGTCCTCAATCTGGCCGGCCTCGCCATCCTGGTGGGCGGCGCGCTGCTGCTGAACGAGCTGCGCCAGGGCCTGGTCACGGCGCGGATCGAGTCACTGCGCATCGAGGGCCAGCTGATCGCCAATGTGATCGAGAAGAACGCCACCGTCGGCGATCCCGATCCGCTGCTGGTGGCCGACACCGCCAGCGACTTCCTCGACAATCTGTCGATCCCGAAGACCGAGCGGGTGCGCCTGTTCGACACCGAGGGCCACCCGATCTCCGACTCCTGGGTCGCCACCGACCGGGTCGAGGCGACTCCACTGCCGCCGGCGCTGAAGCCAGGCGAGAAGTCGTTCGCGATTCCGGGCTTCGAGCCGAAGCCGCGCAACGATGCGGCCGCCGAAAAGGCCCTGAACGACGAGATCGCCGGCGCGCTGAAGGGCGAGCTGGTCTCCGGCGTCAGGGCCGGGGAGAACGGCGGCAAGGTGGTCTCGGTCTCGATCCCGATCGAGCATGTGCGCGAAGTGCTGGGCGTCCTGACCCTCGAGGCCGGCGACGTGGATCAGATCATCGCCGCCGAGCGCGCCGCCCTGATCCCGTTCGTGGTCATCGCCGTTGCGGTGAACCTGCTGTCGTCATTCGCCCTCACCCAGCTGATCGCCCAGCCGGTGCGGCGGCTGTCGGCGGCGGCCGACAGCGTGCGGCTGAACCGCGCCCGGGCGATCGCCTTGCCCGACATCTCCGAGCGCAAGGACGAGCTGGGCGATCTCGCCCGCTCGCTGGAGGACATGACCCACACGCTCTCGGACCGGATGGAGGCGATCGAACGCTTCGCCGCCGATGTCGCCCACGAGATCCGCAATCCACTGACGTCGATCCGCTCAGCGGTGGAGACGCTGGAACTAGTCAAGGAGGGCGCGGGGCGCGACCGGCTGCAAGCCATCCTGAAGCAGGATGTCGGCCGCCTGGACCGCCTGATCACCGACATCTCCAACGCCTCTCGGCTCGATGCCGAGCTCTCCCGCGAATCGCCGCGGCCGGTGGTGCTGTCGCGGCTGCTGCGCGACATCGTGGACCTCTACGAAACTACGCGCCGCGAGGGCGACCCGCACGTGCGCCTAGTCCACGACGAGGACGATTCGGTGACGGTGGTCGGGCGCGAGGGGCCGCTGAGCCAAGTGTTCCGCAACCTGATCGACAACGCTCGCTCGTTTTCGCCGGCCGAAGGCGATGTGTGGGTGACGCTCAGCCGCGAGCGGGGCCAGGCGGTGGTCAAGGTCGACGACGGCGGCCCGGGCATGCCGCCGGAGAACCTGGAGACGGTGTTCGAGCGGTTCTACACTTCCAGGCCTCGTGGCGCGGCGTTCGGCGGCAACTCGGGCCTTGGCCTGTCGATCGCCCGCCAGATCGTCGAAGCGCACGGCGGCAAGATCTACGCCGAGAACCGGACCAACGCGGCGGGCGAGGTGACCGGGGCGCGGTTCGTGGCGACGATGCCCGCTGCAAGGGCGACGGCATGATCCTGCACGCCGGCCTCGTCGCGCTGAGACTGGGTGGATACTGGCGCGCCGCCCTGATCCAGGGGCCCTCCGGCGCCGGCAAGAGCGACCTGGCGCTGAAGGCGCTCGAGGTCGGGTTCGCGCTGGTGGCCGACGACCGGGTGGTCGTCTGGCGCTCCGGCGGCGCGCTGTTTGGCCGCGCCCCTGGGTCGCTCATGGGCCTCATCGAAGCCAGGGGTCATGGCATCGTTCGTGAATCCTGCCTGGCCTTGGCCGAAATCGTGCTTGCGGTGAGCTGTGTCGAAGCCGAAACGATCGAGCGGATGCCCGATTTAGAGACGATCGAGGTCGCCGCGGTCTGCGTGCCGCGGCTTCGGCTGAACCCCTTCGAGGCTTCCGCACCTGCGAAGCTTCGTCGCGCACTGCAACATCTTGGACACGGCCCGCAACAGGCGTATCAAGCCGGCTCTTCCGGCGGTGGGGACCGCCTTGGGACCGGGGACACCCTTTGAGGCCTCGTCGATGATCGGGCTCGTGATCGTCACTCACGGTCGCCTGGCGGAAGAATTCGTGCACGCCATGGAGCATGTCGTGGGCCCACAGACCGCCGTCAGCGCAATCTGCATCGGGCCTGACGATGACATGGAGCGCCGCCGCCGCGACATCCTGGCGGCCTGCCAGCGGGTCAACGACGGCGGCGGGGTGATCCTGCTCACCGACATGTTTGGCGGCACGCCGTCCAACCTCGCCATCTCGGTGATGGAGCAGACCAAGGCCGAGGTGATCGCCGGACTGAACCTGCCGATGCTGATCAAGCTCGCCAGCGTCCGCCACCGCGAGGACTTGCCGACCTGCGTGGCCCAGGCGCAAGAAGCGGGACGTAAATACATCTCCGTCGCTTCCTACGTGTTGTCGGGCGAGAAATAGGGGCTCATGGCCGCCGAAACCTCGGTGGAGATCGCCAACGAACGCGGCCTGCACGCCCGTGCGTCCGCCAAGTTCGTCAAGCTCGCCGCCACCTTCGACGCCGAGGTGACCGTCACCAAGGACGGCGCTACGGTCGACGCCCGCTCGATCATGGGCCTGATGATGCTGGCCGCCGGGCCCGGCAGCCGGATTACTATCAGCGCTGAGGGCGCCGAAGCCCAGGCCGCGGTCGACGCCCTGGCCGAGCTGGTGACCAACCGCTTCGAGGAAGATCGCTGAGGCGCGGGAGCCACTCCGGCCCTGCAGCGTTCGATCGCGGCGGCGTGCGTGCTACGACGCCGCAGGTTCTCCAGGTTCGAGCGATGGCCGACGCACCACGCGAAATCGAGATGAAGTTCGCCATCCCGCCCGGCCGGGCGGCCGAGGTCGCGGCGGCCATCGAGCCGCTGGCCGGCGCGGCGCCGCGCCAACAGGTCTCGACCTACTTCGACACCGAGAAAGGCGCGTTGCGCCGGGCCAGGATGGCGCTGCGGGTGCGTCGATCGGGCAACAGATACGTGCAGACGCTGAAGGACGGCGGCGATGGCGCGCTCTCCCGCGGCGAGTGGGAGACCACGGTCAAGGACGCCTCGCCCAGCCCCGCGGCGCTGAGGGCCACGCCGGCGGCCCGGATCGTCGCCAAGGCCAAGCTGGCGCCGGTCTACGTGGTCGAGGTGCAGCGCCGCACCGTCGACGTGATCGAGGGCGAGAGCCGGATCGAGCTCGCCTTCGACGAGGGCGTCGCCAAGGCCAAGGGTCGCGAGGCCGCCTTCGTCGAGCTGGAGCTGGAGCTGAAGGCCGGGCCGCAGTGGGGCCTGTTCGCCCTGGCGCGGCGGCTGGCCGGCGCCGGCGATCTGACCCTATCCTTCACCACCAAGGCCGCGCGCGGCTCGGTGCTGGCCCGTCCCCCGCGCTCGTTCGCCCACAAGTTCGAGCCGCCCGTGCTCTCGCCGGACAGCGACGCCGGCCACGCCTTCCAGGCTGTGGCGAGGGCCTGTCTGCGCCAGATCACCACCAACGCCGAACGGCTGCGCTACCGCGCCAGCCCCGAGGTGATCCACCAGCTGCGGGTGGGACTGCGGCGGCTGCGCAGCCTGATCACCAGCTTCAAGCAGGTGGTCGCCGACGCCCGGCTGCCGGCGATCAAGGCCGAGCTGAAGTGGCTGACCGGCGAGCTCGACGCCGCGCGCAATCTCGACGTCCTGCTGCACGGCGACTACCGCGCCGCCGTGGCGCAGAAGGACGACGCCGAGGGTCTGAAGGGACTGGGTGTGCGGCTGCGCGGTGCGCGGCGCATGGCCTACGTGCGGGCCGCCGGCGCGGTGGAAAGCGAGCGCTTCCGCCGCCTGCTGCTCGACCTGCTGATCTGGATCGAGACCGGCCCCTGGACCATCGCCGAGAAGACCGCCGCCCGGCGTGAGCGGCCGATCCGCCGCTTCGCCACCGACGAGCTGAAGGATCGACGCCGCAAGATCGCCAAGCGCGGCCGCAATCTACGCGAGCTCGATCCCGCCGCCCGCCACAAGCTGCGCATCGAGGCCAAGAAGCTGCGCTACGCCGCCGACGCCTTCGCCGGCCTCTTCCGCCGGCCCAAGCGCGCCCGGGCCTTCATCGAGGCGCTGAAGCAGGTGCAGGACGCGCTGGGCGATCTCAACGACATCGCTGTCGGCGAGCGCCTGGCCCACGAGGCCGCCGTCATCCCCGGCCGCGCCGAGACCGACTCCGCCTTCGTCGCCGGCCGCATCACCGGCGCGCAGCACGCCCGCCTCGGCCCGCTGACGGATCGCGCCGAGGCGGCGATCGCGGCGTTCGACGAGGCCAGGCCATTCTGGAAGTGAAAGCCGCGCCGTCACCCAGCCGCGGCGGCGCAGCGTGCTGCGCACCCCTTCCGGCGCGATGGCTTAACCACACCACATAACGATTTCCTTATATCCCCATTGCCGCCGTCGCTTCGGCCGTCTATAGAGCCCCCCGCAACAAGGAGCCGATGCTTTGGCCGACTACATCATCAAGGATTCCGCCCTCGCGCCGTGTGGCCG
>Ga0302326_10008542_pt1 | contig 22569 bp, 22 predicted proteins | sample Palsa_T0_3_FD_202264 | JGI IMG/M metagenome (GOLD analysis project Ga0302326, IMG submission 202264) | Peat permafrost microbial communities from Stordalen Mire near Abisko, Sweden - Palsa_T0_3 | ecosystem: Environmental > Terrestrial > Soil > Palsa > Peat permafrost | place: Sweden: Abisko... | reverse complement strand
GCAGAAGTGCTGGGAAGAAGCCAGTCAGGCGGTGGCTGCTCCGTGCCAGGAACTGGAACGGCAATTGAAGGATGAACCCGTATTGAACGTGGATGAGACGGGCTGGCGGACCAATGGCGCGAAACGCTTCCTGTGGGCTTTCGTGGCGGCGCGGTACGTGGTCTACACGGTGGCGGCCACCCGCGGCAGCGCAGTGTTGATCCGTCTGCTGGGAGCCGTCTTCCAGGGCGTGCTGTGCAGCGACCGTTTCAGCGTGTACTGGAAGGATCACTCCGGCAAACCGCAGTTCTGCCGGCGCACCTGAAGCGCAATCTGCCGGGGATTGTGGAGTTCACCAAGAATAGCGCGGTGGAGCGCTTCTGCCGCGACGCGCTGGCCGAGCATGCCAGACTGTTCCGGCATTTGGACAGTCCCCACCGTGAGGTCCGCAACCTCGCTACGGCTCTGTTTGAGCACACAATGAGCGGCTGTTCACTTTCCTCGATCAGGAGGGCGTTGAGCCTACCAACAACAGCGCCGAACGAACGCTACGCACCGGTGTTCAGTGGACCAAAATCTGCTTCGGCAACCGCAGCGCCAATGGCGAGTTGGCCGCCGCTCGTTTGTTGACGGTCGCCGAAACCTGCGATCTCCAGCGCCTTAACATTCTGGCATATCTTTCCGCCGCGATTGTGTGCCATCGCCGCGGTCGGCAGGCCGCCTCGCTGCTGCCCCGATAGGGACCACCTTAACAGCTACCCTCGCAAGATAAGAGCGACACTGTATTCTGGCGCCACCAGGTACTCGGCGTTGCCATCCACGCGATATCCGAACACAGTATGGCGGCGGCAAAGATTGTCTTGGCCCGAAACGCATTGCGCGCACTGGCGGCAGCTCAATCCCGGCGGGAGCAGCACGCGCCAGCCGGGCTTCACGCGCTCGCACAATTCGTCGAAATGGCGAGGGTTAACGACCGCTACGCGGGTCCGTTCGACGGATCCCATCAGTCCATAACGTCGCTTTCGATCCCGGCCAAAATCTTGCCTTGAAGCTCGGCCGGAAGCTGCCTCGCCTCCTCCCGATACTGCGCTCGACGCTCGACGATTTGCTTCGCGCGACTCGCGATGTTCTCACGCATTTTCGGATCGCGGGGAATCGGCAGCATTAACTCCAGGACCCGGTTGCCGAGCGTGTCGATGATATCCTGCGTGAACTGCTTCGACCGAACCTGAGCCTTTACGACGGGTGTGTTCAAGGAGACGAAGAGCAGGTAGGGGTCGATCACGTCGCTTTTGAGAATGCGGATGCGGAAAATATGGCTCTGGAAGAGCATCGGTACATCGCCGCCCGTAACAAATACAGCCGTCCCGATGAGGTACGTTCCGTCGCGCACCATGAGGATATCGCCGGGCGCCACATCGCAACGGCTCTTTTCTTCCGCGTAGATTTCCTCGCTTACCCCGTGTTTAAAGTCCGCCTTGATCTCCCAGTTTGTGAGATCGGAGGTACGGATGAACGGAATGGTCCCCGTGCCGTATGCCATCTTACCGATCTCTGTCCCCGTCGCGATGGAGACGACTTTTTTGTCCACCAGTGATCCGAGCGAAACCAGATTATGGGTCGGCTGCAGCGCGTCTAGCTGTGCCTCGATCTCCGGGCTGTAGTATTTGGGAACCATGATCTGCTTCCGGATGTTCGTGGAAGGCAAATAGAAGCCAATATGGTCGCGGGCTATTCGATCCCCGTTTCTCAGCGCCCGCCAGCGCGGCGAGACCTCGGGTACCTCGTCGAGAAGCACGTACTCGCCGTCGTTGTTCTTCCGTATGGTTGGGTTACCGCGCGAATCATGCCCGCACCACTTCACGTCGGCCATGAAGATCTGGTGGGCCTTTTCGGCCTTACTTTTTTCCACAAACAGAACGCACGTTTTGGTGTGAGTACCGCCTTTTCCGCTAGTCTTGAACAGGGCCTCAGGCAAGGTAACGATGCCAAGGATTTTCACCCGGCTCCTGAGAAACGTAATGATGTATTCGTATGAGGGATTCTCGAGAATGCTCTCCGGCAGCACGATGCCAAGCCGCCCGCCCGGCTTTAAGAACTGGATGCACCGTTCCAAGAAGAGGATTTGAGGAGGCTGATGCTCGGAGAGATTTGTGGTTCGTTCCGAGATCTCAGTCCCCTTGTTCCGCTTCCATTTATGGCCGAGTTCGAATTGCGATAGGAGGCCTTGCCCCTTGATCTTGATCTGGGCGCCGAAGGGCGGGTTGGTCAGGACGACATCGAATGACCCCAACGCCGCGCCGCTCGCCGTTTGGGATTTCCACTCCGATTCGGGAAGGAGGCTGTGGTCGCAGAACACGCCGCCACGGCCGTCTCCAATAATCGCCATGTACGCCTTCGTCACTTTCGCCAGGAACGAATCTTTGTCGATGCCACGAAAGCACTTTGAGGCGACTTCGCGCTTCTTGCGGTCCAGTTGCACCGCGCTCCACGACTTGCGTTTGGCGAGCTGCTCCATCTTTCTCCATACATGCTCGAGGGCGACGATCAAGAATCCGCCCGATCCGCAGGCCGGGTCCAAGATCATCTCGCCCGGTTCCGGATCGAGGATCTCGACGACCATCTTTACGACATTGCGCGGAGTGAAGAACTGGCCCTCGCCGCCGCGCAGCGCGGGTCCGATGAAAACCTCGAATGCCTCGCCCACTGCATCCCGGTCCGCTTCGAGGATGGAGTAGTTCTGCAGTTCGCCAACGACGTATGCAAGGCTGGCGGGGTCCAAAGAGATCGAATCCTTGCTGTCAAAAACGTCGGAATACTCGACCCGGGTGCGCTTGTCGAACAGATCGACGATCCGCTTCTTCACGTCCTTTGGGGACTCATCGATCCCGCTACGGAACGTCACAACCTCGTTGGGGCCGGTGTTAATCTCGTCATAGATCTTACAGAACAGAACATTGATGATCTCTTGGGCGAGCGCCTCGTCTCGCGTAATGCCGGTGACGTTACCGGCCAAATGATTCCGAATGTCGCGGAAGACCGCCTTCAGATTGGAAGGCCGCTTTAGGTCCTTACGCTGGAAGAGGCCGATGTCCTCGATGCGCTGCCCCTTCCGCGGGATGTTGGGGATCTCTTCGTACGTGCGACGGCCATCCTTGTGGTGGATTTTCCGAAGGTAGACGTGCTCGTCGCCGTTGAACCAGACGCCCACCTGGGCCGGGCTCATGTCGAGGTAGAGCTTGAGCTGCGCGACGCCGTCTTTACGCGTCTTCTTCTTGCATTCCACGATCATGAAAAGATCGTCTTCGAGCCTGCGCTCGTTTTCGAATACCGCGATGTCGACTGGGAACGATCTCTCTTCGTCGGACGGGCGAAGGAGTGTCTCGAACGTCGATTCGGCTGATATAGTCCTGGATGTAGCCGGGTTTTGCCGCTTTTTCCGGTCCCGAGTGCTCAGGTATATCGTCGCCTGTCATAGGGAACCATGTGAAACCGACACGTTCCGCGTTCCCTATGATACCTTGGCGCGCAGCCGATCCGACGCTCTCGAGGAGGGGTTCCATGTCCGGAAACAGGCAGTAGCTGCCCGAACGGCCCACGCACGGTTCATCCACAGTCTATCTATCGGCTGCGGCCGGATTATTCTTTCCGGCGAACGGGGTGCATCAGAGGCCGATCAAATCCTTGAGGAAAGCGTTAAGCTTGGCGATCCTTGGCAGCGCCAACGACTCGTCGCACAGCCAGCGATTGTCTTCGATGCTGGTTTGAATCGCTTTCGTCGGCCTGAGAAAGTTCGCGATGCAGCCCATGGTGACTTTGAGTTCGCCAGCCGGTTTCGCGAGTTCGCTCCGATCCTCCGGCTTGAGTTGGGCCGAAGCTGCGCGGGCGGTAAATTGGTGCGCCTCCTCCCGCAGGTCGGGATAGATCAAGGCGGCGCAGTCATCCAGGAGATCTTCGAGCGTTCCAGGGTTGTGGTTGTCGGGGAAGACAAAGATTCCGGTTCGTACGCCGGTGTGATTCACGGTGCCGGGCTCATCCGGAAACAGCAAGCCGATCGTCTGGATCTTCGCCCTAAGCGAATCGAAATGATTGCGCGCTCCGTTTTGATCGGCGTCCAGGAGCATTCCTATCGCGGAAATTCCCGCCTTCTTGGCACCCAGGATGGTAAGAGTTTCTTCGACGGTGGGCACCAGACGGCTGATGCTTCCGGCACTGTGAACCGCGACCGTGCGGGTGTCGTCCTGGAAGAAAACGGGTACGGGCATCCTCTTGAGAAGATCGCCTCCGTGAGGAAAGCTTGTAGGGACTAGCGGGTGCCAGAATCCGGGAAGGTCCTCGATTAGGCGCGTTTTGCGGAGGCCGGACATCCGCAGCAAGCGCCCGATAAACTCAACCTCGTGCGATCCCTCGACCACCAGATAAGAGTATTGCAAGGGCGTCTAAAGCCTCACGTCAAGTCCGCGCTCGTAGCGCAGCCTGTGCAGCAGCTGGCCGTCGAGCCTTTGCACTTGGGGAACCCCGTTGGGCGCTTCCAGATGATAACCCACGATCCGGTCGAGGTTCTTTGACTCGGCCTCGACCATGGCATCGACGGCTTCCAGGCTGTGCGTGGTCGCGAAGATCTGGACGTCGAGTTCCTCGCAGCTTTTGACGAGCCAGGAGAAAAGTGACCCAAACGCCGACGTGTGCAATGAGGACTCGATTTCGTCGACGAGTAGAACGCCCCCGGCGAGGGAAGCCACAAGGACCGCGATCGAAAGGGCACGCCTAGTGCCGTCGCCAAGAGAGCTTAGTGGACGTAACCCAAAGGTCCCGTATTCGACGTAGATGGCGGGCAGCCTGCCGTTGGGCGCCAGGATCTGGACGTCGCGAATCTGCGAGTCAATCGTTTGCAGCAGGACCAGGGTTTGCTGCTTCAGGCCCGCCTGCGCAGCCTTAGAATATTCCCGCACCTGGGTCGACTCTGCTCGGTGCGGCGGTAGCAGGTGGACCGGCTGATTAAGGAGCTCGGTATGGCTGGTCAGCCTCGGACTCTCGTCCTCCCACAAGTCGTTGACGACGCGCTGTCCCCCAGGCGGACCACCCTCCCAGATCGTTTTCAGTTCCATATGTGCTCCAGCCTCTTGATGGCCGTCCAAATCGGCATCGTATGGAACGGCCGCTGCCGACTTCGCCCTGAGCCGGGAGATCGGTTTGTAGACGGCGCTCACCTCCCTGATAGGAAGCCGTCCGGTCGCAGAGATGGCAAGGTCGCCGCCGGCAAAGAGGCCATCAGCCAGGCGCCAGTGCGGAAAGAACCACTCCATCCCTCCAAAGAACGGGTCGCCAGCCCTCGGTACCTCGCGCAAGTACGCAGCTTGGAGCCAAGCACCAAGATCCAACGGACGGCCGAAGAGTGAGATCCCTTCAAGTACGCTTGTCTTCCCCGAGTTATTCGGACCAACTAGCAAGTTCACGCGGCCCAGGTTATCGAGCGTCAGGTCTTGCAGCCCGCGGAATCTTTCAATTGTCAGCCTGTCAAGTGCGAACATCGCTTAGCCATGTCCATCTTAACCCTACGGCGCCACCACCACCTTGCCAAACTGCTCCTTATTCTCCAAGCGCTCATGCGCGGCCCGAATCTCCGCCAGCGGATAAACCCGGTCGATCACCGGCTTCAACTGCCCGCGAAACACGAACTGCAACACCCGGTGCAATTCACCCATGGTCCCCATGAACGAGCCCAATAGCGAAAGCTGGCGGCTGAATAGGAAGCGCAGATCCACCTTGGCATCGAATCCCGTCGTTGCGCCGCAGGTGACTAGGCGGCCGGCCGGCGCGAGCGATTCCAGGCTCTTCTGCCAAGTGGCCGTGCCCACATGCTCGACTACCACATCCACACCGCGCTTGGCGGTGATTTTGCGCACTTCGGCCGATATGTCCTGCAGGTAATGATCGATCACATGATCCGCGCCCAATTCGCGCGCCTTGGCCAGTTTGGTTTCGCCGCCGGCCGTGGCGATCACGCGGCACTGGAAGAGTTTCGCAATCTGAATGGCGGCCGATCCCACGCCGCTCGAAGCCGCCAGCACCAGCACGTCTTCGCCGGGCTGCAGATGGGCGCGCGCCATCAGCATATGCCACGCCGTGAGGAAGACCAGCGGCACAGCGGCGGCTTGTTCGAAGCCCATATCGTCCGGAATTTGGATGGCGCTGTATTCCGGCGCCGCCACGTACTCGGCGTTGCCGCCATCCACGCGATAGCCGAACAAGGTGTAGCGGCGGCACAGATTATCGAAACCCGAAATGCATTGCGCGCACTGCCGGCAGCTCAATCCCGGCGAGAGCAGCACGCGCCAGCCGGGTTTTACGCGCTCGCACAATTCGCCCACCTGCACCACTTCGCCGGCGATGTCGCTGCCCAGCACGTGCGGCATGTCGAATTTCATGCCGGGGATTCCGCCGCGCACGAAAAGGTCCAGATGATTGAGCGCGCAGGCGCGCACCCGCAGCAGGATTTCGTCGGCTTTAATCTGGGGCTCGGGAGCGTCTTCGTAAACCAACACTTCCGGCCCGCCATGCTGGTGGATGCGTGCGACTTTCATGCAGTCCAGCGTATCAACTGCGGCGGCATGCTGGTATCCTGATTGATTCAAGGGAGGCTACTATCGTCAAATTCTGCGTGCTGGCCAGCGGCAGCTCCGGCAATTGCGCGCTGCTGGCGACCGAGCGCACACGCATCCTGGTGGATGCCGGGCTGAGCTTCAAGGCTTTGGCCGGTCGTCTGGCGTCCGTCGGCGAGCAAGTCGAGACGCTCAACGCCGTGATGGTCACGCACGAGCATTCCGATCACGTCTCCGGTCTCGCGCGCCTGGCCCGCCGCCTGGGGATTCCGGTGTACATCAGCAAGCTGACCGCGCCAGCCATCGATTGGGGTGAAATCCAACCGCGCCTGGAATGCTTTCAAGCCGGCGCGAGCTTTACGGTGGGCGACATCGATGTGGATAGCTTCGGCATTCCGCACGACGCCATGGATCCGGTGGGCTTCTGTTTCCACGCGGAGGGCATCAAGATCGCCGTAGCCACCGATCTCGGCTATATCACGGAGTCGGTCAAATTCCACTTGCGGCGCTCGAACCTGATGCTGCTGGAATCCAATCACGATCTGGAGATGCTGAAAGTTGGGCCATACCCCTGGTCGGTGAAGCAGCGGGTGATGAGCCGGGTCGGCCATCTTTCCAACGACACCATGAGCGACTTCCTGCTGCGCGATTTCGACGGCTTCCCGTTGCGGCTGGTGCTGGGGCACCTCAGCGAGCATAACAATCATCCGGAGATCGTTCGTCTCATGGCTACGCAGGCGTTGCAGCGGCGGGGACTCGCGACGCCGCTCGATATCGCCAGCCAGTCGCGCCCCACGGAGGTATATCGGTTTTGATCGCGCGCTATACGCGGCCGGAAATGGGCCGCATCTGGACGGATGAAAACAAGTTCCGGCAGTGGTTGGAAGTGGAGCTGGCGGCCTCCGACGCTCTGGCGGAACTGGGCGTCGTGCCGGCGGAAGCGGCGCGCGCGTTGCGGGCGCATGCCAGCTTCGATGCCGCCCGCATTCTGCAGATCGAGAAGGAAGTGAAGCATGACGTGATCGCCTTTACCACGGCGGTGGCCGAGAGCATGCAGGCCGCCGGGCACGCCGAGGAGTCGCGGTGGCTGCATTACGGACTCACATCTAACGACGTGGTGGATACCGCGCAGGCTTTGCAGATCCGGCAGGTTTGCGGGATTCTGCTGCCAGGGTTGGAGCGCCTGCAAGCCGTGTTGAAGCGGCGGGCCCTTGAGTTCAAGGACACTGTGCAGATCGGCCGCACCCACGGCGTGCATGCCGAACCCATCACCTTCGGGTTGAAACTGGCCATCTGGTACGGCGAGGCGGGGCGCAATCTGACGCGGCTGCGGGCCGCCGCCGAAGACCTGCGCGTGGGCAAGATCTCGGGCGCGGTGGGCACCTTCGCGCATATCGGCCCGGAAGCAGAGGAGCGCATCTGCGCGCGGCTGGACCTGAAACCCGCCCCGGCCGCTTCGCAGGTGATCCAGCGCGACCGGCACGCCGCGCTCATCGCCGCGCTGGCGCTGGGGACCGCTTTGTGCGAAAAGATCGCGCTGGAGGTGCGGCACCTGCAGCGCACCGAGGTGCGGGAGGCCGAGGAGTATTTCGCGCGCGGGCAGAAGGGCAGTTCGGCCATGCCTCACAAGCGTAACCCAGTCACCTCCGAGCAGATCTGCGGCTTGGCGCGGGTGGTACGGGCCAATGTGCAAGCCGCCTTCGAGGATGTCGCGCTGTGGCACGAGCGGGATATCTCGCATTCCTCGGTCGAACGGATCATCCTGCCCGATTCCACCATCCTGGCCGACTACCTCTTTGAAAAGACCACCCAACTGGTGGACCAGCTTCTGGTCTATCCGGAGCGCATGCGGCGCAACCTGGAGATGACCCGGGGGCTGGTCTTCTCCGGTCAACTGCTGCTGGATCTGGCGGCCGCCGGGATGTTGCGGGAAACGGCGTACCGAATCGTACAGACGCATGCCATGCGCGCCTGGGAGCAGGAATCGGACTTCCGGGCCGCTATCGAGGCCGATCCGGAAATACGCGCGATGCTTAACCTAAACCAGATCGCCGAAAGCTTCTCGCTGACCCGCCAGTTACGCAACGTGGACGCCATTTTCCGCCGTGTTTTCAACTGATTAATGCAGAATCCCCCACTTCCGAAGGGGACGCATTTTTTGCTCGTAATGTTTTGGCTTTTCAGTTAAAGTAGATCTGTACGATAATGCCGAAGAGCCTTGAACTGGCGCGGGTGTTGGTAGTGGACGACGAAGTGTCGTCCCGGTTGACCTTGCAGACCCTCCTCGAAGCCGGCGGCTACAGCGTGGATGTGGCCGGGTCGGCGGCGGAGGCCTATTCGAAGCTGGATGAGGGCCAGTACGAACTGGTCCTGAGCGAGGCCGAGGTGGAGTCGCCGCAAGCCGGCCGGCAGGTGCTTTCGTATGCCCGGGTGAAGCCGTATGAGCCCGCTACGGCTTTGGTGACAGCCTATAGGGAAGCCAAGGCCAGCCGCTATCCGTTAGGCGATGAGCAGCAGGTTTCCATCAACGCGGAGAATGTTTCCGCGTTGCTTGGCCAGGTTGCCGATCTCATCGGCCTGCGCGCGCAACGTCGGGGCCAATTGCGCGGCAGCCCAATAGCTAGGTGCTGCCGCCGGTAGCCCACCCCAGCGCGGCGATCTGTCTTTCCAACTCGTCCAGACCTCCCGCGAAGAAGTGATCCTCCGCCTCCACCCAAATCAGCCGTTTGGGTTCCGCCACTTGCGCATAGAAAGCCTCCATCTCCGCTGGCGGGCCGTACTCATCGTGGGTGCTTTGAATGAAGACCTTGGGCGCGCTACACTGCGCCAGCACTCCTACTGGGTCCCGCTTGGCGGGAAAGCCCAGCGCGATCAGCCGGTGGGCGTCCGGCAGGGCACATCCCAAGCTCAGGATCACTCGTGAGCCAAACGAAAACCCCGCCAAAGTATACGGCAGGCCCGGATATCGCCGACGCAGCCAGCCGAGCGCCACGCGCGCATCCTCGATTTCGCCCACTCCCAAGTCGTGCCGGCCCTCGCTTTTCCCCACGCCCCGGAAGTTGAAGCGCAGCACCACGTAACCGGAACTCCGCAGCGCCCGCGCCACCCGGTAGATCACCTTGTTGTGCATGGTCCCGCCAAATAGCGGGTGCGGATGGCAGATCAGCGCCGCCGCGCGCGGTGGCTCCTCCGGCGCCTCCAGAAGCGCTTCGAGCTTGCCGGCCGGGCCATCCAGCAGATGAATTTCGATGCGGCGCGGCATACGGTTCAGGGCTGGTTAGCCGCGGCGTGATCCCGCAACCAAGCCGTGTAACCGGCTTCATCGAGCGTGTGGTCGGCGAGCGACAACATGGCGGCGACCACTTCTGCCTGCTCGGCCGGGATGGTGTAGCCGTTTTCGTAGAGGAAAACGAATCCGGTCAGGAAAGCGGTGCGTTTGTTGCCGTCCACGAATCCGTGATTCTGGCATAGCCCGGCGGTGTAGGCGCCTGCCAGATCGAATAGATCCGGTTCCCCGTAGGCCAAGAGGTTTCGAGGTCTGGCCAGCGCCGATTCGATGGCGCCCGGGTCGCGGATTCCGGGCGATCCTCCGAATTCCATCAGGCTGTCGTTGTGAAAGCGCGTGACTGCCGCGGGGTTCACCCAGACCGGCTCGGTCAACGAGCCAACTCGCGCATGGCGGGAGCATAGCGGCGCATGACTTCGCGGGCGAGGGCGACTTGGCGGGCAATCTCTTCCCGCTCCTCAGCGGGGCCATCGACGTAGTCCTGCAACATGGCTTGGACCTTGACCTGGAAATTCGTGCGGTCGGCCAAGAGTCTAGCCTTCAGCCGGCGATGGAAATTCTCATCCAGCCGAATGGTCAGCGTCTTGGATTCGTCAGTCATTGCGGTCTTTGTGCCGGTCATAGTCTTTACTGTGACATATTGACTGATTGAAGTCAAGACATCAAATCGTCCGGTAATTGGTGAACTGCACGTCGATGCCGAAATCGTCGTCGCGCAGCAGCTTGATGACGCTCTGCAGGGTGTCGCGGTCCCGGCTGCTGACGCGCACCAGGTCGCCTTGGATGGCGGCCTGCACCTTCAGCTTGCTGTCCTTGATCTTGCGGACGATCTCGCGCGCCTTCTCGATGGGAATACCCTGTTGCAGGGTGATCTCCTGCTTCACCGAAGAGCCGGCCGCCGGAATCAGCGTCCCGTAGGCCAGCCCCTTCAGCGGCACCTTGCGTTTCACCAGCTTGCCTTCCAGCACCTCGATCACGGCTTTCAGCTTGTACTCATCCGCGCTGGCCAGGAGGATCTTGTGGTCCTTCTCGTTCAGCTCGATGGAGGACTTGGAGTCCTTCAGATCGTAACGCTGCTGAATCTCCTTCATGGCCTGCTGGATGGCATTGCCGACCTCCGGCAATTCGATCTTGGAGACGACATCGAAACTGTTATCGGGCATAGAGTTTATCGGGCGCTGAGGGCGATCAGCACCTTCTCGGTAATCTCCTCTATGATACCCGGTAAGGAGGCGTCCAGCGCCAACGTTACGGCCGCTTGCACGCGTTCCGGATCGATCAGCGCCACCACAGGCGATTTCGGGGCGGGACGCTTGCCGGGCCCAGAGGCAGTCCCCGCGGCGGGAAGCGGACCCGATCCGCGCTCTTTCACGGCCATCTCCGCTAACGGCTTCACCACGCCCAGCAGCACAGACGCCTGGAACGGCTTGTGCACGATGCCGTCGGCCTGCGCGCGGCGCGCTTCGGCTTCATCGAGCTGGTCCCTGACGCCGGCGGCCAGGACCACGCGGACATGCTTGTGGCGCGGGCTGAGCTTCACGTACTGGCAGATTTCATAGCCCGAGCGGTGCGCCATGGCCACGCCTGCCAGCACCAGATCGGGATCCACGTCCTCCAGGCGCAGCAGTGCGGAGTCGCCGTCGCTGACCGTGACTACCTCGAAGCCCTCCTCGGTGAGTATCTGCTCGCCCATGCGTTGCGCGTGGGGGCTGTCGTCGGCGAGCAAAATGCGCGGCATTAGGCGTCATTAATCCTGCGGCGGCGTCTGCGCCTGACCCGGCTGAGGGGATGGCGTCGGGAGGGTCGTAGGGGATTGGGGCTGAGCCGGCGCACTCTTGGCCGCCTTGATCGCCTTGGCCTGGGCTTTCTTCGCTTCCTTGGCCTTATCCTGCGCCATCTTCATGGCCCGCTTCTTGTCCTTCTCGCTCAACGGATGGTTGGTGGCGAAGGGCTGTTGGGGAGCTACTGGCGATGCGTCGGCCGGCTTGGCGGTCTGACCCGCAGCCGGTACAGCCACGGACGTGGCAGCCGCGCCAGGCGGGTTCGCCCGCGCATCGGGCCTGGTATCCAGTTCCTTCGTATCGTTGGTAAGGCCAATCGTGACGTCCGATGGCGCGCTGCCCGCGCCGGTCGTGCCCGGAGCTGCCCCTGCACTGGCGCTCTGCGGCACGCTAACCGGAATTCCCGGGCGCAGAATGGTCATGGACGGGCTCCCGCCCTTGGCCGCCAAATGCGTATCCGGGTTCCTTTTGAACGTATCCAGGACGCGGTTGGCTTTACTCGGAGAGGTCCGGTTTTCCATCTCGTACTTCATGCGGGCATAGGCCACCGGATCGGCCTCTGGTACGGGGCGTTTCATGGCCTCGAGTTTCTGCCTGGCCGCCGCGGCGCGCGGGCTCAGCGGATAGTCCTTCACGATGCGCGTGTAGGCTGCGGCGGACTTGTCCTCGAACCGGTCGCCCATCCGATCGTAGGAATCGCCGAGCATCCACAGTGCTTCGTCGGACTGGCTGAACAGGGGATATTGCTCCACCATGCTGGTCAAGCGATTGGCCGCGGCCGGCATGGCGCCTTTGTGATGGTAGAAGACGGCGGCGGCGTACTCATGGTCCGCCAGAACTTCCTGCACATTGCGCAGCTTCTGCTGGGTATCGGGCGCGAACTTGCTATTGGGATATTGCAGTAGCAACTGGCGGCACTCGTCCTCGGCGCGCACGGCGTGCACGGGGTCGCGATCCGCCTTGTCCATCTGCTTGTAATGGATATCGCAAACCCGTTCCTGGGCCTCGGCGGCTTCCTCCATGTTGGGGTAGAACAACTCGAAGTCCTTGTATTCGGCTTCGGCCTGCGCCAGACCATGCGCGCCGCCTTCGCGGAACCAACTGTCGGCGATGGCCAGCTTGGCCTTGGCCAAATACTCGCTGCTGTCGTAGGTGTTGATGAGCGTCTGCAGGGTCAGCCGCGCGATCTCGTAGCGGCTGTGCTCGATATCGTTGATGGCCCGGTCGAAGAGCACCTTATCGGGCTGTTCGGTCTGCTTGGCGATGGGGTCCGCGTACTTGTGGCGGCGGATACCGCAGGAACTCAGGAGGCCCGCCAGCGCGGTTACCGCAATCAGGTTGTGAAGAATGCGTGGATACATCATTGTGCTCGTGCCAATCTTATTTTTCGCTTCAGTCTAGGATAGCAATTGCGTCGCCAGCCCGGGGAGTGCTCAACAACGCACGGCATGCGCCTCGATGGCCGCTTGGCGCAATTGGGCCACCGCGGCGGCGGGGTCCGGGGTGTGAAATACCGAAGACCCTGTGACGATCCAGTCACAGCCTGCGCGTACCACCTCGCCTATATTGTCCTTGGTGACGCCGCCATCGATTTCGATAGGAAATGTCAAGCGGCGTTCGCGCCGGATGGCGTCCAGCCGCCGGACCTTGTCCAGCGTATACGGGATAAACCGCTGCCCGCCAAATCCCGGATTGACGCTCATCACCAACACGTAATCCGCCAGCCCCAGCACTTCGTCGAGGGTGGAAACCGGGGTCGCCGGATTGATCACCACGCCGGCGCGCGCACCCGCCCGCTGGATCTCCCGCAGCGTGCCGTCCAGATGTTTGCAGGCCTCCTGATGGACGATCACCTGGTCGGCGCCCGCGTCGATGAAGATAGGCGCGTATTTGTCGGGATCGGTAATCATGAGGTGAACGTCCAGCGTCAGGCGCGTGATTTTCCGGATGGAAGCGACCACCGGCGGCCCGATGGTCAGGTTCTGCACAAAGTGGCCATCCATGACGTCCAGGTGCAGCATGGTGGCGCCGCCCTGCTCGACCTGCGCAATCTGCTCGCCCAAGCGGGCGAAATCCGCAGCCAGAATAGACGGGAGGATTTCAGTCATTTGCGGGATTCGTCCGATTTTAACACGTGGGAGACGCGGCGGGAGGCGGTAGAATATTCCAATGATCACGGGCGCTCACGTTATTCTCTTCAGCAACGATCCGGAAGCGGATCGCGCATTCTTCCGGGATGTGCTGGAGTTTCGCTCAGTGGATGCCGGGCACGGCTGGCTCATCTTCAGAATGCCCCCCGCGGAAGCCGCTTTGCACCCCACGGACGGCGACAGTTCACAGGTCCGCGCAGGGTATACACTGCTCGGCGCGGAGCTTTACCTGATGTGCGACGATTTGCAGGCCTTGATCGAATCGCTGGCGGCCAAGAACGTCGTCTGCGCGGCGATCGACAAGGTGCGCTGGGGGATCAAAACCACGATTCGCCTGCCCAGCGGCGGCGGGATCGGGTTGTACCAACCCACGCATCCAACCGCCCTCGCCCTTTGAGGGCGCGTGTTTCGGGCGTAGTTCTTCTTAATGTGAGATACTCCCAACGTGCCGGTTCTTTTCCGCAACGCGCGCGTCTTTGACGGCGATTCCGAGGTGCTGCGCGAAGGCTGCGATGTGCTGGTTACCGGCGGCGTCATCAGCCGGATCACCCCAAAACCATTGGCCGTAACCGAACCGGCGAACGAACAGATAGAAGTCGTGGAGTGCGCGGGCCGCGTCCTCATGCCCGGCTTGATCGATGCGCACGTGCACGTCTACGCAGCCGGTTTGAACTTCACGCGCGTGGCGCAGTCGCCTTTCTCATACCTGGCGCATTTCGCGGCGCGGTTCATGCGCGCCAGTCTGGATCGCGGCTTCACCACGCTACGCGATGTGGGCGGCGCGGATGCGGGCCTGGCTTCCGCGGTGCGCGAGGGCTTGTTGGACGGCGTTCCCAGGCTATTCTACGGCGGCCGCGCCATCAGCCAAACCGGCGGCCATGGCGACTTCCGCCCCGGCGATCACGGCTGCGGCTGCCATCTCGACACCCTGACTGTAATTGCGGATGGCGTGGACGCGGTACGGCGCGCCGTCCGGGAAGAGCTGCGGCGCGGCGCATCGCACATCAAGCTGATGGCATCCGGCGGCATCGCATCGCCCACGGATCCGCTGGAATGCTGCCAATATTCGGACGACGAAATCCGCGCCGCCGTCGACGAGGCCACTCGCGCGGGTTCCTACGTCGCCACGCACTGCCATCCGGCGGAAGCTGTGCGGCGGTCGGTTGAGTTGGGCGTGCGTTCGATCGAGCACGCCACGCTGATCGACCGCGAGACGGCGGACTTCATGGCGGAGCGCGGCGCTTTCGCCGTGCCGACGATGGCCACGCTTGCGGCGCTGGCCGAAGAGGGCGAACAACTCGGCCTCCCCGCGGTCAGCATGGAGAAGCTACGACGCGTTGGCGACCGTGCCCTGGGTGGGCTCGATATCATGAAACGCGCCGGCGTAAAGATGGGACTGGGGACCGACCTGCTCGGCGCACAGCACGTGCGCCAAACCACCGAGTTCACACTGCGCGCGCAAGTGTTGCCGGCCATCGATATTCTGCGTTCCGCATGCGCGGTGAATGCGGAGTTGTTGGGACAATCCGGCCGCCTGGGAACGGTCCGCAAAGGCGCAGCGGCGGATCTGCTGCTGGTGGATGGCAACCCGCTCGAAGATATCTCGCTGCTGGCGCGCAACGGGCAGAGCCTCCTGGTCATCATGCAGGATGGCCGGGTTCACAAGCGCACTACGTATCGCTCAGCGTAGGCTGGCCAAGCGCCCGGGCGCGAAGAGATTGGTCGCATGCGCGGCAGTCGGGTTGAGCAGGAGCGATTGCGATCAGCGGCGCTTCAAAGCTTCCAACTCTTCCAGCGTGCGTGGCCAGTCCTTGCCAAGCAGGCGCGAAAGGCCGCGGTCCGCCAGCATCTTCCCGCCCGTCTGGCAGCGCGCGCAGTAATTGGTCTCATTGCCGGCGTAGCGGATTCGCAACACTTTTTCGCCGCATCGCGGGCACGGCTGCCCGTAGCGTCCATGCACCGCCATTCCGTCGCGGAACGCGGTCACCTTCTCCGGAAATTTCTGGCGGGCTTCGGCGCGCAGCCGGTCCAGCCAGCGCATCAGCGTCTCGCGCGTCGCGGCGTGCAGCCGCGCGATCTCGTCCTCTGTCAGCTTGCGCGTCTGTGCGATGGGCGACAGGCGCGCGGCATGCAGGATCTCGTCCGAATAGGCGTTGCCGATGCCGCTGAACGTGCGCGGATCAGTGAGCGCCCGCTTCAATGTGTGATTCTCAAGAGTGAGCGCCTCGCGGAATGCCGCCAGATCCCCCGCCAAAACATCGATGCCGCCGGGATCGAGAGAGCGCAGCCCTTCCTCACCCCGCACTACGTGCAACGAGGCGCGGCGCTGGCTGCCGGCCTCGGTAAGCGTAAGCGACCCGTGCGCGAAATCGAACGCGGCCAGATTCTGACGGCCTCCCAGCTTCGGATGCGGCGGACGCCAGTGCAGCCGGCCGGCGATCATCAGGTGCAGCACGAGCCAGATATCGCCCTCCACTCCCATCGCGATGCGCTTGCCGATGCGGCGCAGCCCGCACACCACGCGACCCTCGGCGCTGGCCAGCGGCGGTTCCAGCGTTCGCAGCAAAAAGGGATTGCCCAACCGGACGCGCTCCAAAGTCCGGTCCATCACCCGCGGCTCGAGCGCCTCCAAGTAAGCCGCGATGTCCGGCAGCTCCGGCACTTACTCCTTCCCCAGCCACCGCAGCCGTGCCTCATAGTGCCGGCCTTCGCTTCCATAGAAAGTCAGGAAGTTCGGCGACTCCAACGTGTTGTTGACGACCGTCGGGTTCCTGTGGTTCGTCAGATTATCGATACCGCCGCGGATGCCAAAGCGGTACTTGCGCAGCCGGAAACGCCATTCTAAGTCCAGGTTCAGATTGAGATAGTCCGGATAACGGTAGGTGTCGGGAGCGCCAATCAGTTGACCGGTGTCGTGCTGGATGGAAAAAGGGAACCCGGTCCGTTTCTCGAATAAGTAAGCCACCGCCCAGTTCTTCCACCACGTGGGAAGGTATCCCCAGCTTAGAAAACGGTTCGGTGCGTCCCAAGGAAGCGGCCCGGCGTTGTCGGGCCCCAACAGCAGCGTCTGTTCGAGCGACGGGTCCAGGACCTCGTTCGAGTGTGTCCGCGAACGCGTGTAACTGGCCATCCATTCGTAGCGTCCACGGACGGCCTGGTGCACGATTACCTGCGCGGCGTCATACTGATCGTGCCGCGCATTCGTCAGGGTGAACTGCTGCTCCACATACGATGCGTGGTACGCCTCGGCGATCTGCGGAGAAGCGACAATCGGCGCCGCCAGCGTGTTCACGTACGCGAATCCGTCGCCGCCCCGTTTCCTGTGCAGGCTCACTCCGGCGCGGATGCGCCACGGAAACTGATGGTCCACACCCAGGCTCCAGTTCTGGTATAGCGGCGCCTTCAGACGCTCGGTTGGAAGCGTGTAATAGGACAGCGCGTTGGGCAGTAGCAGCGTTCCGTTGGAGGCATAAGTGTCGGTGAGCGTGTATTGGTCGTATGGCCGGGTGAAAAGCTGGATGATAGTGGGATCGTATAGCACCGCAAACCCGCCCGATATGCGCGTGTTGCCATCGGCGAACGGCGAATACGAAAACGCGGCGCGCGGCGAGAATGACCAGCGCCGCAGGATTTCATCCCAATCCTCCCGCACACCCAATTCGAAGAACAGGTTCCCCCGCGCCTGCCAATGGTCTGTCACATAGGACGACGCCGTGAGGCTGGGACGGCTAAGGTAGCCGTCTCCTTCGAACGTGACCGAACGCAGCAGATTGGTGTTGACGCCGTAGAGATCGTAACCGGTGCGAGTGATGCCTTGCGCGTAGTCCAGGCGGTCGACGTCCGCTCCCATTTTCAGATTGTGTGTGCCCGCCAGATGCCAGGGAGGCAGGAAAAGATTCGTCAGGAACTGACCGCGCCGCGAATGCTGCGTGGAATTGATGAAATTGTTGCCCTGGTCGCCCTCGGGGGTAATGATGTAAACGCCCGTGCCAAACGGAATCAGCCGCGCAAGCGTGAACATCTCCGCGAAACCCAGTTCCAACAGCGTTCCCCGCGCCACATAGATCTGGTCCTTCAGCCCCAGGAACCAGGTGCGGCCGCGTTCATCGAGCGTGGTGGAAGGGGGCGTGAGCGCACCCAAGCCGAACTCGGAGGCCCGCTGATAGTTGAACAGGAAGTCCGTGTAGAGGATGTTCGACGGAGTCAGATTCACCTGCGTGTGCAACATATTGCTGGCCTGCAGCGTACTGCTTCTGCTTTCGTCTCTGGGAAGGCCCGGGATCACGTTGATGTTGTAGTCCGCATCCAGGTTGTCCGAAAACCAGGCGCGCGCCTTAACGATCGGTCCGGAGAAATTGAAGCGCGGCGTCCAGTCGCCCAGGTGCAAGCCCTCCTCGGTGCTCACGCCGGGAAGGAAGTTTGTCGCCGAATAGCGGAATTGGTCGTCGCCAGTCTGGGTTTTGATCTGCAGCGTGCCCGCCGACCCCTGACCGTATTCCGGCGAGTAGCGGCCGCTCAGATAGTCGAGCGAACTGACCGCTTCCACGCTTACGGTGGCTCCCAGGGTTCCGGTCAGTGGGTCGCTTATGTTGAAACCGTCCAGCAGATAATTCGTCTGGTTCTCGCGCCCGCCATCGAAATGCAGCCCTCCCGTCGAGTCCTCCACCTGGCCTGGTATCAGGGCCATGGCCTCTCGCAAGCTGTGTGTCGACGGATAAGGAATATCCATGATCTGGATGCCGCTGAGCACGCGTTCCGATTGAGTTTGCTCCACATCCACCGCCTGCGGCGACGCGTTCACGTCCACGGACTGCAGAACTTCCTTGGCGTGGTTCAGGATCAGATAAACCTCGCCCATGCTCGCGCGCACATCGACGGCCAGATTCTTTACCGGAAGATATCCGGCTTCGGTGGCGGCGAAGAAATACTGGCCTTCCGCGGGAACGCCGATCTTGAATCCGCCGGTGGGGTCCGTGGCCGCGTGCCATTGCTCGCCAGACTGGTTGCGGACTGTTACGTCGACTCCGGCAACGCCCGCCTCGTTTTCATCGATGGCGCGGCCTGCCACCACGATTTCGGCGGCGTGCAACGGAAGCAGGGCGAGCCAGGCAATCGACCCGAACCGTAAAATCCTCACGACTGGTCCTCGGGCATAATGTTAGTTGCAAGCGCCACGTACCAAGGTTAGCGGAAATGGCGGAGCCTGACGCAGCAGTCGCGATCATGCATGCGCATAGAGGGGCGGATTCAGTACTGCTGATGCGGCGCGCCAGCGGGAAGCCGACGCGTGGTCCGGGCTTGGTCGTTTCCAGGGGGTGCCGCGAGCCGGAAGACCGCGATCTGTTGCAAACGGCCCTGCGCGAAGGGGACTGGAGATCTGATTATGCGGGCGAACCATATCGAGGAACCCGATCCTCCCACGGCATGGCTGTATTTCAATATCCGGTGGAAATCCGAAGCGAGTTGCAGTACCAGAAGTACCGAAAGTAACGGACTGCTAGGGCGCGCCAGGCGCGACCGCGCTAGACTGATAAAATGCCTCGGCACTCAATAAATGCAGTTTTCACCATCGCGGCCATGTCCCTCGCCGCATGCTTGTCCGCGCAGCCGGTCGTGCGATTGCTGAATCCGTCCGCCTAATCCTCCACCTCCGCTCCCACAGTTGCGCTCAAAGGCGTGGCTGACGCGGATTCCGCTATCGTCAACATTTACTGGACCGACCGTTTGGGCCACACCGGCTCCGCCGAGTGGCCCCCATCCACTGCTGGCCGATCCGCCTCCGTGGCATTCTCTGCCAGCGTGCCCGTGCACACCGGCCCCAACCGCATCACGGTGATCGCCGTGGATAGCCGCAATCAGTCCGGCTCTGCCCAGTTATCCGTGTACAGCGAAGCTCCGCGCGGGCCGACCGTAAGCGAAGTCCAGTCCGGCTGGTGGCATGGCAGGCCGGTCACCTACGCGGTCATCAACGGCCAAGCCGTGGTCGAAGGAGACATGACCCTGGGACCGGCGGCGCAAGTCGCAGCGTCCGCTCCGCCCGGGTCACCCTCCGGATCGGGCCCCAAACCCCATGGCTTCACCATCGGCTATGTCTCGCAACTCTGGCCCGCGTCGACGGAGTCTATCAGATCCCCTACACCATCGAGACCGGCACACCCATCCTGGATTCCGTCATCACTTACGTCAACAGCACTCTGACCGGCGTCATCCAACTCGTTTCGCAAACCACCCAACCCAACTACGTCACGTTCAACTTCGATCCCACGGAAACCAGCGGCTACTGCGAAGCCACCGAGGGCATGGCAGGCGGACAGCAGTTCATCGGCGGCTCGATCAATTGCTCTTTCACCGGCATTTGTCACGAGATAGGCCATGCCATCGGCCTGCTGCACGAACACCAGCGCCCCGACCGCAATGCGTACGTCGTGCTCACGCCGGCCAACGCCGATAAGCCTTACCTGTTGGGCAACTTCGATTTCTTCTCCGACGACTACCAGACGATCGGTCTTTACGATTACGCTTCCGTGATGCACTACCCGGCATTTTCCTTCACCAAGAATAACCTGCCAGTGCTCGAATCCATTCCCGCCGGCATTCCGCTGAGTAACACGATAGGCTATTCGGCCGGCGACGTCGACGCCATTGAGCGGCTCTATGGATTTACGCCCTCCGCCGTAACTATCGTTACCAACCCGCCGGGTCTGCAAGTTATCGTCGACAGCACCACTTACACAACGCCGCAGACCTTAACCTGGACTCTCAACTCCAGGCACACGCTGAACCTCCCGCCCGACCCGCAGTTGACCAATCCTAACGATGGCGCCGATTATGAATTCACCAAATGGAACGACGGCGGCGCGCGCTCCCACACCGTCACCGTCGTGGGAGGCTCTGGTTCGCTGACCTCACCCACCGGGAAGCCCGCCACCACGCTTTATGAGGCCAATTTCATCCGTCTCTGGCCTTTCGCGATCTCGGCCTCGCCGACGGGATCCGGCACGATCACGGTATCGCCCGCGCCGCAATCCATATTCAGCGGGAGCTTCTTCGTTGACCGCCAGAAGATTACCGTCAGCGCCACTCCCAACTCAGGCTATAACTTCTACGGCTGGTTTGGACCGCCCTATCCCCAAGGCGGCAATCCTTATCCTTTCCTGATCCAATCGCCCGAATCGACTCTACAAGGCGCATTCACCACGTTCCCGGTGACCCCTATTGGCGAAAGCATCACCGGACCGAACACCTGGAATCCGCCAATGTATGCCACGGTCGATACCAACCCTTACGTTTATTTGCCGCAGGGTTATTCGGAGGATCAGTCCGGCTCCGCCTGGGCCCCCGGCACCAGCCATTCGATCAGCGTACTCTCGTCCGAGGCTCCTGTCACCACCAATGTCTCGTACACCTGGAACGATTGGACCGATAGCGGCGCCCAGACTCACAACATCAGGGCTTCCAGCTCGGGCGTAAAGAAAATCAATGCTTCGTTTACTCCCGTGTATGTCAGTTATACTTATGCGGAAAACGATTGCGGCACGGTGGCGTATTCGCAATCTTGCCCCAACAACGATTGCAGTTTCCCGGATGGGACGGTGCTCACGATGACTGCCGCTCCCGCCGCGCGGGCAACGGCATGATCCTCTCCGGCTGGACCGGCGACCTGACGGGAACCACTAACCCGCAGACCACCACCATTCACGATGAATTTCTGCCCGTCGCCAACTTCAACATCGTGCCGACGATCATCAACGCTACTACCGTGAGCCCCGCATCGCCGGTGAAGACGTCCGCCGCCTCGGAGTTGACCGTCACCGGCGCCGGATTCGTGAACGGCAGTTTCTATGCTTATTTTAACAACGCTTATCGTACCAGCACCGGCGTCACTCCCACCCAGGCGACAATCCAACTTAATGCGGGCGACCTTTCCGCGGCGGGATCCCAATTGCTGGAAGTCGCGAATTTTACCAGTACTACTCCGTCCTGTGGAGCGTACGCCTACAGTCAGGTTTTGGTGAAGAGCACTTACGGTAATCCCAGCCTGACGATTATAAAGTCTCATACGGGTAACTTCACTCAAGGACAGACCGGCGCCACGTATACCGCGACCGTCACCAACGCGGCTACCAGCACCGGTCCTGTTACCGTGACCGATACAATTCCGTCCGGTCTGACTCTGGTTTCCATGGCTGGCACCGGATGGACCTGCCCGTCCAACGCCTGCACCCGCAGCGATTCGCTCGCCACCGGTGCGAGCTATCCGGCCATCACGGTCACGGTGGACGTATCTATGAGCGCGCCGTCCACGGTGACCAACACCGTCACCGTGTCCGGAGGCAGGTCCGCGGCCGCAAGTGCATCCAACCCTACAATGATCGAATAACCGGTGGGACAGGCTCTGGGGGGAAGGACCCACGCGAATCGTTGATGGTTAGATTCGAAAGCTGGCGAGCGGTTCGGTTGGGAAGCTGGCCGGGTCGGAACCTCGCGACAAAGTCCACGGCAAGGTGGCGAGCAACTTGGCAGGCCGTAAGGCGGGTGAAGCCTGAACAGGCCCCGAAAGTCCCAATGTGGACGCCGACCCGGCGCGGGAGCGCGCTAACTAATCCGATAACCATCGGCACGGGTGAGGCCACCGGGGTAGTGACAGTTGAATTATGCACGGAATCTGAACGCGACGGCGCGGGCCTGAGGTCGATCGCCATTTGGGACCCCTGAAAATTCTGCGGTAAAACAGATGGAGCAGCGAAGTTCGCGCTTCGCCAACTCATTTT
>Ga0302326_10008540_pt1 | contig 22569 bp, 19 predicted proteins | sample Palsa_T0_3_FD_202264 | JGI IMG/M metagenome (GOLD analysis project Ga0302326, IMG submission 202264) | Peat permafrost microbial communities from Stordalen Mire near Abisko, Sweden - Palsa_T0_3 | ecosystem: Environmental > Terrestrial > Soil > Palsa > Peat permafrost | place: Sweden: Abisko... | reverse complement strand
CCAGTGGTCGAGCGCGGAATCTGTTCCAGGAAGACGATTTTCCGCGGAACTTTGTACGCGGCTAATTGCGCGGCCGCGAAGCGCCGGAGTTCCAGCTCGGAAGCCTCGGCGCCCGGACGCAGGACCAAGGCGGCCGCGGGTTCCTGCTCCAGTGTCCGATGAGGAATGGGAAAAGTAGCCGCGTCGGCCAGAGCGGGATGGCTCAACAGCACGTTGTCCACTTCCAGCGGAAGAATTCGTTTCCCTCCGCGGCCGATAGTTTCCTTCTTTCGTCCGGCGATGAACAGAAAACCGTCCCGATCGATCCGGCCGATATCTCCGGTGTGGAACCAGCCGTCGCGAAAGGCCTCCAGGTTAGCTTGCGGATCGTCCTGGTAACCCGCGGTCACTGCCGGGCCGCGCAAGACGATTTCGCCTTCCGCTTCCGTGGTCCGCAGGTTGCCATCGTCATCGCGAACGGCCAGTTCCGCGCCCGACGATTTTCCGGCTGAACCCTGCCGGCTCATCGAGCGCGTGTTGCGGGTGACGCCGGGCGCCTCCGTGAGCCCATAGCCGTTCAGCAAAGGCACTCCGGCGATCCTCTGCCACGCATCTATCAACGCCAGTTCGGGTGACGAGCCCGTGGAACGAACGAAGCGCAACGGACTGCCCAGGAATGCTTCTGGCCCCGACGCATCAGGATGGTCGCTCGCCAGCGACAGCAGAATTCGGAGAACGGGGACACCCGCCGAAATCCACGTCGGACGGGCCCGTCTAAATGATTCAAGAAGATTCGCCGGGGCGATTGCCGAATCGGCGAAGACGCTGCCGCCGCAGTAAAACTGGCTCAAACAGGCCAGCAGTCCGTGAGCGTGACACAACGGCGTCAGGCTGAGATACCGGTCCGAAGCGCTCAGTTCAAGGGCGCGGACGTCTTGCAGGATGACCGCTCTTAGATTGCCGCGGCTCAACGGCACCAGCTTCGGATGGTCCGTGGTGGCGGATGTGTGCAACAAAACCGCGGCGTCCGTTTCCCGGCGCGGCGTAATCTGGACGGCCGTGGCGATTGGTTCCATCAAGAACACGCCGGCCACTGAACCCTCGGCAGGGCGAATGCGGATCAGCCCCAGGCCAAGCTCTCGAGCCGCTTCCATCACAGCCACGTTTACGCCTTCCGCGAACACCAGTGTCCCGGCGTTGATCTTCGATAGCTGGAACCGGTATTCGTTCGCCGTGAGACCCGGATCCAACGGCGCGCAAGCCGAGCGCAGTGTGATGGCGAGAAACGCGCTTAGGAACTCGGGCCCGCTCGGGAGGGCGAGGGCGGCAACGCCGCGGGGAACAATCCCACAGCGAACGAATTCTTCACTGGCCAGCAGGACGTGTCGCCAAAGCTCCGCCCAGGAGAGAGTCTCGCGCCCCGATGAGCCAAGCGCCGGTGCGGCAGGCGCCTCGTTCGCCTTTCGGCCGAGTTCAAGGTAGTCGTCCCCGCAATCCAGCATCGATTCGATACGCCATCTTAGCAGGCGGAATCGAAGATAACAAACAGCTTGCGGGACAACAGCTTGCGGGACAGCTTGCGGGACAGCTTGCGGAATGACGCCGGGTCAAACTTTCGGCGTCCAACGCAGCCCCGCGGTAAACTCAAGTCCGACCGCGAACTTGGAGGCGTGAATTCGCATGCAGTGGCGCACGGAGGCGTGTCCCACCAGCCCCAGCTTTGCCGCGCTCAGGGCTACGTACGCCTGCTTTGGCAGCGCCTCGGGCATTTGCAATCGCAGTCCGAATTCGCAGATGTCCAGCGCCTTCGCCTGGGCGAACTTATCCTCGCCTTGCGGGCCGCGCCACATGACTGTCACTTTGTGGTCGCAAGCCTGCCTGTCCTGGCGGCGCAGATCGTGTCGGGTTTCCATTTGACTGTCCCAGGTCTACCTTAGAGCAGATCCAGGGATTCAATGCAGAACCATCGCTCCATTACCGGCCCATCTCCGGTACTATGGTCCGAGGTCGATCCACGCGACTTTCATAATTGTTTTCAATGGCTTGAGAAACTGCTTACTCACTCTATTGAACGCTGATGGAATAGGGCATCATCTTCAGGAAACCCCGCTGCGATAGCACCCGCAATGGGAGCTTACCCAGTATTTTTTCCAGCCGCACCTGGACTTCGGCCGCTGGATCGGCGTGGCTGAAAAGCACATCGAAGATGCTGCGCCGGCCCGGATATGGCACCAGCGTCACGCGGTCGGACGGCGACATGTGCGCCTGCTGCTTCAGCACTTCAACGGCACGATCAAGCCCACCTAGCTGATCCACCAGCCCGTTATCTTTGGCCTGAGCGCCCACCCAAACGCGCCCCTGCGCCAGCGGTTCAATTTGATCGAAGGGTTTCTTGCGACCCTCGGCCACGCGGCTGACGAACGCCTGGTAGAAAGCATCGATCTGGCCGGTGAGTTTCTGCCGCTCGGCGTCGCTCAGCGGCACATAGTCGGAGTCGATGTCCGCGTACCGGCCGCGCGACAGCAGTTGCTTGTCCACGCCGATCTTGTCATACAAGCCGCGCAGCGAGAAACGCTCGAAGATCACCCCGATGGAGCCGGTGATCGTATTGGAATACGCGATGATGGGATCGCCGGTAACCGAGACGTAGTATCCTCCCGAAGCGGCAACGTCTCCCATGGAAATCACCAGAGGCTTCTTTTTGCTGAGATTCTTAACTTCATGCAAAATGTCGTCGGAGGCTATGGCGTCTCCGCCGGGCGAATCGATCCGCATGATTACGCCTTGGATGGACGAGTCGTTCTCCACTTGCTTGAGCAATTTGATAAAGCCGGTTCCGGTGAAGCTCTCGTCGTCCGCGGTCTCGTTACCGGAGCCGCTGGTGATGGTTCCTTCTCCCACTACCAGCGCTACCCTGCGTCCACCGCCCGCGCCCGGCAGCAGACGCTTCAAATAAGCTTTGCCCGAAACCTTTTTCAGCTCGGTCTGTTTCAGGCGGCTCTGCATTTCGCCGACGGCCTGGTCTTCATAGCCGAGCGAATCGATGAGCCCGCCGGAGACTGCGTCCCGCGCCAGGAACGGACCGTCATCGATCAACGCGCGCACCGCGTCGGGCTGCTTCTTGCGCCCCTCGGCCACGGTGGCGATCAGGTTCCCGTAGAATTGGTCGAGAATCGCGTTCAGCACTTCACGCGTTTCGGGCGACATGGCGGTCTGCGTATAGACGTCGCCGGCGTCTTTGTACTTGCCCGCGTGAATGACCTCGGCCTTGACGCCCACCTTATCGAGAGTCTGCTTGAAATACATGGACTCGGCGCGCAATCCCTTGAGATCGAGCGAATCTTCCGGCGCAATGAAGATCTTGTCGGTAGCCGAAGCCAGATAGTATTCGCGCGCCGTAGGGTTGCGCAGATAGGCGACGATCGGTTTTCCGGATTTCTTGAACTGCACGATCTCGTCGTGAATCTCCTGCATCTTGGCCCAGCCGATATCGAGACCCCGCGGTTCAAACAGAATGCCGCGGACGTTCGGATCGATGGCCGCTTTGCGGAAGGTGTCCCAAACCTGCTCCACCGTCATGGCCGTCTGGCTCTGCAATATCGGAATCGGGATCTCGGCGGGCAGCCGTTCCGGCACGTCGCCTTCCAGATCCAGCACCAGCGTGGAGCCGTCGGCGACATTGACGGGCCGGTTGGCGTACGACCCGGCGAAACGAATTGCCGCAAAAACCAGCACCAGCAGTGTCAGGCCGACGACCAGGACGCCCACCACCACTCCGATCAGGAAATTTCTCATAGAGGTGCGTTACACCGCGCGCAACCCATTTTACACCGCGCCATGTAGATGTACCGGCCCCAGACCAAGCCGCGACTTCAGGTCTGGCTCGGGCTGCATGCTACCGGGGCGTGATCAAACCTCCGAGTTTGTCCTGCTCGGCGCGCGAAGTCCTTGGAAATCGAGTGGAGAATGCTTCCAGGTATTTCAAGCCGGTGCCGGTGTTATATAGCACGATGCGGTCGTCCCGCTTCAGAAACCCGTTGGATAGGAGCTTCTTGAGCGCGGCCAGGCAAGCGCCGCCCTCGGGCGCCGGGAAAATGCCGGTAGTTGCGGCGAGTTGGAGGCTGGCGTCGAGAAGATCTTCGTCATTCACAGCGATGGCGGTTCCTCCGCTGGCTCGAATAGCCGCGAGCGAGAGCGCATCGCCCAGGGGCTTGGGAACGCGGAGGCCGGCGGCTACGGTATGCGCTTGTTCCCAGAACGTACTCTTCAATTCACCCCGCTCGAAGGCGCGCACAACGGGCTGGCAGCCTGCGGCTTGGACGGCGATCATTTTCGGACGGCCGCTCGAAATCCATCCCAGCGCTTCCAACTCGTCAAAAGCTTTCCACATACCGATCAGGCCAACACCGCCGCCGGTGGGGTAGAAAATGGCATCGGGCAAGGTCCATCCGAACTGTTCGGCGACTTCGTACCCCATGGTCTTTTTACCTTCGATGCGATAGGGCTCCTTCAGCGTGCTGATATCGAACCAGCCTTGGGCAGCCTTGCGCTCGCCGACGATGCGCGCACAATCGCTGATAAGCCCGTCGATCAATGTGACGTGCGCCCCGTAGGCGCGGCACTCGGTGTAGTTGGATTGCGGAACGTCGCGCGGCACAAAGATGTGCGCTTCAATTCCAGCCGCGGCGGCGTAGGCTGCCAGCGCGCTTCCGGCATTGCCCGCCGACGCGATGGCAACTTTCGAGATACCGAGTTCAACGCACATGGAGATGGCGCAGGAAAGGCCGCGCGCCTTGAAGGAACCGGTGGGGTTGACGCCTTCGTCCTTGACCCAAAGATTACTCGCACCGATCGCGGCGCCGAGCCGAGCCGCCTGCAGCAGAGGTGTCATGCCTTCGCCGAGCGAGACGATGTACTGGGGATCGCGCACCGGGAGCAGAGGAGCGTAGCGCCACATGGTGGAAGGGGCGTTGGCGAGCGACTCCCGGTTCCAAATTGCGCGGGCCTTTTCAAGTTGGTAGCGGACCAGAAGCGGTCCGCCGCATTCGCAGAGGCCGTGGACTTGGCAGGCCTCGAACTCGCGGCCGCAAACGCTGCACTCTAAATTGGCAACGGACTCTGACGCGGCGGTCATGATGGAAGTTCGATGATAGCAGTAGAGAAATGAAAAAAAGGCCGAGAGTGCTCCGGAGGATGGTCCTCTGGATCGTGTCGCTGATCGCCGGCTGCTACGCTTTGTGCGGCGCCGGAATCGTTTTGCTGCGCTGGATCAACCCCTGGACCACGACGGTTCAGATAGAGCGGCGCGTACAGGCGCTACGCGCACATCGCGCTTACAAGAAGCGCTACGAATTCGTTTCGCTGGCGAGCATTTCGCCCAACTTGCAACATGCCGTTGTGGCTGCGGAGGATGGCCGGTTCCGCCAGCATCGCGGATTCGACTGGGTGGAGATGCAGAAGGTGTTGGAAGACGACGTGAAACATCAACGCGTGGGGCGCGGCGGCTCCACGATTACACAACAATTGGTCAAAAATTTGTTTTTGACAACCGAGCGGTCCTTTGTTCGAAAAGGCGTAGAGTCTTCTTTGGTGCCCCTGATGGAAGCGTTTCTGACGAAAGACAGGATTGTGGAGCTGTACCTGAACGTGATCGAGTGGGGACCGGGGATTTATGGGGCGGAAGCCGCTGCGGAGCACTACTATCGCGTGAAGGCGTCCCAGATAACACGCGAGCAGGCGGCGCGATTGGCCGCTATCATCCCGGCGCCGCTCAAGCGAAAGCCGGAGCGCATGAACGAATACAGCGCGATCATTCTGGAGCGAATGGAGCAGACGGGCTGGTAAGTCAGCGCGGATAAGGCCGCAGGAGCGGCGGATGCGCGTCGGGCTCCAGCAGCCACGCCGTGCGATCCGGATAGTAACGCAGCAGGTTCTGATTTTCCCCGGTACCGAGATCGCGCGCCCACACGATGCGCGAGTTATCGATGTCGGCCGCGTTGTGAACCCATTCCTCGAAGCGGTGCTGTGGCCCGTAGCGCACGAAAACCAACTGCCGGCCGGGTTGCGAGTTGAGCTGCCGGCCGATCGCGATGCGGCCTTCGGGGTCGCCATGATTTATGGCGTCCCAGGTCTCGAAGGGCGTCAGTGCGGCGTATAGGCTTTCATCGCCGGAAGCGTGCAGCCCATACCAGAAAACGAAATGCGCCGCGCAGAGAAACAGCAGAATTCGCGCGGCCTGTTCATTCCACAGGCTGAGGCGCTGCAGTCCGGCAACAGCGATCAAAACGAACAAACAAGTCAATGCGGCAATGTAGTGAGTGTAAAAGTACGGATAAAAGTTCGTCCCCAGGCTGAAGAGGAAGATCGTCAGCAGAACCCAGGCGAACGGGTACTCTCGCAAGCGCAGAAGAAACGCGGGCAAAACCAAGTACAGCGGCGCGAGAAAGAAAAAACGATAGAAGCCGATCCGGCTGGCCCAGCGGGCCCAATAGCCGGCCAAGGTGTCCGCGCCGGGGCCGTGAACTTCGGATTGTGTGTCGTAGTCGAGTTGTTGCTCGCGCGTCAGCGGGCGATGTGGCGTAGGGACCAGCTGGAATGTGAACGCCGTAGGAACGCCGTATTGATACTGGCTGAGCTGATAGGGCATGGTTAGCCAGCTTCCGGTCACCGCCTTGTTTTGCGCCAGGGACAGCGCGAAAGCGGGGATCATTATCGCCGCGGCCCATAACGCCGGTCTTGCCATCGACCGCCAGCTTGGCAGCAGAAATAACGTAACACTGAGTATCAGGAAGATGGTCTCATACGGTCGACAAAGCCAATGAACCCCAATCCCCAACCCCAGGAGCGCTCCGTATCGCGCGCGACCCCCGCTGCGCAGCCTGGGCAATGCGCCGATTGCAAGACAGCCCGCGCAAGCTGCGCCCGCCCCGCCCCAATAGCTGTTCATCCACTGACTGAGCGGGCCGAATTCAACGATGCATAGCAGCCCGCCCACCAGCGCCCATCCAGGCGAGATCCACGCGCGCAGCATCCAATAACACAAGGCGCAGAGCGCGCCGATACTCAACGCAACGCCGGCCCAGGGATGGCCAAAGAGCGTCCAGCCGAGGGCGAGAATCAGACCTTGGCCGAGCGGAAAGATGGAAGCGTACGCCGGCTCCTGTAGCACGAAGAATGTTTCGAAGAACTGGTGCAGCGGCTGCACTGGATTCGCGAGCCGCAGGTCACGGAGCGTATCGGCCATCAGAAGATAGCTGAAATCGTCTGAAACATTGGGCGACGGAATTGGATATTGCGGCAGCAGCGCGAGCCGCAGCGCTACGGGCAGCAACGCCAGAAGCGCCATCGACCATCCGGTGTTCTGGGCCAGGCGGCGGCCGTAAGGCTCAATCCAAGGGCGCCATTGAAGTGCGAGCGCCACAAACACCAGGGTGAGAACGATTTCGATAAAATCGCCTGCGCTGAAGCCGATGGGATTGAGGTTAGGGAGGAACGATCGAAACAGGTGGAAGATATACATGGTTAGTGGGCCTGTTCGAAACGCAAAGGCGGCGGGTTGGTTGTGGGCGGTTTGGCCTTTGGCAAGTTGGCCGGAAGCGGCGGATTATCGGCCTGGTAGCGGCTGAGCTTCGGAGGCATGGCGTCCGGCTCCAGCAGCCAGGCGGTGCGATCGGGATAATAGCGCGAAAGCTTTTGGTCCTCGGAAGGTCCCAGGTCGCGCGCCCACACAACCGGAGCACGGTCGATGTCCGCGGCGTTATAGACCCATTCGGCCTGGAAAATGTGTTGCGGCCAATAGCGTACGAACACGAGTTGCTTGCCGGGCGACTGAGCCAGTTGTTGCTGGACTGCAAGCCGTGGCGCGGTTGTGGGCCGGTCAAAGAAGCTTCGGCTATACCAGAACACAAAGTGCGCGATGCATAGGAAAATAATCAGACGCGCGGCATCGTTATTTACCGGACCCAGGTTTAGCCGATCGAGCGCGGTGACGCTGACCAGTACGAAGAGACAGGTCAGCGCGCCCAGATAATGCACCTCAAAAAAGGGATAGAAATTGACGCCGAGCGCGAAGAGTAGAAGTGTCAGAGCTACCCATAAGAACCGAAACTCGCGCAGTTTAGTGAAGAAAAATGGCAGGGCCACATACAATGGCGCGAGGAAGAAGAAGCGGTAGAATCGAACGCGATACTCGAGGCGCAACAGGTAAGTCTGCACCGTCTCGATAGCGCTCGCGCGAAACGACGTTTGCATCTTGTACTGCATCTGCTGTTCGCGCGTGAGCTCCAGATGCGGCTGGGGGTTCCTTTGCCAGGTGAACGCAGCGGGAACGCCGTATTGATAGCGGCTCAGGGTGTATGGAAGGGTGGTCCAACTTCCGGTCACCTGCTTGTTTTGGAGCAGGGAAATTCCCATCGCTGGAAGAAAAACGAGCCCAGCTGCCAATCCAGGCCGTGCCAGCGATCGCCAGCTCGGCAACAGGAAAAATAGGATACTCAGGACTAAGAAGACGGTCTCATACGGTCGACAAAGCCAATGTATGCCAATCCCCAATCCCAGGAGCGCTCCGTAACGCGCGCGACCCATCGCGCGGAGTCGCGGTAACGCGCCAAACACCAGACAACCTGCGCACGCGGCGAGTCCTCCGCCCCAATAGCTGTTCATCCACGAACTCAGCGGGCCGAATTGCATGACCGCGAGCAGGCCGCCCAAGAGCGCCCACTCCGGCGTCGTCCATCCGCGCAGCATCCAGTAACAAAGCGAGCAGAGCGCCGCGGTGGAGAGCAGCACTCCGGCCCACGGAAGGCCGAAGATAGCGCGGCCGACTGCCAGCGACAGACCCTGACCAATTGGATAAATCGACGCGTACGCGGGCGTTTGCAACACAAAAAACGTTTCGAAGAACTGATGCAGCGGATGCGGTGGATTTGCCAAACGAAAGTGCAGCAGCGTATCGGCGACCAATAAGTGTCCGAATTCGTCGTACACCTCGGGTGAGGGCACGGGATGATGAGGCAGCATGGCGAGCCTGAGCGCGATAGGAAGCAGCGCCAGCAGCAGCATGCACCAGCCGGTGTTCCGGGCGAGTTTCTGTGCGAACGGCTGAATCCAGGGGCGCGAGACCACGGCCATCGCAACGAGCAGGGCGGCGAGGGCCAGTTCGATAAAATCGCTCACGCCAAAGCCGATCGGATTCTGGGGCGGCACGAAGGTCCATTCTCGCAGAGCCAGCGTGGCTTAAAGCGCCGCGGCTGATACGATAGCTAGTTCATGACCATTGTTCCGGGCAGCCCAGAGGAACTGGCGCAGTGTCTGGCCGAGGCCGGCTCGCGGAACCAGCAGATCACTCTGCTGGGACACTGCACCAAGGGGCGGATGGGCGGCGTCATAGCGCCGTCCGATGTCACCATTTCTACCGCGGGGCTGAACCAGGTTCTGGAGTACGAACCGCGCGACCTTACCGTCAGCGCCGGCGCCGGGATCACCTTTTGCGACCTGAGCCGAGTGCTAGGGGAGCATCGACAGATGATCCCGCTCGATCCGCCGTTTTACGAACGAGCAACCATCGGTGGCATGGTGGCGGTCAACACCAGCGGACCGCGCCGCAGACTATATGGCAGCGCTCGCGACATGGTGATCGGCATGACCTTCGCGACGCTCGAAGGCAAGTTGATCCGGACTGGCGGTATGGTAGTAAAGAACGTGGCCGGGCTGGACATAGGCAAGCTGATGATCGGATCGTTCGGCACGCTGGCGGCGATCGCAACGCTGAATTTTCGAGTCTACCCGATGCCCGCGGGGACTCGGACGTTCGTGCAGGAGTTCGACCAGGTGGCGGACGCGATGTCGGCGCGCGACGCAGTGTTAAAGGGCAGGCTGCAGCCGGCGGCGATGGATATCGTGAAATCGGGCGGCATTTATCAACTTGCGATCCAGGCTGGCGGCAGCGCAGCGGTGCTGGATCGTTACTCGCGCGAGCTGCTCCACATGCGCGTGCTGGAGGGAGCCGAGGAGGACGCACGGTGGCGCGGAATTCGCGAAATGACGCCGCAATTCTTGAGAACGCGTGAAAATGGCGCGGTACTGCGTGTTTCCTGCCTGCTGAGCGAAGTAGGCCCCGTTCTTGAAGCATTGCCTGCTCAGGCGTTGGCGCGCGCCGGCTCGGGCGTTTGTTATGGCTACTTCGAGCAGGCCGGCGAATTGCAATACCCGCCGGTAGGGACCAGCGTGGTTGAATTCGCTTCGCCCGAATACCGCGAGAAGGCCGAGTTGTGGCCTCGGCCAGGAAACGATTTTGCGATGATGAAGAAGATCAAGCAAATGTTCGATCCGCAAAGCCTGCTGAACCGCGGCAGGTTGTATGGGCGCATCTGATGGCATCACCATCGCCTACAGTCACAGCATTCGATAAGCCGCAACAATCCGATCTCGACCGATGCGTGCATTGCGGATTGTGCTTGAACGCATGCCCCACCTATCGCGAGCTGCACGTGGAGATGGACTCGCCACGCGGCCGCATTTATCAAATGGTGCAGGTTTCCGAAGGCGCGCCCATCAGCCCGTCCTACATCGAGCATATCGAGCTTTGCCTGGCGTGCCGTGGATGCGAGACGGCTTGTCCTTCGGGCGTGCAATACGGGCGATTGGTGGAAGCGGCGCGCGCCGAAATCGAAACCAAGATCGCGCGGCCGTGGCGCGAGCGGTTGCTGCGCTGGATGGTCTTCCGAAAGCTGCTTCCGTCCAGGCTGAGCCTCGAGATTTCGGGAGCGCTGTTGCATCTTTATCAGGCCAGCGGTTTGAAGCGGCTGGCCGGCCTGCCCGGTTTTCTTCCGGCGCGGTTGCGCGAAGTGGAGGCTTTGGCGCCGGAAATCGAGACGCCTTTTTTCTTCGCCTATTACGGCAAGACACTGCCGCCTGAAGGCGAACGGCGGTATCGCGTGGCGTTTCTGGGCGGCTGTATCGCGAACATCAGCTTCGCGCGTTTGAACGAAGCGACGGTGCGAGTATTGCAGAAGAATGGATGTGAAGTGTCCATTCCGGCCGGCCAGGGCTGTTGCGGCGCGTTGCACGTGCATGCGGGAATTCGGGATGAAGCGCGCAAGCTGGCGCGGCGCAATATCGATGGGCTCTTGGAGGGCCGCTACGACGCCATCATCACCAATGCGGGCGGCTGCGGATCGACACTGAAGGAATATGGAGAACTGCTGGAACACGATGCCGGGTACGCCGAGAAGGCGCGCCGTTTTTCGGCCTTGGTGAAGGACGTGAATGAGTTTCTGGCGTCCATTGAACTGAATCCTCCCATGCGCGTGCTTCCGCTGACGGTTACCTATCAGGATTCCTGCCATCTGGCGCATGGCCAGAAGATCCGCTCCGCGCCCAGACAGCTGCTCAAGTCGATTCCGGGGTTGGAGCTTCGCGAGATGCCGCTTTCGGATCTATGCTGCGGCAGCGCGGGAATCTACAACGTGGTTCACACTTCGATGGCGATGGCGCTGCTCAAGAAAAAAATGGATAGCGTGAATGCCACCGGCGCTCCGTTGATCGCGGCCTCCAATCCGGGATGCATGTTGCAGCTCAGAGCGGGGGTGAAAAAGTTCGGCCGGGGCCAGCGCGTGGCGCACGTGGTGGAAATTTTGGACGAAGCTTATCGGGCCGCCGGGCATTAAGTACTCAGGGTGAAGATCGCGCCGCCGGTGGCGCCGTTCGCCGCCGTCACAGAGCCGCCATTCTGCTCGACGATGGATTGCACGACGTACAGCCCCAAGCCCGAGATGATGGATTTCGTGGACACGCGCGGCAAAAAGATTCTGGGCAGCAGTTCCATCGAGATGCCCGGCCCGTCGTCGCTCACCACAATTTCGTTTTCGTGCGCCCGGATGCGGATGTTCTTCGCGCCCGCTTGCGACGAGTTCAGGAAGAGGTTCACGAACACGCGCTCCCATCCGGCGGCGTCGCCCTTCAAACGAAAGCCGGGATCTATCTCGGAGGAAAAATCCATCTTCGGTCCGTTGGCGCACTCGATGTAATCCTGACAAAACTGGGACGCGTTTTCTATGATGGGCGCGAGTTCGATGGCCGAGCGATTCGTTTCGAGAATGCTGTGCGCGATGCGATGCCCGCGGCCGGCGCTGCGTTGCAGCGTATGAGCCAGCTTTTCCCACTTGGGATCGTCTTCCAGCAGCTCCGCGCTTTCGGCAATAGTCTGAAAGACGTTGTTTAAATCGTGGACCAAGCCTTCCAGCGTTAGATCTGGGACAGCCATTCGGATTTACTCGGCGACTCGATGTAGTGTATCGAAAAATTCGGGGAAAGACACGGAGGCGGCGTCCGCGCCTAAAATTGTGCAGGGACCGTCGGCGGCGAGCGCGGCAATGGAGAACGCCATGGCGATGCGGTGATCGCCAAACGAGTCCACTTCGGCGGCATGAAACTGCTGCTGGCCGGGCACTTCGAAACCGTCCGGGTGAAGCTGAATCGCGAGACCCATGCGCTGGAAGTTTTCGGCGATGGTCGCGATGCGGTCCGTCTCTTTGACGCGCAATTCGGAGGCGTCGCGAACGATCAGCCCTTCTTCGCTGGCCGCGCCCAATACGGCCAGCACCGGGATTTCGTCGATCAGCGCCGCGGTGCGCTCTTTTTCGAGCACTCCGCCTTTAATGCGCGATTTGCGGATCAGCACGTCGCCGATAAGCTCGCCGCCGGATGAACTGACATCCAGGATCTTGATCTCGGCGCCCATCCCGGCGAGAAAATCGAGCAGCGCGGAACGGGTTGGATTCAGTCCCACGCCGTGAATGGTGAGGCTGGACTCGGGAACGATCAGCGCGGCCACCAGAAAAAACGCAGCCGAGGAAAGATCGCCCGGTACGCGCAACTGGCGGCCTTCCAGGCGCGGCCTGCCGGTGACACTGATCGAAAGCTGGTTGACCTCCACGTCGGCGCCGAATTCGCGCAGCGCCAGCTCGGTGTGATCGCGCGTGCGCACCGGCTCATGGACGGTGGTTCGGCCATCGGTGAACAACCCAGCCAGGAGGACGCAGCTCTTCACCTGGGCACTCGCCACGGGCAGCGTATAGTCGATCGGATGGAGCTTGCCCCCATGGACGGTCAGCGGCGGAAATCGATTCTCGCGAGCGTCAATTCGCGCTCCCATTTCGGCCAGCGGCGTCATGATGCGCGCCATGGGGCGTCTCGACAGAGATTCATCGCCGCCGATGGTGGTCACGAACGGTTGCGCGGCGAGAATGCCGGAGAGCATCCGAATGGTGGAACCCGAATTGCCGGCGTCGAGCGGGGCGGTGGGCTGGTGCAATCCATCCAGGCCATGGCCGTGAATGCACACTGTGCCATCTTGCTTCTCAATTCCCGCACCGAGAGCTCGCACGCACGCGAGCGTCGACTGGCAATCTGCGCCGCTCGAATAGTTCGAAATTTTAGTGGGACCTTCGGCAATTGCCGCCAGCATCGCATAGCGATGTGAGATGGACTTGTCGCCGGGAAGCTGGATCGCGCCACTCACGCTCGTGGCAGGAGATATTTGCTCGCGCATTGGAAAGTTAGAGTGTAGCGTACCAGCAAGTTTGACACGCTGCGTAACGGGTGTCCCCCCCCGCATAGGCACGAGTTACACCCGACGTTCTGCAGCGCGCGAGTTGCCGGCCAGCGTCCTGATCTTCCGTCGAGGCGCGCCAGCAAAATGGTATTCGATGGCCCATTGTGTGCCTAGAGATGCGCAACATGCCAAGCCTTTGCGTAGAAGCCTTTCGGCAACGATCCAAAGCTCGCCATTTGTGAAACAAGCAAGCTACGAACCTGATATTCTTTTATTGAGGTTGGCTGATGCCCGAGGTTTTCTGCGGTGGCGTTCGCCGATTTCCACACCTCGAAGTAGCCAAGTGCATTCCTTGTGATCTCCAGTCCACTACCGGGGACAATGAGACGGAAGGGCACGTCAGGCCCCCAGCTATCGCCGCACGGAAGAGGCTCCTTGCCGTCAGGATCCCAGTCCTGAGGAATTCGCGCTTCGGACATTCGGCTGGAGTCAGCGGCCTGAATCGAAACCTTCCAAATGTCGTCAGAAGATCGGTGGGGCTGTGCATCAGCCGCTATGCTGTCCAAGAAGTCGATCCTCAGACGGTTCAATTTGCCGTTGCCCTGTGGGAATAGGGTCAATGATAACCCGACTCAGTCAACCTTGCCACTACGCCATCCTACGAAAGGTGCCCCTGCGACGACCGCGCCATTTCCTTCTCCATCGACACATTTCCGGTAGAGATGCCGCACAAAGGCTGCCTTTTGTGTAATTGCCGGAAGCTGGACATTTCCAGGCACTTGGGCTACAATGTGGCTCAAGGTGAGTAGACGCCATCATGGCTGACAATTCAGTTGTTCGCGCCCGCATCGATCCGCGCATCAAGAGGGAGGCCGCGGCTGCTCTGAAGAAGGTCGGCCTCACCGTGTCCGATGCTTTTCGTCTGCTGCTAGTGCGCGTAGCCGCGGAAAAGGCGCTGCCGTTTGAGCCGCTCAATCCCAACGCTGAAACCGTAGCAGCCATGAAAGCTGCTCGTAGAGGCGAGCTGGTCGAAGCCGGCAAGCCGGATAAACTGCTGCGAAGTCTGAATGCGCGACGTTAAGTACACCACGCGCTTTCAGAGGGACTACAAACGAGAAAAATCCGCTCGGCACGGAAAGAATCTGGACGCAATGCTCATGCAGGTGGTGAATTCGCTCGCAGCGGACACGCCCCTGGCGCGCCGGAATTTTGATCATGCACTATCTGGGGAATGGAAGGATCACCGCGACTGTCACATCAGGCCGGATCTCGTTCTCATTTACCGGAAATCGGCTGCCGATAGCCTTGAGCTTGTGCGCCTTGGCTCGCACAGTGAGCTTGGGACGTGAACGCGCCTCGGCACTTAGCGTTGAACCCAGAGGGTCTTCAAACCGCCGCGTTCTGGCCTGCGCTGACCGCGGCGCCGATCACGCCATTGACGTCGCTCGATGGAACCACGTCAAAGACGTAGCTCTGCAGCGAGCTCATCTTCACCATTTCGTGCAGGTACTGATCGAGGAGATTTAGATCCAGGTGCCTGGCGTTGAATCCGGAGATAAAGAACTTGCCCGGTCCCGCCAGGTGAATCGAATTCGCCGTTGCAGCGGCCAGCGCGCGATGCCAGAGCTTGACGAACTCGACGCAACGCTGGTCCCGCTTGCGCGCATTCTCAAACACCTCGTCCGGCTCCATGTCCAGGAAGCGCAGGCGCATGGCGCGCTGGCCCATGATGCCTTCCAGGTGGCCGATGCCGCCGCAGCCGCAATAGCGTTCGCGCGGATCGAGCGATACCACCACATGGCCCCCTTCCCATACTCCTTCGCGCCGCGGATACACGCCAAACCCGATGCCGTTGCCGAGCGTCCAGACGCGAATGAACCGGTCCAGGTTTCCGTGCGTGGCGGCGAGGCCGGCGGCCAGCACGTCGGCGTCGTTGTAGACGTAAACCGGCGCGGCGATGCCGCAATTGCGCAGCGCCTCCCGAACCAGGTCTTGCATGTGGGCGCCTTTGAGCTGGCGCAGATTGGGCGACTCCTCGATAAAGCCGCAGTTGACGATGCCGGGCAGGCCGACGCCGATGGCGTCCACGGATTCCCCGCCCGCCACGATCTGGATCTCCTCGGCAAAACGCTGCGCAATGCCCTCGGCGGGCAGGCTGAGCAGCGGCTGGTCCTCGGCGCCCTGGTCGGCGACGCGCAATTTGCCAGCCAGCTGGTGCCCCTCCACCAGCCCGGTTGCGATGCCGTCGGCGATGGTGATGATTCCAATTGTCCGAGCCATGTCTTTTTCGAAGCGCGACGTTGCGCTACCTCCCGTTCACCACTTCGCCAGTTTGTTGAGCCCGTTGAATGCAGCGGCTTTGTAGCACTCGGCCAATGTCGGGTAGTTGAAAACGGTATCGACAAAATATTCCACGGTGCCGCCCAGAATCATAACCGCCTGGCCGATGTGTAACAACTCCGAAGCGCCCTCGCCGATGATGTGTATGCCGAGCAACTGCTTGGTCTCGCGATGAAAACATATTTTGAGACGGCCGGTAGTGTCGCCCCGGATCTGGCCGCGCGCGATCTCGCGATAATACGCCACGCCCACTTCGTAGGGCACGTCTTCGTCGGTGAGCTGCTCCTCGGTCTTCCCGATGAACGAAATTTCCGGGATAGTATAAATGCCGTAAGGATAACTGGCCGGATTCGAGATCAGCTTCTTGCCGAAAGCCCCGGCCGCCGCGATCCTGCCTTGCTCCATCGAAACCGAGGCCAGGCTGGGAAATCCGATCACGTCGCCGACGGCAAAGATGTGCGGCTTCGCGGTTCGATATTCGCAATCTACCTTGATGCGCCCGCGTGCGTCCGCCAAAACTCCGGCCGCCTCCAGATTCAACTCGTCGATATTCCCCTGCCGTCCCACCGCGAAGAGCAGAGCGTCGCCCGACAGCTTCTTCTGGCTCTCCAGTCTGGCTACCACGGAGCCTTCCGGGGTCTCTTCCACGCTTTCCACTTCCTCGTTCAACCGAAGGGTGACGCGATGATCGCGCAGGTTATATGACAGAGCCTCCACCATCTCGGTATCTGCGAACTCCAGCAGGCGCGGCCGCTTCTCCACCAGGATGACGCGCACACCGAGGGCCGCGAACATACACGTATATTCCACCCCGATGACACCGCCGCCGACGACGATCAGCGACTTCGGCAGCTCCGGCATCTCAAGTACCTGGTCGCTGTCGATAATGTTGCGGCCATTGATGGGCACTTTCGGTGAGAAGGCCGGTTTGGTGCCGGTGGCGATGACGATGTGTTCGGCGCAGAAAGTCTGTTCCTGCTTCGAGTTGGTGACCCGCACGGTGTGCGGATCAATGAAGCCCGCAATCCCGGTGATGAGTTCTATGTTGTTGCGCGACAGCTGGGCCTGGATGACGTCCACTTCGGTCTTGATCACGTGCTGGACGCGAAACGCCAGGTCCGCCATGGTGATCTTGTCCTTGACGCGGTAGTTCACGCCATAGATGTTCTGGTAGTAATAGCCGGAAAGATGAAGCACAGCCTCCCGGAACGTCTTACTCGGGATTGTGCCTGTATTGACACAGACTCCGCCCACCACCTCCCGACGCTCCACCAGACCCACGCGTTTGCCCATCTTGGAGCCTTGGATGGCGGCACGCTGACCGGCGGGCCCGGAGCCAATAACAATCAGATCGTAGGTTTGCACCGTAAGACCAATTTAACGCACGAGAGCTCTAAACCGCACGAAATCAAGAACAGAATCGAATGTCAATCAGGTCAAAAGGGAATAGTGCGAGGGAAAAATTTACCGGAGGGCGATTGGCCATGCAACGCACGATGGCTCGTATCTCGTTCCTTACAATGAACCCGCTAGTCCCAAAGTACTATTAGTTTGCCAATGGCCGCAGATGTGCTACCTTAGACCAGAGAAGGAGAACGAGGCATGGCACTTCGCAACACATCTGCTTTTGTTGGAGCTTTGACGATCTTATCATTGGCAAGCGTAGGGGCGACCGTAGGATGCGCTACAAAGAAACACGTCCGGGAAGCTATCGCGCCGGTCCAGACTCAGGCCAACCAGACTCAGGCTCAGCTCGGCACTCTGCAAAAGCAGACTGACGAGTACAAGACCAAAACCGACCAGTCCATTGGCGATTTAGACCGGCAAGTAGCCACCGCCGATGAGAAGGCCACGGATGCCGGCAAGAAGGCCGACGCCGCCGCGGCCGCCGCCGCGCAGGCTAATACCGCCGCAGCGGCAGCAGCTACCCAGGCTCAAACCGCCACCACTCTGGCTCAGCAGACCGGAGCCAAGCTGGATACCACTATCCAGAACCTGGACAACTACAAGCTGATCAGCACGGCCCCCATTTATTTTGGGTTTGGCAAGAGCGCTCTGAGCAAGGATGAGCAAGCTAAGCTGGACGACGCTATCCAAAAGCTAACTAGTATGAAGGGTTATGTTGTTGAAGTGGAAGGCTTTGCGGACCGGACTGGCAATGTGGCTTATAACCGCGAATTGAGCCGGAAGCGCGCGGACGCCGTGGTGCATTATCTCGCCGTGGAACACAACATCCCGCTGCGCTCTATCCGTGAACTCGGCGTGGGCAGCGATTTTCCGGATGCGAATAACAAGACTCGGGACGACCGTAAGGAGAACCGCCGGGTGGATGTGAAGATCTACATGCTGGACGTTACCGGTCAGGCCCCGGCGCAGGCGTCTAACACGGCGCCCGGAGACCAATCGGCTCAGTAATATTCCTCGATGGAAGCAAATAAGCGCGGCTGGAGTGCCCGGGGTGGCACCTTCAGTCGCGCTTTTTTATTCACGGTGGTATGCTTTTCGAGAGATGGTCCACGAGCAACCTCCCCTGGCCCCGCTTAGCCGTTGGGTGGAGTGTAGCTGGTTTCTAGACACCACAGAGGCGGTGCCAGGGCACCGTGTTCCGCCGGACGGGTGTCTCGATATCGTTTATGATCGTTTGAACGGTCTGCGCGCCATCGGCACCATGACCAGGGAGCAGCGCTTTCATTTTCCAAAAGGCGCTCAGTTGGCTGGTATCCGTTTTAGGCCCGGCATGGCTGGTAGTTTCCTGGGCGCCTCCCCGGCGGAATTGACCGATACCTCGACGCCGCTCGAAGATCTGTGGCCGCAACGCGCCCGCGAGTTGAGGCGGCGCTTGGACGATGCCAAATCCATCCAGGACGCCATGCGCATCCTGCTCGGCAACTTGCCTGCGCCCAACGCCGCTCTCACTCCCACGCAGCAGGCCATTGAATCGCTCGCCGCCGCCAACGGAAATGCCGATCTGGAAATTGCGGCCCGCCAGGCCAATTTAAGCCCGCGTCAGTTCCGCCGCCGCTGCCTGGAAGAGAGCGGCCTCACTCCTAAGCGTCTGTGCCGGGTGCTGCGCTTCCGGCACGCCTGCCGCATGGCCTCAGATGATGTGGGTAGGGGCGAAGGGGATCGGCTGGATTGGCCGGCCATCGCGGTGGAGGCCGAATATTTCGATCAGTCGCATCTTATTCGCGATTTTCAGGAGTTCACGGGCCACACTCCCATGGCCGTTTTTTCCAATACTCGATCCGGCCGCTCCGGCTAGTATCTCTTGTATGAACATCCCCGGCATGAAAATCACACCCGTGCTCATGGTTGAAGAGATTGAGAAATCATTGCCCTTCTGGATCGACCGGATGGGCTTCACAAAAACAATTGACGTGCCGGAAGGCGAGCATCTGGGTTTCGCCATCCTGGTGCGGGACGGAGCGGAGCTGATGCTGCAAACCGTCGAAAGCGTCCGCAAGGACGCCCCCCAGTTTGCGCCCCAGAGCCGGTCGCACGACGTGGGACTTTTTATCGAAGTGGAGGATTTTGCCGACATCCTGAAGCGCCTGGAAGGCTACCCGACGGCGCTGCCGGAACGAACGACGTTCTACGGAATGCGCGAAATCGGGGTGCACGAACCCAGCGGCCATATCGTGGTGTTCGCCGCTCGCGGCTGAACCCTCTCGCTCTCTCTTTTTGCTAGAATCTCCGTAACTATGCGGAGGAGCATTCTAGCGCGGTTAGTTTTGTCAGCATTGCCGCCAGCCGGCCAGACCGCGCAGCATCCGCTGCCGAATTCGGCGATGAAAGATCCGGACGGGCAAAAAGTTCAGTTCAAATTCCACACACTGCCTGGCAGCGTTCAGATCTACACCTGCAGGCAAACCGATCAAGCCTTCGTTTGGGCCGGGCCGGACCCCGATGCGATCCTGATGAACGACGAGAAAACGCTAACCGTGCATCACTATCAGGGACCGACCTCAGCTCGTCTTTGTCCGGTCCGCGCTGGTGGTGGCGCGCCTGACCTGGGAGGCGACCGATGGCAGCGTCGTGCGGAGCGATGGGAGTTTGGCAAAGCATTTTTTGCCGAACGGCAAAGAAGCGGTCCATTGGTTGGAATTACCAGCGCAAGCTTCGGCCAAACAGTTTGCGATGGTCAAAGTGATTCATAGAATCGATACCGCGGGCGGCCTTCCGCCTTCCGACAAACTGTGCGATCTGCAGCACGCCGGCGATCAAGAGCGCGTGAAGTACGCCGCTACGTATTTGTTCTATGCCGAGAAATAGCCGTTCGACGCGGTCTTGACTCCATAGCGCCCCACCGGCCGGCTAGTGGAAGCTGGCCGCCAGATCGCGGGCCAGCACTTCAGCCCGCTCGGCCAAACTCTTGGCGCCGGCCAGATCGGAACCGCGCGTGGCCTGGGCCTGTTGCAAGAAGTTCCGGATCTGCTCCAGCTGCGCTTGCTGATCCTTGTTCAATTGGCGTTCCCGTATGGAATTTAGGCTGGCCTGGGCGTGGGACAGGCTCTGGTCGATGGAAGCGCTGTACTGCTTCTGCTGGTCGGCCGAAAGGATATCGCCCAGCTTCGGTGAAGATTCGGCGGGAGCGGGCGAGGCTGCCGGTCCGGGCGCGGGGGTCGCCACTGAACGAGCCGGCTTCCTGGCGGCTGGAGCCGGCGGCGGTTTATTCACTTGGTAGGGGCTCGGTTCCTGGGCGTGCGTGGTTGTGGCCGGGTTGGGAACCTCGGAACTTGCGGCCGCCGGCGCCGTTGTTTGAGGCGCGGGCTGGTTCCTGGCGGGCGGTGGCGGAACCGGTACAGCCACTGGCCGCTTGTGGCAGGCCGTTTCCCAAACCAGAAACAATACCATCGCCTGCAAGCGCGAAAAGCGTGGCATGGGATCACCGAGCAGCCGGGCTAGAAACCAGTGGATGCCGAAGTAAAGACTTCACCCTGGTAATCGACCATTCTTGGAAAACGCAGCCTGAACGTGGTGCCCTTTCCAGGCTCGCTGGTAAAGTCGATTGTACCATTGTGAAGTTGGACCACCCGGAAGGTCGTCGCCAGACCGATTCCGGAGCCGTTCTCTTTGGTGGTGAAGTAAAGCTGAAACACCCGGGCCTGGATCTCGCGCGCAATACCGGGCCCCGCGTCGGTCACCGTGAGCTGGCACTGGCCGCCATCGCTCGCCGTTCTGGTGGTCAGAATTCCGGCATCGGCCTTTGCGCCGTCCGACATTGCTTCCATCCCGTTGTTGATCACGTTCAGGATGGCCTGCTTCAGCAGATCCGCATCGCCATTGATCCACAGCATGCCGGGCTGCAGGACCGTCTTCAGGGCGACGTTCTTAGCGAAAGCGTCCACGGAAACCAGCGCCAGCACTTCTTTGACCAGCTCATTCAAATCGATGGGCTTGTAGTTCAGATCCACCGGCCGGTTGAAATTCAGGAAGGTCTTCACCACCGAGTCCAGCCGTTTGATCTCGCGGCCGATCACTTCGATCTCCGGCTGCTCACCATCCAGCTTGTCTCTTAATACCTCCAGGTGCAGCGCCATGGCGTTCAGCGGATTCTTGATCTCGTGCGCCACGCCGCCGGTGAGCCGGCTGATAGCCGCCAGACGCGAAGAAAGATCGAGCTGCTGTCCCAGTTGCCGGCGGCTCTCGACGTCGCGCAGGGTAACCAGCATACCCATGTCCTGGGGGCCGGAGCCGTTTCGGAGCGGCCGGACGCTGACCACCAGCCGCAGCGGGGGCCGGGCGGCGCGCGGGATCTCCACCGTTTGCTCCTCCACCGGCGTTCCGCTTTGGAACGCGCGTCCGATAATCTCGCCAAGAACTGTGGCGTCAAACAGCTTGGCCATCAAGCCCGGCTCCGCCATCTGGTCGCGTGTCTTGTCGAGCATTCTCTCGGCCGCTTCGCTGGCCATGAGCAAATTGCCGGTGTCGTCGAAAAGCAAAACACCTTCCTCCAAACGCTGCAGCAATTGCTCGATATTGGTACGCAATTCACTGGCGTCTTGTTTAGCGCCCCGGTACTGTTCGTCCAGCAGGGTCAGTTTGGAGTGCACGTCGGCAAACTCCCGTGACTCGCGCCGCTCCGGCTGAACGCCCGCGCCGAACTGGCCGGTACGGATCAGATCAATGCTTTGGCTCACGCGCTGTAAAGGATCCAGAATGAGACTGGGCAGCACCACGCCCAGAAAAATGGAGACGCCCAGCGCCAACGCGAACGCCAGCAGCAGGTTCTTCAGGGCGGGCTCCACGGAATGCTTCAACAAAACGGACCGGATGACCACCGTGATGTTGAACAGCGCGCGCTTGCTCCCTTGGAGCCCGACGGGCCGCGTGGACGCGTAGTTTTCGCGCCGGGTCATCAGATCCCAGAGATTCACCGCCCACCAGCGCCGCTCGATCTGGTGGATATCTTCGGCGCCGGCGAAGGTGTTGCCGCCGCTCGGAGCCGGCGGAGCCGCGGCCAGAATATTTCCCTGCTCGTCGGTGATGAGAATCGCCAGCGCCAGGTCCGCCTTGGCCAAAGTGGCGCTTAACATTTCGGCAACATCGGGATCCTGGCGAACGATTTCGGTCCAGGTATCCTCCCACTGCCGCTGGGATGCGGGGTGAACTCCGTGCGCCGCCGTTTCCAGGGTCAGATGATTCTCGAGGTAAATGCGGAATTGGTCGGCGATCAGGTCGGCACGGTCCGACGCCGC
>Ga0302326_10008538_pt1 | contig 22575 bp, 19 predicted proteins | sample Palsa_T0_3_FD_202264 | JGI IMG/M metagenome (GOLD analysis project Ga0302326, IMG submission 202264) | Peat permafrost microbial communities from Stordalen Mire near Abisko, Sweden - Palsa_T0_3 | ecosystem: Environmental > Terrestrial > Soil > Palsa > Peat permafrost | place: Sweden: Abisko... | reverse complement strand
TCGCGTGGTGAGTCTTGTCGCTTAAACAGCGAGAAAGATGAATGGTCTACCTGCTTCACTTCCGGCCCACTGACAACCATTTTGGCGATCAGTCCAAGGTGCTCCGCAAGCAGCTTGCGATTGGGCCAAAAACGTCGTCGCAAATGGGATGTGAGCGCGAAAAAGCTTAATCGGGATTTAGCTGCTTTGGTAATGTGCCCTGCGGCAGGTGGTTATCGCGCCGCGAAGACACGTCCGTAACATAACCTAGACCGGTGGCCGTGTATTGACAGGGAAAGCTACGCTCCCATTGCTTTCGAGAGTTCGTTGACGTGAGACTGATCGACACGCTCACGATAGAGGGCTTCAATATTTTGTCCTTCGGCAACTACGCTACGCGAAGAGACCTGGATGGTGTGAGAGGCCGTTTTTTCCAACCAAGCGATGACCCAAGCGCCCCCCACTTCCTCTGCCTTCCGCATGAGATCGTCTTCTATTTCTGCCCAGACTTCCAACACAACCTCGTCTTCGACATCGATCGTCGGTTTCAATTTGATATCAAGCTTGTCGGAAACTGAGTCAAGCAACAAAACTCCTGCGGGCTGTGGGGGTTCGCCTGGGGGGCACAACAGCAAAAGAAGCCACTCACAGGTCTGGGCGCTGAACATCGAGATCTGAGCTGGAAATATCTCTGATCTTTTATATCGTATCCTATCTAATCGGGTTCGACACGGCCCTTGGTGCGCTCAGAGTGCGATTGAGACGGCAATCGATGATAGTCGCTCCGGGCGGAGCAGGCCATGATTACAGCCGGGCGAAGGCACACACTACCGCGTTTGCCTTGTTACATTAGAAACCGAAGAACGCAATAAGGTTCGCGACTAACTCATCAAATATTACTGGATGAAACATTGGATCGGCTCCTTTGCCTTCTTAGTGTTCACTTTGAAACTGTGGAAGACGGTTGCAATTGTGAAATCCGTTCGAATTCTTTTGAATTATTTGTAGGTTTCCGCAGCCGGGGACTGCTACAAGCTTGCCTTTACTTGTGCGCAAGACCCATTTCATTTGATTCCTTCCCCGAGCATCTATTCGGCTCCCCTTCTGAATCTGACTATACGGCCCCCCTCGTACTTATCAAAGCGTAAACTGCAATTTCTTCAAGGTTGTGAAACACTAACGCTGATAATTGTCCAGAACTGTCTCGGAACAAAGGCTTTGGGCACAACAAGGGCTCCTACCTTCAAGCTGATAAGCTTGGCGGCTTCAAGACAAAAGAAGGCACCCTATTTCAAAGTGGAATCAACCTTGGAGATGCTCTTGGTCGGCTATCCGGTCGCGGGACACCCCAGGGGGGTACTCATTTCATCCCCATAAAGCTACAGATCTTTCTGTTTTGGCTATTCCATTTGTTCGGAAAACCGTCACCGATGGCCTGGCCGTATGAGATTCCGCCTTTGGCATCCAAATCTTCCGGAAGGCGGAACACTCTGGGTTGGGAGCTCGGCGAGTTCCTGTTTGTTGTATAGGCAACGGGGGGAGCCAAGAACGCCGGATTGATGGGCGAGAATGGCGTCGCGGTGGCGCTAGGGACAAGGCTCCTGAGAAGGCAGACACCATTTTAGTTACTTCAATAGGGGAACAATTCTGTCGCCGAACTGACGCGAACGTGAGGCGCTACAATCAATTAGTACTTGCACGGGCCGCCGCGCCGGTGCCAGCGGCTGCCTAGTATCCGGGCAGTCAGCGAGTCGCCGCACTCAGGGTTCACGGCTCTTCCCAGATTCCGACGCAGAATGAAGACACGAGACAGCCGTTACTGTCTTGCATCGAAAAGAACCCGTTTCAACTGATTTGTTGCCGGAGGTTCTTCCTATGCCTGTACTAAGCACCGTTCATGATGGGCTTCCCGATCTCAAGCCCTTAATCCCTCAGAATCAGCGAAAAGTGATGGTGGTCGAGGACGAAGCGATCATCGCGTTAGATATTCAAAAACAATTGATCCAAGCGGGTTTCGCGGTAACCGGAAGGGCTCAAACGGCGTTGCGGGGCTTTCATTTGATCGAACGAGAGAAACCGGACATCGTGCTCATGGATATTGGGCTCAAGGGCGACATGGACGGTGTGCAAGCCGCTTCGATGATTCGCAGCCGCTATGGTCTACCGGTGATTTACCTCACGGCGCTATCTGACGATGCCACATTAAACCGTGCCCGGATGACCGAGCCATACGGCTTTCTTGTGAAGCCGATAGAGCACACCGATCTCAAGGCCGCCATCACCATGGCCCTATATAAGCACCAAATGGAGCGCAAGCTCGAAATGAATCGAAGGCTGCTCTCGACAATTCTACGGAGCCTAACCGACGCGATCATTGTGGCCGATCCAACCGGCGGAGTGTTGTTCATGAATCACGCCGCTGAGCAGATGACGGGGTGGAGTCTCGCGGAGGCTTCCGCTAAGACGTTTTTTCAAATCGCTACGATTCAAGACGATCAGGACCGTGAGGTATCGTGCCTTCTGGTCCAGCAAACAATTGCTGAGGGCACTCCGATTCAAATTCCGGGCAATTGCATGCTCACTACAAGATACCGCCAGCGGATCGGTGTGTCCGGACAACTCTCAGTCATGGCCATTCACGGCCAGCTGACTGGCGTGTTCATTTCTTTACGAGACACCGCCGCCCTAGGGCGCGAAGGGCAGGTCCCAAATCAAGAGCGGCAAATGCTTATTTTGAGCCAATTCGCACAAGAAGCAGCCTGCGTGTTTGACAGTGTCTTTGACTTGATCGAGAACACCGTCAATGGTTTAAGGAAGGAAAGTAACGAAGGACTAGATCTCATTCGGAACGCGAGTCGAGTCGGTAGCGGCTTCTCCGCACAGTTGTTAGAGATGGGAGAAGGATATGGAGCGGCGCACGTCGTCAACGTCAAGCAGTATCTTTCATCGTCGCAAAGCTTGTTGAAAAGACTGTGTGGGGTGGAAATTCCGCTTGAACTTTCATCGTCCACCGATTTCGGCTATATTCTCAGCACTGGCAATCATTTCGAGCAACTGCTAGTAAATCTGGTTCGGCAAGGAGTACAGCAACAAGGCCAAGGCAGCCTTTTGCTCGGGGCCGACGTCCGAACGCAACGAGACTTATCAGGGCGATCCGGCTCTTGTGTTCGACTCTTCCTAAAGGTCGAGACGACTCCGGCGAACGATGCCGCCTTCGAGGACTCGTCTTCCTTTGGACCGGAGTCGCCACGGATAGGGTTGGCAATCGTGCGGGCGATTGCCGCCGCTTCGGGAGGGTTTGTACTCTTGACGGAGCCCAGCAAGAGTGTTTCCATGATCGAAGTCTTTCTGCCCCGGCACACGTCACGAATCTCAGCTACAAACGCAACAAACGAGCACTCAAACGTTATCCTCCTTGTCAGATTGGAACCGGACGTCGCCGAGTCCCTGAAGCGTTCCCTCAGGGATGATGTATTATTTCTCGAAGCATCCAGTCCGGATGAGGCCATCTGCATTTCAGAGTTATACGACGGCGACATTGATCTAATCGTTGTGGAAGAGGGCTGCTTTGAGAGAGGACCCATCGACCGTGCCCGCCGCCGGATTCGCGACCGGAGACCCGGCATACCGTTCATGCAGAGCTCTGGCGGGGATGCGATGGAACAGCGAGTCATGAAGCTCTTGTATGGAAGAACGCAAGCCGTTGCTGGTGCACCGAATCAGTAAGTTAGAATGCGCCGATGGAGGCCAACTGCGGCGAGCAGTAGATCTTGGCACGGTCCATGTGACGACGGCCTTAACTATCCCACGTTGGCTGCTAGGCAAATCAATCCGATTGGACGGCAGCATTTCCGGCCTTCACCAATGCTGAGCTCGATTTCTGGCAGGAACATCTCTTTGATCAGCGCACCGGGGGAGACACCGGGGTGCTGTGGGTCACCTAGAGGAACCGCCAACGTGCTTTGTCCAGTTTGGAGGTTCACCGGTTGAAACGCTGCTCCAATAAAGTGCTAGAGGCCGGACAAAGTTCATCAAGCCAAGCCGCGATTTCAATTTTGGCTGCTTCGGTCGCCGATATATCTCTTCCTCCCGGTTTCTTGCTGCCCGGAGTTATTACCCATGCGGTAAATTTTCCTCGCGCGGCTGGCCCGAACGCCTTAACCCTCCACGAACCATCGCTAATCCCTTGGCGACTTTCTCGGAACGCGAAAACCGCTTCCTTGATGCTCTTCTCCACGTCGGGAGGTAAGCCTTGGATATCCAAGCCATGGTCTTGATACATCCTGGTTTTTATTGTAGAGCCTAGCCGCGCAAAATCCGCAAGCCAGAACCGGGAAATATCACCTGAGACCAATCTGGTAGACTGGCCTCTTGGTTATTGCTTGCGCCTGGGTGTTCCAAACAAGGCGCATTTAACAACTGCGTGCTAGAGAGGTCGTTGGCACCTTCAACTAAAAGCAGTTTTAGTTTTGGAGGTAGTGAATATGGCCTCGGGGCCCAAAGAAAAAAATCATTCTACAGGCTGGTCCGGCAAGTCGTCCCGGACGTTCCGCAAGTCACCTGCGGCGGCGGTTGAACGACCCACAGACATCCGTGAGACCGGAACAGGGGTGCGACCTTCCGAATTGCTCGAAAACGTACGTTTTTGTCAATTTGAGCTTGAACTACAAAATGAAGAGTTGCGGCGCACGCGGGCAGATATTGAAGCCTCACGGGCCCATTACTTCGAATTGTATGATTTAGCTCCGGTCGGCTACGCGACCATAGACAAGCAAGGCATAATCCTTGAGACGAACCTTCGCGCGACCGCTATGTTCGGTGCCGCCCGCGCCGCTTTGAATGGCCGCAATTTCAAGTTCTCCATCGTCGTGGAGGATCAGGATATTTTCTTTCTCAGTAAGAAACGCCTGTTTAAAACGGGCTTGCCTCAAACGGTTGAGTTGAGGATGTACCGCCAAGGAATTCCATTTTGGGCGCATTTGGAAATGATTCTCGGGCGTGCAGACGGCGCAAGCGTTTCCCGAATCGTCGTCGTAGACATTAACGACCGCAAAATTGCCGAATCGCGACTTCAGGAAAGTGAACGCCAATTGCAGCGCTCGCTGGCCGAAAAGAGAACTTTGGCTCGCGAAGCACACCACCGCGTTAAGAATAATTTCCAAGTCATTTCGAGTTTGTTGCGAATGCAAGCCGCATTGGCAAAAGACGAAAGCGTTTCGAGCACGCTCAATGATAGCCAAAGGCGGATCATCGCTATGGCACTCATCCATGATCGCCTCCATGGGAACGAAAGCATCGCTCAAATCGACTTTGAAGATTACATGCACTCTTTGGTAGACGAATTGTTCAGTGCCTATGCCCATTCTTCCGGCGCTGTCCTCAAAAGCCTAAATTCTTCGTGCGTCCTTCTAAACGCCGATCAAGCGATACCTTGCGGCCTCATCCTAAATGAACTCGTCACTAACGCTCTCAAGTACGCCTATCCCGGTGGCAGGGCAGGTGAAGTCAAGGTGGATTTGAAAGAAACCCCATCCGGCTTGGTGACGCTTACGGTTTCCGATCAGGGCGTTGGGTTGCCGGAAGGAGTGGATTGGAACAACGCTCATTCGCTTGGTCTACCGATAGTAGACACTCTCATCCAACAACTCTGTGGAACCCTGACTGTCGGCTCTCCGCCGGGTGCTTCGTTTACCATCCAGTTTCAGAAGGATAGCAAACCACTGGCCGCGAGCGACTAAGTCAACAACTTTAACTCCACTTCATGCGGTGTCCGGCGGCCTTGGTTCAAACCAACTGTTGTTCCGAATACACGGCTGACCCCTCTTGGTGCATGGTAATGAAAGTACCCCGTGTAGAGCCGCGTCATACCCGCGAAACGGTGACCGCCAAATGACGAAGGAATAGGGCGGCTTGTGACACCCGCAAAGTCTTTGGTTTTTCGCCGGAAACAAATTTGCCGCTGAGAGCCAAAACCAACTTCACATTCCCCGACGCCGCTATGCGTCAAGCAGGCGAGGCGATCCACTATCGCAGGGCTCCGCGTTTCCCAAGGTATCGGCTAACGACCGCTAAGAGTTTACGTCGCTCAATTGGTTTAGGCTGGATGATTCACTACTGGTAGCCAACAGCTTGCTAGGCCGTTTTCAAAAGGGCCAACTTCGCATCAATCGCTTGCCGTTGTTTCGCATTCGGCGTCAACCTTTCCAATAGGCGCACAGCCGTGTCATGTGCCGTGCGGGCATTCTCATAATTCCGGCGAACGGTTTCTGCATCGCGCGAAACTTCAGCGACGACCATGAACGTCATCGCGAGATCGAGATCGGTGAGCAGAAAATCAATCCCGGTTTGATTCACGCGGCAATAGTCAACCGAAAAACTGCCCACGCTTTATTATCGATGAAAAATTGCCGCCTTAGAGTTGGAAATTTTGACGGTAAGCTTCAGGACGGTTAGGTCGAAGCCGCGCCTGTACTTCGGGACGATTGTTTACGTTCGGGCGGGCTACCGTGCCACCTTGGTCTAAAAAACCGGAAGTCGCAGACGTAACATCGACAAGGGATGGCCGTAGCGCCTAATATCATTTCGATCAGATTGCGCTTTCTCGATTTCTTAACTTCGGTAGAACCGCACTTTGGACATTTGCGATCAAGAGTAAATTGCATTGACATACGCTTAGTTGCCTATCTCGGTAATGTCGGTTGATGGTAGAAACGTCGGTGTCTACTCGCATACTGCAATCGTGGAAAATTGCCACTTGACGGGGGTCACTACGTGGGGAAGATCGGCTTGACGCTGGTGTCAGTGCGTCTATATAGCGCTAGGTTCTCTGGAAATCCGCAATGAGGTCGTGCCTGTCCATGCTCGGCGGCTGACAGGATTTCAATGCTTTATCGTTTAGGCTTCACCTTAACCGTTAAGTTTATCAGATGGTTCTACGCCTGGATAGACCGCTATCGTCTCAACAGAGCACTGCCACTAACTCGTGGGTTGATGATCTTCCTGTCGGTAGTACCGCCGACATGGGCGATTCCCATGCCGTTTAGAGGGCGTTGCCCAGGTGCCTTTTGAAATTGGAGCACATGAGATCGTTTCGATTTATGGCGGAACACTTCACTCCTCGGGCTTAGCTCGCAACTGCCGCCGCTCTTAATACCCCGCAAGAACTTGCTCTCTTCCTCGAACGTGAGGCCACCGCAGTGATCGCAACCTTCGGCAACAGCCGACTAATTCCTTGCGCCGCTCCGCCGATTGAACGCGGTTCGTAGTTTTGATAGAGCCACGTTTTCTGGCCGTCGTGTATAACGATTGGATCTCCTGTGAAAGCCACGATGCCTTGAATGCAACGATGAGCTTCTTCCTCGCTTAGCCCTGTCGCTTCTGCGGCCAGCTTTATTGTCAGGCCAGACGCTCGATTGGCAGCGTCGCTCATTTTGACAAACAAGTTCAAAAATCAGGTTGGTTCTCGCTCCACTGACATAAATACTTTGCAGGAAGCGAGCACAGTTACCTACTGCTATCTGCTTCTGTTGGCAGCCAGAATCAGAAACGGGTTCGTCATCAGCGTCTTTCATGCCGAAGGACCCTCCGCATATACCTATAGCGCCGAATGGACCACTTTTCAAGTTAATTTTCCCATCCAATTATTTCCACACAATTTCCACAAAGGCTGTTCACTCGCTTCGCGATTGCGCGGTGTCGTGCAAAGTTTTTCGATTGTGTTGGGAGCTGGTATTTGTTTCAACAAAGTTGCGATCCCGACTCTCCCTTTAGACTCCGCCATTTCCAGTGAATCATAAAGCACTCGCAGCCGTCGAACGTATTCGCTACCGGCAATGAAGATGAGATCGTTGTGGTGGGCACCAGCGACGGGCCAGAATGTTTTGGGTTCTTTGGCCGAACGAAACAACCCCTCCCCCTGCGTGAACGGCACCACTTCATCGAAGTCGCCATGTATGATGAGCAGCGGCGCTTTCACCCTCCCGATCTTTTCATTCGTGTCGAAGCCGCGCACCAACATTGGACCTACGATTGGAAGAACCGTTGCAGCCATCTGAGTGAGCGATGCCATCGGTGCCTCAAGTATCAACGCAGCACAGGGGCGTTTTGCTGCCAACTCGGTTACCACCGCCCTTTCCCAAAGATTCATGCAGAACAATCTGCGCCGGTGGCGCTTGACGCTTGCAACGCAAAACGGCCCTGGGGCCTGATCGAGGAAACATTTATAGCCTGTCCCCGCCTTGAGGTCCCAAGGCCGTTTGGTTTTGCGATGGATTACGGGCTTGCCGTCACGCTCATCGCGAAGGATTGCGGTCTAACGGTAGGGTAGTGGCGGACCTTCGGAAAAATCTCATCCGAAATAGAACTAACCTGGAGCGGTAATGTTTCGGGCTAGCTGTTGTTCGCTGGATGTTCTCTACGAGCGGTCGGATTGCGCGAGAGAAGCGGCACCGGAAAACGGCAGCGGATGGTGCGACCGGCGGCGTCAAGGCCGTCATCGTTGGGGCTTATGGAAACCCTGCCGCGAGTTAGAACGTAATCAACGGCGGACAGCAGTATCGAACCGACTACGGCTGGCAGACAGCCATTGACTCGAAAGCCCGGTACAAATTCGGAAGCGAGTTTCAACATCAAAGCATTGACCAAGAAGTAAACGATGCCCAGGGTGTCGTTGTACGAATGGCGAGCCCACCCTAGATAGTGCGGATTCACGCCAAATGCTTCGTCCAAAGCATTCAGCATTGTTGGAAGTGAATCGCCGTAATCCGCTGCTCGCAAGGCAATGCTCATCCTGGCGAGATCTGGACCATCAATTCCCGCATACGCAAGGTCAAGGAATTCTCTACCGGCCTTGATCATTTTTGCGGTCTTTCGTGAAGGGCTATCTCCGTCTTCGGGGCTGCTTCGTTCGTACATCATTAATGTCAACCGTGGCAGCGCCGATAGGAGCATTCACCGTGCGGCACGATTCCAGGATCTCCACCATTTCCGTCGCCGGTCTTCCGAAAATTTCTTTAGACGATTTGGCACCGTCAGGTACTTAGTTAATGCTGGTCCATGAATGTTCCGGCCCTTGACGCTCTTGCATTCAAGAATTAAAGCGTCGATGGATTTGTCGATCATCTCTCCTAGAGTGAGGTCGTCTCTGTTTCGTTGATCCTCATCGCTGGGGTCGGTCCTGATTCCAGATTTCTCGGCGAATTTAACGCGCTTTTCAGCCTTCGACCACGTGCGCGTGCGAGTGGTGGACCCAACGAAGCTATCACCCAGTTGACCTTCCACGTGAATCATGCATTTACAAGATTTACCGGTGCAGAGCCTTTTTGAAACGTCGCTGCATAAGTCTTCGTGGCGTAGTTATGCCGTAAGCAGGGCCGTCCATTCCGGCTTGGCCGCCTTGGCTTTTGCGCTGATCGTGCCTGTGGCTGTGGAGGTGGAGCGCGGTGACGCCCTGCGGCACTTCACCTTGCTTGCCCCCGTACCGGAGGCTAAACCTTTACCGGAAGTGCAGCACCTGGCGGCCTCGCCTAAACTCGCCAAGCATGCCGTTGTTCTGCCGCCCAAAATCTTCGTGCCGCCGCCTGTGGTTGTCCCACCGGTCAAGCGGCCTGAAATCGTGGAAGCTCCAGAGATTAAGCCTGTCCAACCGGCGGAGTCGAACGTGGAACTGCCTCCTACTCCCAAAGTTCTGACGCAGACTGGCGTTTTTCAACCAACCACCGAATTGGCCAAGACCGCGCCTACCCAGAAAGTGCAGGTAGGCGGATTCGGGGATCCGAACGGTGCGCGTCCGTCCGGCAATTCCCGCCCATCGCCGGTGATGCTGGCCAAGGTGGGCGCGTTCGATTTGCCTGAGAACACCGGGCGCAACGGCGGCGGTGGCAAAGTGCCAAACGGCAACACCATTCGCCAAACGGGATTCGGCAGCACCGGCGATCCCGGACGGCCCAGGCTGATAAATGACGAATCCATTCGCTCCACGGCATTTGGCGATGCGACGTTAACACCGCCGCCGTCCTCCGCTAAGAGGGCCGAATCGGCCGCCGATGGTTTCACGCCTGTCGAGATTTTATTCAAGCCCAAGCCCGCCTATACCCTGGAAGCGCGGGAAATGCGGCTGGAAGGCGAAGTTTCATTACAAGTCGTATTTCAAGCAAGCGGGACGATACGAGTGGTGCGGGTGGTGCAAGGGCTTGGTCACGGTTTAGACGAAGCAGCCCAGCAAGCGGCACTGCGCGTTCGGTTCAAGCCCGCTAAGCGCGGCGGTGTGCCGGTAGACACAAATGCGACCATTAAGATCAGTTTCGAACTTACATAAAGGAAAGTCCGCGCAATTATGCAGCAAATAGCACTCTTAGCAACGGTCAGGCTGATTTTGACAGGCGCGCTCTTCGCGCTTTGGCCGGCGCTTGCTCAGAACGAAGTAAAAGGAATCCCAACCACAGTCGATCCCGGCAAGGAATTGGACCACATCATCGACCATCCGTCGGCCGAGCAGGCGAAGTCGTTTGAAGAAGTGATCGACCGCGCCGTCAACAGCGAACGTATGCTGATGCGGCGCTTGCGTGATAAATCGCCGGTGATCGAAACCTATATCCAGGAGACCAAGGGCGATCCCGATCTGGGCTTCGTGCCGAAAGACGACTTCTACTTTCTAGGGCAGCTCAACATGCGGGATGGCGTGGTAGACATGTCGTATTTGCCGCCTCGCTCGAAGGTGAAGGCCGTCGCTCATACGCTCGCCGCTTTGTTTACCACCGAGTACAATTCGCATGGTTTTTCCGATCAACTATTTATCGACGTCAATGACTTCGACCGCGCGCACTATTCGTTTGAATACATCCGGCGCGAGTTTCTCGGCGATGTGCGCTGTTTCGTGGTGGATGTGGCTCCTGCCGAAGGAGCCGGTAAGCGCCGCTTTAAAGGGCGCATTTGGATTGAAGACCGGGATTACAACATCGTGCGTTTCCAGGGTCAGTATCAACCCTCCAATTATCACGAGCATATCCATTTCGAATGCTGGCGCGTGAACAGTGGCGGCATGTGGCTGCCCGCGTACATTTATTCGCAGGAAGAAGAGTACCGGTCGGCGCTGGTCAGGACCGCCGCCATGCGCGCCCAGACGCGCTTGTGGGCCTATGAGCGGGCGCGCGAAAAGACCGATGAGGCGTTCACCAACATGACCGTGGACGTGCCGCAGGGCGTCAAAGACGACAGCGATGCCGCGGCCGATTATTCGCCGCTACAGTCCTATCGAATGTGGGAAGAGGAAGCGGCGCAGAATGTGATCGACCGTCTGCTGCGCGCGGGACTCATTGCACCGCCTGGAGAAGTAGATCAAGTGCTGGAAACCGTGCTGAACAATCTGCTCGTGAGCGCGAATATCAATTTGGATTTTAAGGTCAAGGCGCGTATTTTGCTGACCACGCCGCTCGAATCCATGTCTTTGAACCACACTATTTTATTGAGCCGCGGCTTAATAGACGTGTTGCCGGACGAAGCCAGCCTAGCGGCGGTACTGGCGCATGAATTGGCTCACATCGTGCTTGGCCATTCGATGAATACTAAGTTTGCGTTTGAAGATAGGCTGCTCTTTGACGATCCGGCTATTCTTAGGCGCGTCCAAGTGGGAAGAGACCGCCAGGAAGAAGCAGCTGCGGATGAGAAGGCGATTGAAATACTGAAGAAGTCGCCCTATAAAGACAGCCTGCCCAAAGTAGGCTTGTTTCTGCGCATGCTGTCGGAGCGCAGCGAGCAGGTTCCGCACCTGATTAAACCACTCCTCGGGAACAGAATGTCCGATTCTAAGAAGGATCTCCGATTGGCCGGCTTGATGGATCAAGCGCCCACCTTGGAGTTGCGCGACAAAGATCAAATCTCGGCACTGCCTCTGGGTTCGCACATCAAGATGGACCCCTGGTCGGATCAACTTCATTTGATCAAGACCACGGCTACTCAGCGCTACGCGGCACGCGACAAGATGCCGTTTCAAATCACGCCGTTTATGCTGCATCTGACACGCGAAGATAAATCCGGCGGCGGCAGCGCAACGCCGGCAACGGACACACCGACGGCGGCGCCCGTGCCATCGCCCGCCACGAACAGCAGTGTCGCGCCGAACGCGAATCCGGTCGGGCAGCCTTAGAGATGAAATTCTTGGCCGATGGAGCGAACGCAAATTCGCTCTATCGCCGAACCAACCGCGGCAACGGCCCGTTCAATCGGTTCAAAAGTGGGCTCGCGGCTCAGTTGAAACGTCTGATGATGCACAGGCAACACAAATTCGGCGCCCGCATCGCCGGCCATCCTCACCGCTTCTTCGGGATTGCAGTGCACGCGGATCCAGGGATCGTAAGCGCCAATCGGCATGATGGCTAAGTCGACGGCCTGCGAACTACGCACACTCTTAAAGCTTTGCGTGTACGCAGTATCTCCGCCAAAGACGATGCGGCGCTTGCCGATCTCGAGCAAGTATCCGTTGAAGCCACGGTAGGTATCGCCGCGCATCCGCGCGCCCCAATGCGCCACCTCGAAAGCTCTAATGTTAGCCGGACCTACCTGTACCGATTCATTCCAGCGCAATTCATTTACCTGCCCATAACGGCGAGCGCGCAAAAGGTCTGATGTATGAGCGGCGGTCACCACGCGCGTTTGCAGGTTTTCCAGACGCCGTAACGTCGGCAGATCAAAGTGGTCCATGTGGGCGTGCGACAGCAGGATGAGGTCGATCGGCGGCAGATCCTTCTGCGGCAGTGCGACATCGACCAAGCGTTTGATCCCGACCGTAAGCGGTCCCAGGCTGATGCCGACCCGCGCGCTGAAGACGGGGTCGGTCAGAATTGTGAACCCGTCGATCTTCAGCAGAACCGTGCTGTGACCCAGCCACGCCGCATGCAGACCTTCCGCGCGCCACAGCTTAGGTTGTGGTGTGAAACTCGCCGGCACGATTTCGCGCGAATACTCTTTTGAGAATTCACGGAAAAAAGCAGGCGCGGCTTGCCGCAAGAAACGCGCAGTCGCCGGCACACGGCTGCCGAAATCGGTACTCCCATGGCGGTTGGCCGGCCGGGGGTGGCGGCGAATTTTGGGATGATCCACCAAGAGAAATCAGTTCGTCCGAGCCGAAGAATTGCTCGCCTATAATCAATAGTCGCAGATCGACATGAAGACCAATGCCGCGCGCGCTGGACGAGCTCAAGATTCCTTACGAATTGCGCGAATATGCGGTCGATTTGCAAGACTTGAGTGCCGAAAGCGTCGCGCGGAAAATCGGCCTCGACCCACCGCAGGTCTTCAAAACATTGGTAGTAAGGGGTGAGCGGACGGGCGTCTCCCTAGCGGTGGTGCCCGCCAACACCGAGCTCGATTTGAAAGCCCTGGCGAAGCTGGCCGGCGACCGCAAGATGGAGCTGGTTCCGTTATAAGGAAGTGCAGCCGTTGACAGGCTACATACGCGGCGGCGTCACCGCGCTCGCGTGCAAAAAAGAATATCCGGTCTACATGGACGAGACCGCCATTCTGTTTGACCGGATTTCCGTTTCAGCGGGCGTGCGCGGAACACAGATTCTCTTGAACCCCGAACATTAGATCAAAGCCATACACGCCATAGCCGGCCCCATCGCCAAAAGCATCTAACATCGCCAGCCTTGTGGGGCAGACCTTCTGGTCTGCGGCTGACCTCCTGGTCAGCCTCCGGCGCGCGTTCATGCCGCACTCGCCTCATTCAATTGTTCGATCGCGCCGGAAGACAATTCCAGCTGAACCGCCTCGGTGAGATCTTTGAGTTGTTCGAGGTTGGTCGCGCTGGCTATGGGGGCAGTCACACTCGGACGCGCCATCAGCCAAGCCAGGGCAACGCGCGCCGGATTCGCGTTGTAATCTTTGGCAACACTATCAAGCGCCGCCAGGATACGAAAACCGCGATCGTTCAAGAATTTCTTAATCCCTTGGCCGCGTTTGGTGCCGGCTGTATCTTGTTCGGAGCGGTACTTGCCAGTGAGAAAACCGCTCGCCAACGAATAGTACGGAATCACCCCAACATCGGAATTCAGGCACAGCGGTTCCAAGTTCGTTTCAAAATCTTCGCGGTCATAGAGGTTATAGTTCGGCTGCAGACTCTCATACCGCGGCCAGGCGTTTTCTTCGCTCAGCCGCAGCGCCTCCGTCAGCCGCTCAGGTGTGAAGTTCGACGCGCCAATCACCCGAACCTTGCCTTCTTTGACAAGTTGACTATACGCCTCGAGCGTCTCCTCAAGCGGCGTCGCCAGATCGTCTTTATGCGATTGATAGAGATCGATGTAGTCCGTCTGCAGCCGCTTCAGAGACGCTTCCACTTCACGCAAAATGTACGCCTTTGACAGGCCCTTATCTTGCGGGCCCATCTCCATCCCGACTTTGGTCGCCAAAATAACCTTCGAACGCTTGCCCGTCTGCTTCAGCCAGTTGCCGATAATGGTTTCCGATTCGCCGCCTTTGTTTCCCGGCGCCCAACTCGAATAAATATCGGCCGTATCGATAAATGTGAAGCCGGCATCCACAAAGCCGTCCAGGATTTTGAAAGAAGTCGGTTGGTCGATGGTCCATCCGAACACGTTCCCGCCGAGGGCGAGCGGAGCGATTTCAATCGCCGAATTGCCAAGTTTACGTTTAGTCATTGTGCGGTCACCATGAATAGTTTGCCACGAACAAAGGACCGCGCCGTCTTGATTCTAGGATTCAAGCCGAGCCGGAAGCGTAAGGTGGCGGAGCCGCCTCTAGTTGTACCGTAAGCGCCCCCAAAAACGCACCCACGAACTCCCGGCGCATTACTCAACACCCAATCCCACCTCGAGCGTAACCTCCCTCCGCCCTTGGTCGTTTTCTTTACCCGTTTTCTATCTGTGTCCATCCGTATTCATCCGTGGCTAATAAAATTGCCCTCGCTCACTTTACCGCGTCTAATCCGGGCTGCACCCACCTCAGCAACGAGTCTGCAATTTCAGGAAACTGAGCTGTCACCAGCGCCAGCAAAGGCGGCAGGAGGAATGTCGCGTACTTGGCCCAAAACTCCCATCCCAAGTTCGCCTCGGTGCTCGTGATGTAACTTAGGACCCGATCCCGCTCCAGTCCGGCATAGACAAAGGCCACCACCCCGGCAAATGCGATCAGTACCAGCAGCATCCAGATTGCAATAGAAGGCCGCGGAGCGAACGGGTAAAAGGCCAACGCCAGCATCGTTGCAACATACAGTGCGCTCATTGACAAAACCATTGTCCGCATGCGCGCCAGCATGTTCTGGATATAGCTGATATAAAGCAGGCAGATGAATTCCTCAGCCGCCCGCACGGCCTTGTCTTCACTCAGCGGCAGAGTGCCATTGGGCGTTTCCTTTTCTTCCAAAGCGGCTTGGGGCCTGCCGGTCTTTTCTCGCAGGCAATCATGGGTCTTCGTCTCCTCATCCCACGCCGGCTCCAACTTTAGCTTCATGATGGTACCGGCACAGCCTGCGAGGCACAGACGTATCGACTCGTCCCATTGCACGCTGCAATCTAGATTTCCCAAGTACTGCTTGGAAAACTCCTCGCCCTCCTCCACCACGGCGTTCAGCGCGTTTATCAGCTTCGGATCGGTATAGGCCCATTCGTAGCGCAACCGTCTGGCCGCATCCAACTGCTGCGCAAAGAACTTGTATTGCGTCCTTGGTACGTTCCCGCTCATCTCCCACAGCGACCGCACCGAAATGTCCTTCAGTGCCGCGAAGGGGGTCAGGATTGCCCACCAGCTTCAAGTACGCCTCGTTGAGGAGTTCGGTGGTCTGCCAGGTGTGCGGCGGCCTCTCGCGGCGGAGATAGAATGCCGCCAGTTTGTGTAATTCAGCGTAGACATGGGGCGCGAGTTCATCGCGCGCAGCTTGGTCGCCGTCGGCCAGCCGCTGCAGGAGTAGCGTCACCTCGCCGGACGAGGAGTCCATGGAGGTCCCCAGTGTACACGAATCTGTCATGTCTGACCAGTGTTTTACCGGAAGAATCCCGGAAGAACGCCAGTGCACGGCGGGTTCGTTAGGAAGAGTAGACACAGGCCCTCAGACTTTACAGCGAAATTCGAGACGAAAAGGTGCCGGAGAAAAAATGGTGGCGGTGGAATCGGAATTTCGGATTTGGAAGGAACGGTATGGGGCGATGTCGAATTGACTTGACTCTGGTTTTGATAAAGAATATAAGGATCATTGGCGGCCAGCGTGAGCTGAGTTATGAAACCCGAAACAAACTCGACCAACTGGACGACGTCTTACTCGCAATATTTAACGCGATCGGCCGCGCTATCGGCACGAACCCTCAGTCTCTACCAATTGGCGCTGGAGCAAGTGTCGCAAGGCAAGCTACCGCCGACGATTTTCCAAGATCACTTTCCGGCTTTTGCCGTCGCGCACGCGGCGGAATTCACACATCGTTACGGGGAGGTGGGGTCGCGTTTTTTGAGCGGCCTGGTACGGCTCGGTCCCAACTCCTGGCAGGAACAGGCGGACGCACGGGAAGTCGTTCCACCACAATTTGACGCATCGAACCCGGCCCGCTGGTACGAACAGATTGCCGAATACGCGGGGCAGTTGAATGCGCGCGCCATCAAAGCGTACCGGGCACAACTTGATCGCGTGGCCGCGGGCGAAACGACGCCGAGCGAAATTCAGCAGCAGACTGCCGAACAGATGGCGCAGCAACTGCCGGGATATCTCGAGCGAATGACGCAGCTCTACTTCGATCTGCTAAACGGATTGAACGATGTGCGCGCGACATATGAAGAAACCTATTTTCGCGGGCTGCTGGCTGCCGCCAAAGCCGACGGCGGTGACGCGATTGTCACGATTACGCTGGCAGGGCCGGCGGGCACCCATACGGCAGCGTCTTTAGCGGTGACGAACAGCAGCGGACAACGAGCCCGCATCGGTCACCAAATCGGCGACGTGCGGAGGGTGGATGGCGCGGGTCCGAGTCTCGTTCCGGCGATGGCGTTTGCTCCCGAGCCCCTTGAGCTCGAAGCGGACGAAGAAGGAACGCTCACCCTGTCGCTGTGGCTCGATCCCGAACAGTACGACACAGACGTCTTATATACAGGTAAACTGTACCTCACGGGCGGGTCCGAGGTTCCGCTTGAGTTGGAATTGAGGATTCTTGCCAGTGGCAGGTAAGGTTCGGCCATGAGATCTCGTAAGGCAGCGCAACCTGCGGAGACGACGCGGACGGAGCCGATTGCCATTATAGGGATGTCGGGCCGCTTTCCGGGCGCGCACGATGTGGAGCAGCTCTGGACAAACCTGGCGAATGGCGTTGAATCGATCGCGGTCCTGACGCAGGAAGAAATGCGCGCCGCCGGCATTCCGGAAGCGATCTCAAAGCTGCCCGGTTATGTGAACGCAGCGCCGGTTTTGGACGGAATCGACCAGTTCGACGCGCATTTCTTCGGCTTCTCGGCGCGCGATGCGGCGCTGACCGATCCGCAACACCGGCTCTTTCTCGAAACCGCGTGGCAAGCGTTGGAGGACGCAGGTTACGAGCCAGGGCGGTATCCCGGCGCGATCGGCGTATTCGGAGGATGCGAGCTGAGCAGCTATCTCGGCCACCTTTACCAGAATCTCGAATCGTTGAAGTATATCGATGGCATGCAGTTGATGGTGACGAACGATAAAGACCATCTCTGCACGCAGGTATCGTACCGGCTGAATCTGCGCGGCCCCAGTGTGGTGGTGCAAACTACCTGCTCGACGTCGCTGGTCGCGGTTGCGTTAGCGTGCGAAAGTCTGCAGCACCGGCGCTGCGACATGGCTTTAGCGGGAGGCGTGACGGTGAAAGTGCCGCAGCGGGGCGGATACTATTACACTGCCGGATCGATCCTATCGCCGGATGGGCATTGCCGTCCTTTCGACGCCCAAGCGCAGGGGACGATTGTGGGCAGCGGCGTCGGGCTGGTAGTTCTCAAGCGCTTAGCTGAGGCTGTTGAAGCAGGCGACAACATCCGCGCCGTCATTCTCGGACTGGGAATTAACAATGATGGCAACGATAAGGTGGGATACACGGCGCCGAGCACGCGCGGACAGGCTGGCGCGATTCGGGCGGCTCACCAGAGCGCGGGTGTCGAGGCCGAATCTATCGGGTACGTGGAGGCGCACGGCACGGGGACGATTCTCGGCGATCCGATTGAGGTCTCGGCGCTGACGGAAGTGTTCCGCGAGTCGACAAAGCGGCGCGGGTTCTGCGGGATCGGATCGGCAAAATCGAACTTCGGACATTTGTCTTGCGCGGCGGGCATTACCGGGCTTATCAAGACGGTGCTGGCGCTTGAGAACCGGGCGATCCCGCCGACGGTGCATTATACGGCTCCGAATCCGGCGATTGATTTGGCGGCGAGCCCTTTCTATGTGACGACGCGTTTGCGCCGTTGGGATCGAAACGGAACGCCGCGGCGCGCGGGCATCAGTTCGTTCGGCGTGGGAGGGACCAATGCGCACATCATCATTGAGGAGGCGCCGGAACAACCGCAGAGAAGCGAAAAGCGGCCTTATCATGTGTTCACAATCAGTGCGCGCAGTGAGGCCGCGCTGAATGAAGCGTCCAAGCGTTTGGGGGCGCATTTGAGGGCACACCCGGAAATGAGCCTTGCCGATGCGGCATTCACGCTACACATGGGCCGGCGTTTTTTCAAACACCGCCGCGCGCTGGTGGCGAGCAGCGAAGAGCGCGAACGTTTAGCGGAATCTCTGGAAACGTGCGACAAGCTGCCGGCCTTTGCGGCTGCGGCTGAGCGTCCGGCGGTGTTCTTATTTCCAGGGCAGGGTTCGCAGTATCCGGGTATGGCGGCGGGACTGTACAAAAGCGAGCCGCTGGTGCGGCGTGCCATCGATCGCTGCGCACGGCTCCTGGAGCCCGCCCTGAAGGCAGATTTGAGGAGGTTGCTGTTCCCTTCGAGACGCGATCGGGATGGCGCGGCAGAAGCGCTGAAAAATACCAAGTGGGCTCAGCCCGCACTGTTCACGGTGGGTTATGCGCTGGCCGAGCTGTGGTCTTCCTGGGGCGTAAAGCCGTCGGCGATGATCGGCCATAGCGTCGGCGAGTACGTGGCGGCAACGCTCGCGGGCGTAATGAGTTTAGAAGACGCGCTGAGCGTGATCGCTACGCGCGGGCAGTTGATCTCGGAGATGCCGCGCGGCTCGATGCTGGCGGTGATGAGTGCGGTGGAGGGTCTTGAGCGGTTCGTAAACGGGAAAATCTCAATCGCGGCGGTGAATGCGCCAGGGTTCACCGTATTGTCGGGTCCGGACGCGGCTATGGAGCACCTTGAAAAAGAGCTGGAGAAAGAGAAAGTGCCGGCGCGCCGTTTGCACACCTCGCACGCGTTCCACTCGAGCATGATGGATCCGATTCTCGAGCAGTTCGAAGAGGCCGTGTCGCAAATTCAGCTTACGAGGCCGTCGGTGCCGTTCGTCTCGACTTTGACGGGCGACTGGGCCGGAGAGGATGTTACGCAGCCCAGCTATTGGAGCCGGCAGTTGCGAAGGCCGGTGCGCTTTGCGGATGGTATGCGGACTCTCTTGAGCTCCGGGGATCTGGCGAACAAAAATCCGATTTGCATTGAAGCCGGTCCGGGAAACACGCTTTCGACTTTTTCGCGCGAGATTGCAAATGGAAATGCGGCACTGTGCCTGCAATCATTGCCGGGTCCGGACGCCCGGCGTAGCGATGCGGAGGAGATGCTGAACACGCTGGGGCAGTTGTGGGCGAACGGCGTGGGGGTGGATTGGGAGGCTTTCCACCGCGCGGAACGCCGGTCGCGAGTCAGCTTACCAACGTATCCTTTTGAACGGCAGACCTATTGGGTGGGAACAAGCGCTTCGGCACAAAACGAGGAGGCGCGCGATCCCTTCAACTGGTTCTACCGGTCGGTTTGGCGTGAGGAGCCGCTCGTGTCAAGCAAGACAGCAACGCTCGTGGGGCGCCGGATTCTGGTGCTTGATCGTGAGACATCGCCGGGTGCGGTGATTGTCCAGAAGCTCCGGCAACTGGGCTGCGAGGTTGTGACGGCGCGACCGGGGGACGCGTACGCGCGTTTAGGCGAATGCGAGTGGATTCTCAATCCAGATCAAGAATCCGACTTCCGTGAATTGGCGCGCGCGGTTTGCGATAGCGAGACGCGCCTGTCGGGCGTGATTGATTGCTGGAGCGCCACGACGCTTGCTTCAGCAGAGCAGGCGCATACCGATCTCGACACGGCTGCGGTGATGAGCTTGCTTGCGCCTATGCGGCTGGCGCACGCGCTGAGTGGGCAGCAAACGGTGCGTCCACTGCCGATGCTGCTGGTGGCCGCGGGTACGACGAAAGTGCTGGCTACGGATGTTATGGACCCGCCGCGCGCGTTGGGCGCCGGAGTCGCGCGCGTGGTGCCGCAGGAGCATCCAGGGCTGCGGGTGGCGCACATCGATACAGATAGTAGCAGCACCGTGGCGGACTTGGTGCTGGCGGAATTGGCGGCGGGCGCGCCGCAGCCGGCACTCGCGATCCGGCAGGGAAGGCGATACGTGGAGGCGTTTGAGCCGGTGCCGATTAGGACGGTTAAGCCGCCCGCCGATCTGCCCGCAAGTCCGGTGGTGTTGATCACCGGTGGGCTGGGTCACATGGGCATCAATCTGGCGGAAGCGCTGTTCACCAGGGCGCGCGCGAAACTGATTCTGCTGGGCCGGTCGTCGCTGCCGGAGGCGAAGGAGTGGGCTGCGAAAAGCGAGGACGCAGAAACTCCCGCGCAACAAAAAGAGCTTCTCAAACGGCTTTCCAAAATGCGGCTGGCGCGCGATGAGGTGATGGTGGTTGCGGCGGATATGAATGACGCCCCGCAGGTAAGGGCGGCGGTGGACGCAGGGATCGCCCGCTTCGGGCAGATTGATGTCGCGATCCACGGAGCCGCGCGCATCGACGCTGCTGCCTTCGGCTCGGTCGCGGAGACCGGTTGGAACATTGTGGATGCGCAGTTTTCGCCGAAACTGCGTGGGCTGCGGCACCTGATGAATGCGCTGGAGGGACGCTGGCCGCAGCGCTGGATTCTGCACTCCTCCATCTCCTCTACGTTGGGTGGACTTGGGCTGGCCGCGTATGCCGGCGCCAACGCCATGCTGGATGCGCTGGCGTTGCAGCGCGGGCCAACCTGGCTCAGTATTGATTGGGACGCCTGGGACAACGCGGCGGAGGCGCAGAGCGCCAGCATGCCGTCGGCGATCAAACCGGCTGAAGGAAATGAAGTGCTGCTCCGGCTGATGGGGCAGTGGGAGGGGTCGCGGGCGCTGGTCGCTATTAATCTGGCCGAGCGTTTGAAGGCTTGGGTTCAGCACGCGGAAGTCAAACCAGCGGAAAAGAGTGGGATGGATCGGCACCCGCGACCGAATCTCACGACGGCCTTTGTCGAGCCGCGCAGCGAAACGGAGAGTCTGCTGGCGGAAATCTGGGGATCGCAACTCGGCCTGGAAAGCGTTGGCATTCATGACCGGTTCTTCGATTTGGGCGGCCACTCGCTGCTGGCGGCGCAAATCGCCTCCGAGATATGCGACCGCTTTCAGATTGAACTGCCGGTGCTGAAACTCTTCCAAGCGCCTAGCGTGGCCGAACTGGCAGTGCTGGTGGACCAGGCTCGCGCAGGGGCTCCGGCGACAGAACCCACGCGGTTTTTCGCCGCCGCTGCTGGAGTTGGAGCCGACACTGAGTTGCAGGGCAACGCGCCGGAAGTGGCCGCCAAGGCAAGCTATCGGGAGTTTTACAATGACGTGACGCGGCGGCTCGAGCAATCGGGCATGGGCGCGGCGTCGTTCTTCCTCAACTACGGGTATGTGAGTTTGGGAGAAGGCGACGAAGCGCGGTTTGAGGTTCCGGCGGAGGTCTTTAATCGGAACTCGGTGAGGCTGGCGTTTGAGCTCATCGGCAGCACGCAACTGAACGATCGCAAAGTGCTGGATGTGGGCTGCGGCCGCGGTGGAACAGTGGCGCTGCTCGCCGAAACGTTCGGCGCGGACGCAACCGGCGTCGATCTTTCGCCTGAAGCGATCGCTTTTTGCCAAAACACGCACGGCCAGGCAGCGCAGTTTAAGGTAGGAGATGCCGAGCACCTTCCGTTTGCGGGCGAAAGCTTTGAGGTGTTGATCAATATGGAATCGTCGCACACGTATCCGAATCTGCGGGCCTTCTTCATGGAGGTGCGGCGGGTGCTGGCGAAGGGCGGAATTTTCCTTTATACCGATCTGCTGCCGGTGCAGAGATGGGCGGAAGTAAGAATGCTGTTGGCGTCGCTCGGGCTGCGGGTGGAAGGCGAGCGAGATATCACGGCCAACGTGCTGCATTCCTGCGACGACGTGGCGGCAAATCGCACTAAGGCTTTCGGCGGGAAGGACGCGATGATTGAGAACTTTCTTGCCGTGCCGGGCTCAGCCGTTTATGAACAAATGCAGTCGGGGGCCTGGGAATACAGGCTCCTGCGGGCGGAGCGATTGTAAAAGAACGGCGGAATAGACCAGGTCGCTTTACGCTTCCGGCTCGGTTTCGGAGGTGCCGGGCGGCGGGGAATTTTCGACGATGGAAAAGCGCCGAGACG
>Ga0302326_10008536_pt1 | contig 22578 bp, 17 predicted proteins | sample Palsa_T0_3_FD_202264 | JGI IMG/M metagenome (GOLD analysis project Ga0302326, IMG submission 202264) | Peat permafrost microbial communities from Stordalen Mire near Abisko, Sweden - Palsa_T0_3 | ecosystem: Environmental > Terrestrial > Soil > Palsa > Peat permafrost | place: Sweden: Abisko... | reverse complement strand
CGCGAGTCGGAAGCTTCTCTAAAGGCGTTGGTGGACAACGCCCCCTTCGGCATCCAACAATCGCTGCTCGAGGAGAACCGCATCAAGACTCTCAACCCTGCGCTGCGCAAGATGCTGGGTGACTACCGCGTGGAAGAAGCTCGCCAGTTAAACGTAAGCGAACAAGTCTATGCCGATCCGAAGGACCGCGACCGCCTCATAGAGGTGCTGCGCAGAAGTGGGAGAATCCAAGGCTGGGAAACCACCTTCCGCAGGCGTGACGGAAGTCTCGTACCAGTGCGCATCACCGGTTCGCTGAGCGGCGAAGGGAACGGAGCGCCGGAGGTATTCTCCGCTTACGTGGAAGACATGACCCAGCACAGCGCTCTGGAGCAGCAGGTCCGCCAAGTGCAGAAACTGGAAGCGGTGGGGCGGTTAGCCGGCGGCATGGCCCACGATTTCAACAACGTTCTTGTGGTCATCAAACTGTCCACCGAACTCATGCTGGACCAGATCACGCCGGAAAGCCCTTTCAGCAAACTGCTGCTGCAGATTTCGAATGCAGCTGACCGGGCGGCGGCCCTAACTCGCCAGATGCTGGCGTTCGGCCGTCAGCAGATGATGCAGCCGCGCGTCATCAATCTGAATACCGTGGTTAGCGAGACGACGCAGATGCTACGCCGGGTCATAGGTGAAGATATCCAGTTGGTCACAAATCTCTCCGACACGACAGAGAACTCCCGGCTGGATCCGGACCAAGTTGCACAAGTAATTTTGAACTTGGCCGTCAATGCGCGCGATGCCATGCCGCAGGGCGGCACGTTGCATATTGAGACCACTAACGTGGACCTCGATGAGGCTTACACAAGAGACCATCCACCCGTCCAGCCGGGGCACTATGTGATGCTGGCAGTCAGCGACACCGGAACCGGCATCGACAAATCGATCCTACCTCGGATTTTCGACCCGTTCTTCACAACCAAAGAGCTGGACAAAGGTACGGGGCTGGGACTTTCCATTGTGTACGGCATTGTAAAGCAGAGCGGCGGCTACATCTGGGTGTACAGCGAACCGGGACATGGCACAACTTTCAAGCTGTACTTTCCCACCACTACGGCGTCGCCGAGGCGTCCGACTTTACGGGACGTTTTCGTGCGCCCCTCGGGACAGACGTTGTTGGTAGTGGAGGACGACGCCAACATTCGGAGCAATGTGTGCCAGTGTTTGCAGCAGTTGGGATACCAGGCTTCGCAGGCCGATAGTGCCGCAGCTGCGCTGCGCGTCTGCGAAGAGCTAGAGGGCAAGATCGACCTTGTCGTTACCGACTTGGTAATGGCAGGACAGAGCGGAAAGGAACTGGCCAATGACCTGGCGGAACGCTATCCCGGAATTCGAGTACTCTTTATGTCCGGCTACTCCGAGGATAGTGCAGCCCGGCGAGACATCCTGATGCGAAACAGCCCGTTTCTGCAAAAGCCGTTCAGCGTAGCCGACCTGGCAAAGGCAGTGCAAGATGCCTTGGCGGCGGGCGTAATGCCCGTTTGACTTCGAACTCCCGGGCGTTCCAAAGCTGTGCTAGTCAGGGCTTTCTGACAATGGCGCCATGCCTCACCGTGGTAGCGCAGTAGCAATTGGCGTATGTTTCCGGATCAAGTTCCTCGATAGCGCAGTAAATGCCGGGCGCACTGTTTGCCGGCAAATAGGCAGCGGAGCTTGAAACGTTGAAAAACTTTAACCATTCGTCGCGAACCTCCGATTTGGTCTTGATCTGGTCATAAAGGGCGGCCAAAGATGCGCCGTCTGGCCGCCCCAGCTTCCATTCCTGCGAAAACGTATACTCTTTCTCCCACTCCCCGCGAGTCTTGCTGCTGGCAAATTCGAGGTTTGTCAGGTAATACACCGATTCGTCGCTAAGCGACCCGTCATTCGCAAAGCTCACTACTCGAAATGCGGGATTCTGCCTGTATATCGGCGAGATTGCCGGACTAATCAGGACAAACTCTGGCTTAGCTCCAGAGGAGTTGATTAGCCTGAAATCGTCGCTGTGGGTGTGGCCTGCCAAGCTGACGATGACCGTCGCTTCGTACTGCTTTAGCAAAGTCTGGAACTGCGCAGTCCACTTGGGTTGCCACATGGGCACAATCGAGGACGCGCACAATTTCTCCGTCACCGGCGCAGCGCTCTTCGAGAGCGCCTGGTATTTGACAATGGTCGAGTAGCTGTCGATTCCGGGCGGAATGTGGAACATGAGCCAGACTTTCTCGTGCGCTTGCTGGGCTGCGCTGAGGCGCGACTCCAGCCAGGCAAAGAGATCCACTGCCGCCGTGGAATCTGTTAGGCTACAATTTTCGCTGAACTTAGCGGCATGATATCGGTCGGAGAAGAATACGGTGTTCAAGGAAATCATGCGGATGCCGCGGATCGTGGGATGAGGTATGTCATAGCTGCCCAGAGCTTCCCACGAGCCCCTGAAATCATCGTCCGCTTGTGCCAGCTTGCGGACGAGATCGGCCGTGTCGTGGAGAAAAGTGCCGCCGGCTCTAATACTGTAGTTCCCACACTCCTCGTCGTTGTTGCCAGGCGTCAACAGAATCTTCGTATCCGGGAACCTTTTGCGGAATTCCAGGGCCAGGAATTCCACAGTTTTGAGCACAAGATTGCGATAGTTCTCCGGGTTGGTGTCGTGCGTCGTTTTCAGATACGTCTGCGGAAACTGGTGTGCAATGAGGTCTCCGGTCACCAGAATGAACGCAGGATGTGGAAGCGTCACTCGCATCTGGTCCAGCGAGGATTGCAATAGCCACCAATTCGTATCCTCTCCGTATTGGCTGAAAGACGTGCTCTTGGATCGAGCGAGGACTGTCTCCCACTGCGTGGGATCAGAGGCGGCGAGATCGGCAACCAAGCTGCCATCCGACATTGGATTGAAGTGGAGGTCGGACGCAATCAGGAAGGTCTTTCCGCCCGGAGCTTGCGCGCTCGCCGGGACATGGCAAGCAGAAAGCACAACAAGCACCAGAAGAAGCTTCAGAGAATTCCGACGGCTCGGCGCACGTTTGCCCATGCTGGAGCCGATTTTTCCTTTGGGCGGATTTCTCACGGGAGTAGGAACACGCTAATGACCTTCTTTATCCAGACGATTCTCGCACGGAACGCCTAACGGCACTTCACCAGGCGTCCGGGTTTTCCCCGCGTCAGGGAAAGCGGAGGCGGCGCCTGAGCCCCATCCGTGAGAACGACTTCGAGATGCATGGTATCGCCGTCGATGATTCCCTTGTAGACAGCGGGAAGATCGCGCGGAAGATTGCTCTTCTTGACGGGACCACCATGTTCTGGAGTGTAGGCGCCTGGTACGCTGAATTCCCCCTTCGCATTGGGCTTGATTGGCTGGGTGATGGCTCCATGCGCACAGTCGAATTCCAGGGTCGCACCCTCTGCGCTCATCTCCAAGGAAACGTCCCTGCCTCCCCAGATCTGCGGTGAACCGCCGCTGCCTCCCTCTTGGCAGCCCATGGCAGAACTGCCCGACAATGCGACAGCGCAGAGTAGGGTTCCCACGTAGCGCGATCCGCGATCCCAGGTCATTAGCGGCTCTCCCCTCCAAACCGGTTGTCTCATCGCATGGTACCCGATGCGCGGCAATTCTCTCGATCACCCAGCCACGAAGGCGAGAAAACTGCGCCAACCGCGTCCTAAATGGGGGCCGCGACGTGCGCCGTAAACGGCTTCAACAAAAATTCTTTGACTCTTCTGGCAACTTGGTTTAAAGTATGGCATCTTATGTCGGTATTTCGCCCCATGTCCCGCGCGATGAACACAACAACGGGCACAGGTGTGTTCACAAACACCTATCCCAATGCGGGGCGGGAAACGGATCGGCAATAGTTCCTAAGTAGTTCTCAAGGAAAGATTAATCCGGACCCACCGCCCGAAAGGCTGGTGGGTTTTTCGTTTTTGGGTATTTGCTTCACGGAGCCAACATGATCGTAATGAAGTTTGGTGGAACTTCGGTTGAAGATGAAAAGGCAATTGGGCGAGCAGCCCAGATCGTGCTCCGACGCCTGCACGAAAGGCCGGTCGTGGTAGTCAGCGCGCTGGCGGGAGTGACCGACTCGTTGCTGGCAATGTCCCAGGCCGCGGCAGCGGGACGCATTCAGGAGGGGCTGAAGTTGTTGCGACCTCTCCGCCGACGGCATCTTGCCGTGCTCGACGGCTTGGTGAAGCCGCCGGCGGGACCGGTGCGCGACGAAGTGCAAGCGCTGCTCGATTCAGTGCAGGACATGCTGCGCGGTGTTGCCGCTCTTGGCGAGCTTACACCGCGCACCGCCGATCACATTCTGTGCACCGGCGAGTTGCTCTCCAGCCGTCTTGTCAGCACCGCATTTGCGCAGCATGGCATCGACGCGGCGCTGGTGGACAGCCGCGAATGCATTGTCACCGATGCCAGCCACACCAACGCTGTTCCACTCTTCGGCTGGACTGACGAACGCTTGCGGCAACACTTGCAACCTCTGCTCCTCGCTGGCCGTGTTCCGGTGATGGGTGGCTTCCTTGGCGCGACCATCGACGGTATTCCCACGACGCTTGGCCGTGGAGGTTCGGACTTCTCCGCTACCATCGTTGGCGCCGCTCTGGACGCCAAGCGCATTGAGATTTGGACCGACGTCGACGGCATGATGACGACCGATCCGCGGCTATGCCCGAGCGCCCGCCGGATCGATGTCATCGGCTTCGATGAGGCCTCTGAGCTGGCGTATTTCGGCGCGAAGGTCCTGCATCCGGCAACCCTCATCCCCGCGGTCAGGAAAAATATTTCTGTCTACGTGTTGAACTCGCGCCAAGCGGAGAGCCAGGGAACTTGCATCCGCGCCCGCGCTCCTCGCAGCCGCACCACCTTTCGCGCGATCGCGGCCAAACCTGGCATGAGGGTCGTCAACGTCAAGTCAACGCGAACTCTGGGGGCGAATGGTTTCCTGCGCGCAGTGTTCGAGGCATTCGAGCGTCACGGCTGCGCCGCCGATTTGGTGTCAACCTCGGAGGTCAGCGTCTCCATTGTGTTGAACTCTTCCCATCCTCTCGACGGGCTGCTAAGGGACCTCGCGAAGCTAGGCGAGATCGAAGTTGAGGAACACAAAGCGATCATCTGCCTCGTTGGTAAGGACATCAGCGGCCGGGCCGGCGTCGCCGCCAGCGTCTTCGACACCATCGCGGCCGCCAACATCAACGTGCACATGATCTCGCAGGGAGCTTCCGAGATTAACATCGGCTTCGTCATCGAAGAACACGATGTGCCGGAGGCAGTCAGGCAGCTCCATCAGCGCTTCTTCGAGACAACACCGTCAAGCAGGGTGGCGCGTCTGCGAACGATCTCTGGAGGACCGGGAATACAGGCTTGTCCGCAACCGGTGAATGCGCGAGCGGAGGTCGGCTGATATGGCAACCGCTCTGTCGCGAATCGACATTCCAAAGCACCTTGCCGAAACCCAATGCCGCGTTGCGCTGGTCGGCTTCGGCACCGTGGGCAGCGCCGTGGCACGATTGCTACATGTCCGGCGTCATGACCATCCGCTGCGGCTCACGCATGTCTGCAATCGCAACATAGCGCGCAAGAAGGTCAGCTGGATGGGCTCGGACGTGCGCTGGACTGAGAGTATCCAACAGGTACTCGCCTCCGACGTTGATGTCGTGGTCGAGTTGATGGGTGGTATGGAACCAGCCCATGAGTTGGCGCGTAGCGCGCTCCAGCGCGGTAAGGCCGTGGTGACTGCCAATAAGCAACTGATCGCGCATTTCGGGCCGGAATTACTCGAACTGGCCCGCGAAAACCACCAGTACCTGGGTTTCGGCGCATGTGTAGCCGGCGGCGTGCCGGTGCTCTCTGGACTGCACGACGGTCTGGCGGGCGATCGCATCGTTCAGATCCGCGGAATTCTAAACGGAACCTGCAACTACATCCTGACGCGCATTGAGCAGGCTGGCGTGTCCTTTGAGGACGCCCTTCGCGAGGCCCAGCAGTCGGGTTTCGCGGAGGCCGATCCAACCGAGGACATCGGTGGTCAGGACGCCGCCGCCAAACTGGCGATTTTGGCACGCGTTGGACTGAAGATCGATGTTTCGCCACAACAGGTTGTCTGCCGCTCCGTCCGCAACATCAAGCCGCTTGACTTCGAATACGCCCACGCTCTCGGCTGCACGGTCAGGCAGATATCGACGGCGAAACTGAACGACAGGCGAGCCTATCTCGCCGTGGAACCGTCGCTGGTGCAAAACGAGTCCCCATTAGCGAGAGTCGCGGGAAGTCAAAATCTGGTGGCGAGCACCGGCGAATTTGGTGGTGAGACAACGTTCGGGGGCCACGGTGCCGGAGGAGATCCGACTGCGGTTGCGGTCGTCTCCGATCTCCTCCAGGCAGCCCGTGGGCGCTCGCGAGGAATTGAATTGCCGGGCCGTGACGCAGCTGTTCCTTGCGAATTCACGACGGATCTGGAGGCGCCGCACTATCTGCGCTTTGTCGTTCGCGACAGGCCGGGAATCATCGCGGCTCTGGCGGGAGTGCTTGCGAATCATCACATCAATCTGGATGCCGTGCTCCAGAAACCGGGACACACGAAGTCGGGGCTACCCTTCGTGATTACCCTGGAGCCGTGCAGGCAGAAGCAGCTTGACGCTGCGCTGACGAAAATCGCCGCGTTCGATTTTCTGGCCGAAGCGCCAATGGCCATGCCGATCCTGAAGTAGGAGATCTCTTTATGCATCTGCGCTGCATCAACACGGGCTGTGCCGCAACCCTCGACCTTCACGACCGGTCGCTTTCGTGCCCAGTCTGCGGAGAGCTGCTGGAAGTTGTGGTTGATCCGGTGACAATGACTCCCGCCGAGCTCAAGCGCATTTGGCTTCAACGGAAATGTTCCTACGATCCACGCGACATAAGTGGCGTGTGGCGTTTTCGCGAGTTCCTGCCGAGCGGCTATTCCGAAATCGTCACCATGGGAGAAGGCAATAATCCTTTGATCGAGGGCCGCAAAACCGCGCGCTGGGCGGGATTGCGGAACCTTCGCTTCAACCATCTCGGCTGGAACCCGACGGCGTGTTTCAAGGACCTGGGGATGACCGTCGGCGTAACCGAGGCGGTGTTTGTCGGCGCTAAAGTTGTTGGCTGCGCTTCGACTGGGAACACCTCCGGCTCCCTGGCAGCGTATGCGGCACGCGCTGGATTGAGGGCGAAGGTTTATCTGCCAACGGGACAGATCTCGAACAATAAGCTGGCGCAGGCGTTGGATTTCGGGGCCGAGATTGTCCACGTGGATGGCAGCTTCGATCGTGCGCTGGATCGGATCCTGCACGAGGCGAACGATGGCCTATATTTCCTGAACTCCATCAACCCATTTCGACTGGAAGGGCAGAAGACCGTGATGTTTGAACTACTGGAGCAGCTTGGCTGGCAGGTGCCGGACTACATCATCGTTCCCGGCGGCAATCTCGGCAACAGCTCGGCATTCGGTAAAGCTTTGGCCGAGCTGCACGCAGCAGGGTTCTTGCCGAAGCTGCCTCGCCTGATCGTCGTCCAAGCTGCGGGTGCGAATCCGCTGGCCAGGATGTGGCGCTCTGGCGCGGCTGAACTCGAACCTGTCGAGTCACCTGAGACCGCAGCGACGGCCATTCGCATCGGCAATCCGCGATCGTGGAAGAAGGCGCTGCGCGCGGTGCGCAACACCAACGGCTTCGTCATGGACGTAACCGATGAGGAGATCGCCGAAGCGAAGGCCATGATCGGCCGTGATGGGATCGGTTGCGAACCAGCCTCGGCAACGACTCTGGCCGCGCTGCGAAAACTGACGGAACAACGAAAGATCGATCGCGACGCGATTGTGGTGGCAATCCTGACCGGCCACGCCCTCAAAGACACGGACTACATACTTAAATCGCACTTACGCGAACCGGCACTACAAGGAGTGTGCTGCGCATGAATGTCATCAGCATGAACCCTATTGAGAAGGCCGCCACTCCACGAAGTGCTGCGGATAATTTCGTAATCAAGGTCCCGGCATCGATTGCCAACCTCGGGCCCGGCTTCGACACGCTCGCCGTCGCTGTGCAACTGTACTTGTCCTTGCGCGTTACCAAAATGCCAGGACGCGGACACTTGGAATTTCGCTTCCTCGATCACGAACTCCGCGGCGAGAACTGCATCGAGCGAGCCTATAGGTCGCTCGCTGGCGAGGATTTCTCCAGACTGCCTTCTCTATCGGTGGAGGTGCGCAGCGACATTCCCATGCGAGCCGGGCTCGGCAGCAGCGCGGCTGCAACCGTCGCTGGGTTGCGTCTGTATGAAGCTGTCACCGGCCCCCTCCCGATGGAAACGATGCTGAGTGCGGCCTGCGCGCTGGAATCCCATCCGGACAATGCCGCTGCTTCGCTTCTGGGCGGACTTACGCTGAGTTGCCAACTGCCCGATGGCTTGGTACAAGCCAAGCGGTTCTCCTGGCCGGAGTCGCTTGCATTCGTCGTGCTGACGCCTGACGTCTCACTAGCAACCGGCGAATCGCGTGCGGTGTTGCCCGAATGTCTTTCGCGCGCCGATGTCGTATTCAATCTGCAACGAGTCGCGTTGCTGTTGCAGTCGTTGCACAGCGGCGATTTCTCCCTGCTGAAGGACGCAATGCGCGACCGTGTCCACCAACCCGCACGGCACAAAGTCGTGCCAGGTCTCGCGCAGGCGCTGGAGCTGGAACACCCCGATCTGCTGGGTGTTTGCCTGAGCGGCTCCGGACCTTCGATTGTGGCAATCGCCGAGCGCAGCCATCGCGAGATTGCCGAACTGGTGGGGTCGGTGTATCAGCGTTCCGGCATCGGCTACCGCATTCGGACTCTAGAGGCCCACCAGGAACTCAGCGAGCACGTTCGGGTGTTCCGGTCGGGTTTGCTGTGTTGCTGACCAACGTGACTAGATTCCGGGCTTTGGTTTCGCTCACGGCGCCAGCTCTGCTGTGCGCAGGAAACCATAGTTCCCCGACGATCCCATCTGGATGCCGCGCACGCGGTTGGTGTGGACCAGCACATTGTCCAGATACCACAGATTGATGTATGGCAGATCGTCGGCCAGAATCTGCTGGATCTGGTCGTAGATTGCCTTGCGCTTCGGTTGATCGAGTGTGCTGCGGCCTTCGCGGATCAGCTCATCAACGCGCGGATTCGAGTAGAACGTGCGATTGGCGCGTTTGGGCGCGAAGCTTGCCGTGTCGAAGAGGTTCTCGAAGATGTCCGGGTCCTGATTGCCGCCAATCCAGCGCAGCGAATGAATCTGATACGCGCCCTTGGTCACATCGGCCAGGAAGGTCGCGAACTCGAAGGTTCGAATGTCGAGCGCGATGCCCACCTCCCGCAACTGCTCTTGCAACACAGCGGCCAGCAGCCGTGTCGACTCCTCGGTCGAGGTCTTCATCGTGATGTGGAAGCGCACGCCGTTGACCGGGCGATATCCGGCAGCATCGAGCAGCGCGCGCGCGCGCGCCGGGTCGTGCGGATAGCGCTCCACATTGCCGTCGTACGCCCAGTGCTGCGGCGGTAGCACGCTGTAAGCCGGACGCGCCTCGTCGCGCAGCAAGTAATGAATGATGGGCTGCACATCGATGGCATAGGCGATAGCGCGGCGTACGCGCACATCCTTCAGAATGGGGTCGCGCAGGTTCAGTGCGATGTAGGCGTAGATGGTGCCCGGAGCTTCCATCACTGTGAGGTCACGATCGCGCTCCAGGGCGACCACGGTGTCGGCAACCAGCGAGTTGATGGCGACATCGGCGCTCTGCTTGCGCAGCTCGAGAGCGCGAGTCGTCGCGTCAGGAATTACCTTGAACTCCACGCGATCGAGCTTGGCGGGAGTGGTCCAGTAATCCGAATTGCGCTCGATGACGACGTTCTTGTCCTGCTGCGCGCTGACGAAGCGGAACGGACCCGAGCCCATGGGGTTACGGTTGAAGTCTTCGCCACTACCGTAGGGAACGATGCCGGCAGCCCCGGACAGATTCCACAGGAGAGGCGCGAACGGCTCCCTCAAGTGAAAAATAACGGTGTAGTCATCAGGTGCATCGATCCGGCTCACTTTGGCGAAGGTGCTGGTTTTGGTGCTGCGTAATTTGCCCGTGAGCAGTGAATCGAATGTCCACTTCACATCGCGCGCGGTCAGCGGCTGCCCATTGTGGAAGCGCACGCCGTGATGCAGATGAAAAATGTAAGTCAGGGGATCGGGAATCTCCCAGCGTTCGGCTAATGAGGGCTGCAGCTGGAAATGTTCGTCGTGGCGGAGCAGCGAGTCAAACAGCAGTTCATCGATACGCTGCGATTGCGAATCGACCCCCACGCGCGGATCAAGATTGATGGGACTGCTCTCGATGATCATGACCAGCGTATTGGGATCGGGCTTGCGCGCGCAACTGATAAGAAAGAACACCACAGAGACACAGAGACACAGAGACAGCTTGGATTTAATAAGTTCAAAGTCGTGGTGCAGGAGATGCTTGCCAGACGCGCTTCGTTTGTTGATTTCTCTGTGCCTCTGTGTCTCTGTGGTGAACAGAAATCTACGCATAACTCACTTTTCCGAGGATCGCGGGACGCTGGGCTCCGGTTGCAGACGGAACATTCGACGGCAGCCGTCGCCAGGTCTGGTAGGCCAACAGGGCGAACGCCGTCGCCTCCTTCGCCTGCGATGGCAAACCGAAGTCGTCGGTGGTGCGCACCCGCATCTTCAGAGGCGCAAGCTCCTCACGGATCATGCGCATCAGCGTGGCATTCTTTGTCCCGCCTCCGGAGACGACAAATTCGCGGAAGCGCGCCGGCTTCACATCTCCAGTTTCAAGCAGCGGCAACACGAACCTGCGAACGGCAATTCCGATCGATCGCACGGTGAGTGCGGTGGCAGTTGCGATGATGTCATTGTGGTCGGCACGCCGACAGAGGCGCAGCAACTCGCGCACAAACTCGCGTCCGAACTGCTCGCGACCCGCGGTCCTGGGGGGCTTCTGCCGGAAGAACGAATGCCGAAGCAATTCGCGCAGCACGCGCTCGATGGGCTCACCGCGTGCCGCCAGCCGTCCGTTGCGATCAAATGGTTTGTCGAAGAGTTGCTCGGCGACGGCGTCGATCACCATGTTGCCTGGCCCGGTATCGAAGGCGACCACCCGCTCCGGTAAAGCGCGCGGGGGAATCGCCGTCAGGTTGCCGATCCCGCCAAGGTTCTGAACGATGCGCCCGTAGCGGCGATGGCGATAGAGAACATAATCGAGGAATGGGACCAAGGGCGCGCCTTTGCCGCCGGCGGCCAGGTCCGCTGGACGGAAGTCGGAGACGACTGGAACGCCTATCTTCGCTGCGATGATCGCTGCCTCACCTGTTTGCCAGGTACACGCGATGCGACGTCCAAGATAGGGTGTGGAAGTTGCTTGATGATAGAGCGTCTGCCCGTGGCAACCGACGAGCTCACATTGCAGTCGCGCACGCCGCTGTGAGGTTCGCACCGCATCGGCGTAGAGATCGCCGAGCAGGAAGTTGAGTCGCGCCAGATCGGCAACGCTGGCCGAGCGGGCATTCATCGCGGCGAGAACAGCACGTCGCACGTCGCTCGGATAGGGATACTGGTAATGTGCCAGCAGCTCCAACCGGGAACGGAATCCGCGTCCCTGGACGCGCACTAAAGCGACATCGATCCCATCCGCCGATGTCCCGCTCATCACGCCGGCGACGATCACCCGGCTACCTCGTCGGCAGGCATGGAGTGGGTCCGCACCTCTTCGCTGAACTCCCAGATCTTGCGGGTCAGCCGTTCCACAGTCTTCTGCCCAGGAGGCGGCGCCATTTGCTTCAGCGCTTTCGACTTCTTCCTGGCATCATGAACTCGCTTCGATTTCTCCGCGACGAGTTCGGCGAATTTCCTGTCACTCTCAGCACGCTTCACAACCGCTTCGAACGCGCGTCGCACGCTCTCTTCCTTCTGACAGATGAGGAACATGTCGGCGCCGCAGCGCAGTGTCTCGACCGCAGCATCGTCGATCGGCGCGGTCGCCAGCACACCACCCATATCGAGATCGTCGGTGATGATCAGCCCGCGATAGCCGATCTTCTTGCGCAGGATTCCGCTCATCCATTTCTTCGAGAGCGAGGCGGGCGTATTGTCGCCGGTGACCTGTGGGTAAGCCGCGTGCGCCACCATTACGAAGGGCAGATCGCGCCGGAGTCTGCGATACAAAAGCAGGTCTTCCTTCCAGAGCCGCTTCCAGGGCTTGGGGATCGACGGCAGTTCGGCATGGGTATCGAGAGTGGCCTCGCCGAGTCCAGGGAAATGTTTGCCGCAGCCGAGGACGTCGCTGTCACGCAGGCCGCGCAGAAATTCGCGCGCGTAGACGATGGTTTGTTTCGCCTTGGGCGAAACGGTACGCGTGGTCAACACGTTTTGCGATGGCTCAAGTTGCAAATCGAGCACGGGGGCGAAGTCCGCATTGAATCCAAGTGCCCGGACTTCTTCGCCGATCAGCCGGCCATGCTTGCGGAAGAGCTTCTTCGAGCCAGCCGCGGCAACCTCGGCCACCGATGGCACTGGCGCGATCACATCGCGCAGGCGATCGACGGTGCCGCCCTCCATGTCGACGCAGAGGAACATCGGCGCGGAACCGGCCTTTTGCGCCTCGCGAAGCAATGCGTGTGTCTGCCCGGCATCTTCGAGGTTGCGCTTGAAGAGAATGATCCCGCCGGGCTGAAACTTCGAAAGCATGACGCGCAGGCGTTGCGACATGGCAGTGCCGTCGAAGCCCATGATGAGCAGCTGGCCAACCTGCCGGCGAAGTTCGAGGTTGCGTTTCGATGGCATCGGAAAGAAGAGTGTACCGCGAGGGGCATTCCGGTCGCACCAGATGTGGCTGCGCGTGTTCTCTTCTAGCTAACCGCTTTCTCAAACAATGCGCTCGCTCCCGCCATGTTCGGCAGCAGCTCCGCGGGCACGTTGTGCCGCCGCATGAGATAGCCAGGGTCGTTGTAGGTGAGCCACACTTTGCCGTCTGCGTCCTGCCAGAACAGGGCCTTCAATGGCAGATCGATCGCCAGGCTCGGTGATGATTGCATCAATGGCGTGCCGGCCTTGGGGCTGCCAAAGATGAGCAGCCTAGTGGGACGCATCTCCAGCCCGACCTTGGCAGCCTCGCCGCTGTGATCTACCTTGGCGAAGACGGTCAGACCTTTTTGCTGCAATAGTTCTTCCAGCCGCCGCAGCGTTTCGTCAACGGAATACCTGCTTGCCAAGTGAATGAGTCCATTCTGTGCGGTTGTGTTCATCGCTTCCCTTCCCGATAAGCGTGAGAGTCCCAACAGTATCCACCGAGGAATTCGAGGCTGCAACCTGCGTTGTGTAAAAATGAAAGCGATGCAGTCCAACTGCTGGGATGCCGTGGTCTTCGACTATGGCCGCGTTCTGAGCCATGCTCCGACGCCGGCCAAGGTCCGCGAGTTTGGGGCGCTGGTGGGCGTCAGCGAGCCGCCGTTCTTTCAGATCTACTCGGAGACACGCGACGAATATGACTGCGGCCGGCAGGACTATCAGCAGCATTGGCGGCGCTTTGCCGACGCGGCCGGCATTTCGCTGAGCACCGATCACGTACAGCGCGTTGTGGACTTCGAGACCCGGATGTGGCTGCGGGTCAATCCCCACGCCCTGGAGCTCGCGCGCGAGATCAAGGCTGGGGGAATACGCACTGCGATTCTGTCCAACATGCCCCATGACTTGCTGGGGGAACTGCGCAAGAGGTTCGACTGGCTGGACGAGTTCGAGGTGCAAATCTGGTCCTGCGAGCATGGTCTTGTCAAACCTGACCCGGCGATTTATCGGCTCTGCCTTGACGCGCTGGGCTGCGAGCCGCACCGTGCGCTCTTCTTTGACGACCGTCCGAACAACGTCGAAGGCGCACGACGGGCGGGAATGAAGGCGCACCTGTTTGAATCGACCGAGCAGGCGACTGCGATTGTGCGCAGGGGAGTCGACTGCTCACCGGAAATCTAAAACTCGAACCTGGAAACTACCCGGTAACTGTTCGCCTTAGAATTCGTACTGTGCTGAGTAGAGCATTCCTCCCACAGGAGAAGCGACGGTTTCCACCGCGCGATCGTTCCGACTAGCGACACCGTCATCGATACCGGCCACACTTGCCGCCGATCTGTCTGCCGCTCTGTACCCTGATCGCAGGTACCTCCTGAACGCTGGAGGCGATGTTCGGCTGGGTGGTGTCGAGGGCTTGAATTGTGGGTTCGCCAATGATTTGGACGCGGTGTCCGACGTAGTGGCTGAGCTTGGCCGTGCCGCCGATCAGGTTGTGTTGGGTGCCGGTATCATCGATGATGACGTAATCGGTGACAGACATCTTGAGACAACCCTCTACGCTGACCAGCACCGATTCCGGGTCGTGCTTCTTATCGGAGGCTGGGCCGGCCGTCGGCAACCAGAGCGGGCCGATAGAAAGCACAAGAGCGAATAAGATTGACTTGCGCATAGTACCTTGTTGCGAGGGCGCCGACCTCTCGCTTCCAGTATACGTTGCGGCCTATCGTGGGTTCGGCGGTGCGCCCAATTGGGCACCTTAGTAACTTCCGGCTAATGGCCACTGGCAAACTGCCCAACCGACAAGCTGTTTTCTTTTGCGCGCAAGGGGCGGATATCGGGCTTATAGAGGCAGCGCTAAGCTGTGAACATGCAGACCGAACTTCAGAACAAGTGGCAACAAGTGGTGGCGCGCGATGCCCGCCAGGACGGGCGCTTCGTATTCGCCGTGCGGACAACCGGAATCTATTGCCGGCCTTCGTGCCCCAGCCGGCGGCCTCGCCGGGACTCGGTGGAATTCTTTGCGGGCCCCCACGAAGCCGAGCGCGCGGGTTATCGCGCCTGCCTGCGTTGCAAGCCGACGCAGATTTCTGCCCAGGCGCAATATATAACCCACGCTCGCCAGTTGCTGGACAACGCCGAAGGAGTCGTGACCCTGAGCGAACTCAGCCAGCGAGTCGGACTCAGCCCATTTCATCTGCAAAGGCTGTTCAAGCGTGCCACCGGGCTCAGCCCGCGCGAATACCAGTCGGCCCGCCGCATGCAACATGTAAAGACCGGGCTGCGCAAAAGCGAGGACGTCACTACCGCGCTTTATGATGCGGGCTTTGGCTCGCCCAGCCGTCTGTATGAAAAGGCGCCGCAGCAGCTTGGCATGACGCCCGGTGAATACCGGCGAGGCGGCGCAGGCGCGAACATTACGTTTGCGATTGCTCCCACCCCGCTCGGCCAGCTGCTGATTGCTGCCACGGAACGGGGGCTGTGCGCCGTGCGCTTCGGGGAGAACGCGTGCGATTTGGAGCGCGATCTGCGAAAGGAGTTCCACGCGGCCGAGTTGCGTCGCGATGATGCAGCGATGCGACGGTATGTGGAGCCGCTGCTGGCCGCTGTGCGGGGAGAAAACACCACCATTGACCTGCCCCTTGACGTGCGTGCCACCGCATTCCAGATGAAGGTGTGGGAGAAGCTGCGCCAGATTCCACGCGGTGAAACGCGCAGTTACGGCGACGTCGCGCGGGAGATTGCAGAGCCCGGCGCAGTGCGTGCCGTTGCCCGAGCTTGCGCCTCAAATCCGATTGCTTTGGCCGTACCGTGTCACCGCGTCATCCGCAGCGACGGAGATCTCGCCGGATATCGTTGGGGCATTGAGCGAAAGAAAAAGCTGCTGGAGCGCGAGCGGGCAAGCTCGTGACCGACCGGGCCGCTGATGATTTTCGTGATGTCAGAGCAGGTTTCATCACCTCAGCGGCTGAACAAAAGCAGATCCCTCGTCGGCCTAAAGGCCTCATTGTGATGACAAATTTAAGAGACTTGTGACGGCGCACCCTTCGGCAAGCTCAGGGCAGGCTCTAAAGGTTCGCCTCTTCAAAACTCGCCGAAATCGATTTTTTCAGCGGCCTGTAAAGTTGGCTCGTGATGACAAAGAGAATCCGTGAGTGCAGTTTTGAGGCGACTCGAAATGGTTTAGATCGCCTTCAGCAACATGCAGGTGACGTCATCGTGCTGCGGAGCATTGCCAGCGAAGCGATCCAGGTCGACCATGATGCTGTTCAGCAGCGCCGCCGGCGTCAGCATGACGCCCGAGTGCAGCATCGCGATTAGACGCTGCTCGCCGTATTCCTCCAGGGCCGTGTTCTCAGCTTCCACAACACCATCGGTGAAGATTGCCAGCCAGTCGCCGGGTTGCATCGTCACGGTTCCAGATTCGTACGGCGCATCCTCCATGATGCCTAGCGGTACACCGCCAACCTGCAAGCGCTCGATGATTCCCGACTGGCGGCGAAGCATCGGGCTGTTGTGTCCGGCGTTGACATAGGCCAGGGTGCGGGCCGCGGGACCGTACTCGGCAATAAATGCGGTGGTAAAGCGGCGGCCATTCTGGCTGTTGCTGCAAGCGTAACGATTCATGCGGCCTACCAACTCGGTCAGCGTGCCCGGGGTTGTGGAGAGCGTCCTCAAACTCGCCTGAAAAGTGGCCATCAGCATGGCTGCGGGAACGCTCTTGCCGGCTACATCGGCGACGGCCATCAGGAAGGTCTGGTTTTGCGAACCGGAACCGGGACGGGCGAAAACGTCATAGTAGTCGCCAGCGACAGTGTTGGCCGGACGCGTGGTGAAAGCGATCTCCAGGCCGGGCACCGGCGGAGGGTTCGCCGGCAGCAGCCACGCCTGAATCTCTTTGGCGATCTGGAGATCGCGTTTCATTACCACACGATCCGCGACCTCCAATATCAGCAAGGCGAACATCAGCAGGCCACCGAAGAAGTGGAAGTCGAGAGCGAACGATCTGACCTCGCCCGAGTGCGTCGTCCATGTCATCTCGCCGCCCGGAAAGATCACCAGCACCAGCGCGATTAGCAGCAGCACACGCCGTGCCGGACTCAGCTTCTCCAGAATCGCCCAGAAGAACTGGCTGCCTACATTCAAGGCGTGTTTTCCCTTGGGCATGCCAGCCACCCGTGTCGCGTCAACTTCCTTGGAGTAGAGCTGGTAGCTGGAGCGGGCATCGGCGCTAAACTGCGACCAGAGTTGGCCTAGCTCCATGCCCTCGGTGACGCGCAGCCAAAAGCGATTGACGCGCTCCATGAAACTCTCGCCGCGAGCTTCCAAACCGTCTTTGGGTCGGCGTGAGCGGGCGGGTTGGGGACTCTTGGCCATGAGAGCAGGAAAAAGGACTACCGCAGTCCGAAGGTGAGGAGCGCGTCCAAATGCTAGCGCAAGTCGCGAGGGACTATCCCTTCGGGGCTTGGCTTTCAGGTTGCACAGCCATTACCGAAGCGATGGGCTGTCCTCCAACGTCCTGCAGTGCGGAACCGCAACCGGCGAGCTACGAACGATTCGCCCGAGGGCCGGTTAGCGTTGACTCACTACTGCAATCGTTCCGGCCTGACCTGCTCATCCAGGAATGCGACTGACTGCACGCCTGAGACTTCGAAGCGCTTGCGGCAGCGAGGGTTCTTGCACGCCACCAGATCGTCGCGCCGCACCATGTAGGAGCGCGCCTTGGCGAATTTGGCGCGGTCGCGCTCGTCGGCGCGGGGCGGTAACTGGCGGCGCTTGATGCGGACGAACCAGCCCAGGTCGTACTCCCCAGACTGATGACAATGAGGACAACTCAGGGTCGCCTTCTTCATTTCCTGCCGCTCGTCATAGAAATCGCGCTCTTCCATTCCCGCCTCCACTTCGGAACCCCACAACCCGTAAAACCAGCTTGTCAGCAGCATTAGAACACAATTACAGTGCCTCGAGAGGGCACGGAGAACTTGCCCAATTAGGAGTATCAGACATTTCTGAGTTGCCGCGCAAACGAGTGTGAGCTTGCGCCGGACGGGAGAACCGAGCCCTTAGAGATGACGAAGGCCCAGTGAGGAGATCGCTGGGCCTGGCCTGTGTCTGCTGAAGAAACCGTCGCCCGCAGGTGTGTGGGTGTGAGGAGAATGTAAGCCTGCGTCGCTTCGCCGCTGTACTAACTTAATTCGGCGGTCGGTTTCACTGCTGTCGCGTGAATGCATATTGACACCATAGCGGCTCTCGACCAATCCCCCGATGGGAGTAGCGGCGTGCCTCTTTAGTAGCAGTGGTAAGCCCCGCTATGACGGTAAGCACCCTCCGCAGCCTCGCTGCTAAGCTGGAACATTTACACTTTGATCGATGGGCCACACCACCATCCTGGAATATCTGGACAACTTCCGCGAACATTCGCGTGAGGTCGCCTACGTCCATCGCCGGGGATATCGCACGCAGCGCTGGAGCTATGGCGATGTGGTGGCCAACGCCTACCGCTTCGCTCGAGAGCTGGAAGCCCGCGGCATCGGCAAAGACGACAAGGTGCTCATCTGGGGAGAAAACTGCGCGGAATGGATTGCAGTGTTCTTCGGATGCCTGTTGCGCGGGGCTATCGTCGTTCCCGTCGACAAGATCGCAGCTCCTGACTTTGCGCAGCGCATCGCGCAACAGGTCGATGCCAGGCTTTGTGTGGGCTCTGCGCAGAATCAGATTCCCGAGATCCCGTCGCTCAATCTTGAAAGCTTGCGCGAGGAACTCGCCGCGCACTCGGATTCGCCGGTGGCTCCGCCGACACTCACGCGCGACGACATCGTCGAGATCGTCTTCACCTCGGGCACAACCGCCGAGCCGCGCGGAGTGGTGATCTCCCACGGCAACATTCTGGCGAACCTGGAACCGCTGGAGCGGGAGATCGGCAATTACCGGCACTACGAGCGCGTCTTCCACCCATTACGCTTTTTGAACCTGCTGCCCCTTAGCCACGTCTTCGGGCAGTTCCTGGGAATTTTCCTGCCGCAACTACTGGCGGCGACGGTGATTTTTCAGGACACACTAAACCCTTCCGAAATTTTCCAGGTCATCAAGAAGGAGCGAGTGTCGGTAGTCGTTGCCGTCCCGCGATTGATGGAGTCGCTCAAGGACAAGATCGAGCGGGATATGGAAGCGGCGGGCAAACTCGAATGGTTCCATCGGCAGCTGGTCGCTGCTAAAGATGAGCACTTCGTGAAGCGGTGGTGGCGTTTCCGCAAGATTCACAACCGTTTCGGCTGGAAGTTCTGGGCCTTCATTTCGGGCGGCGCTGCGCTGGATGCCGCGACGGAAGAGTTCTGGCAGCAGCTTAGCTTCGTTGTGATTCAAGGCTACGGCCTTACGGAGACCACTTCGCTCATCTCGCTGAATCATCCGTTTCGCACCGGCAAACGCTCGATCGGCAAGGTCCTGGAAGGCCGTGAGGTGAAGCTTGACGAGAGCGGTGAGATCCTGGTGCGCGGAGCCAACGTCGCTGCCGGCTATTGGCAAGGCAAGGAACTGAAGCCGGTGCTGAACGAGGAGGGCTGGTTCCGCACCGGCGACATCGGTGAGCTCGACGCCGAGGGCAATCTCTACTTCAAGGGGCGCAAGAAGAATGTCATCGTCACGCGCGAAGGGATGAATGTCTATCCCGAGGACCTGGAGGCGGCGTTGCGCCAACAGCCTGAGGTCCGCGATTGCGTTGTCGTGGGTTTGGAGCGGAACGGTAATAGTGAGCCTTGTGCCGTGCTGGTGCTGCGCGATTCCTCCGGCGCTCAGGAGATTGTCAAGCGCGCCAACCAGCACCTGGCCGACTATCAGCAAATGCGGCGCTGGCTGGTATGGCCGGATAAGGACTTCCCGCGAACGCCTACGCAGAAGCCGAAGACTGGTGTCATTCAGGCCGCGGTTGAGCAGCACTTCGCTTCCGGCGACGGCCGTGCCAGCGCGACGCCAAGTGCGCTCGGCGATCTAATCGGCCGCATCACTGGCCGAAAGCGACCGCTAACGCCCGACGCTCAGCTCGAAAGTGACTTGAATCTGAACTCCATGGATCGGGTCGAGTTGATGAGCGCGCTGGAAGATCGCTATCAGGTTGACCTGGATCAAGCCGATTTCACGAAGGTCTCGACGGTCGGCGATCTGGAGCGCCTGCTGCGCCAGCCGCAGAAGTCGCCGCTCAGCGGATATCGTTATCCGCGCTGGGCGCAGCGCTGGCCTGTCACCTGGATTCGTGAATTCATCTATTACCTGCTCACCTGGCCGGCGACGATGATCATGGCCCATCCGAAGATCATTGGCCGCGAGAACCTGCGCGGCTTCGACGGGCCGCTGCTGATCAGCTGCAACCACGTCACGTATATCGACGTCGGGTTTGCGCTGAGGGCGCTGCCGCGGCACCTGCGACGCAAGCTGGCCGTCGGCATGTGGGGCGAGTTGCTATGGAAGATGTGGCGTCCGCCGCAAGACTGGAACCCGTTTCTGCGCCTGTCCTACAAAGTGGGATACTACCTGGTGGTAGCTCTGTTCAACGTTTTCCCGCTGCCGCAGCAGTCGGGAGTGCGCGAGAGCTTCGCTTATGCGGGCGAGTCCGTCGATCGCGGCTACAGCGTTCTGGTCTATCCGGAAGGCGTACGCACGCCCGATGGCAAGCCGTCGCCCTTCCGCTCTGGATTAGGCATGTTGGCGTCGCGGCTAAATGTTCCAGTGCTTCCGTTACGAATCGACGGCTTATACGAGATGAAACTGACCGGGCATAAGATAGCGCGGCCGGGCCAGTTGAAGGTCGTGATCGGCAAACCGATGCGCTTTCCGCCGGAAACGCCGCCCGAGGAGATTACGAATCAGGTGGAGGATGTGACGTGGGGGATGTGACGCGGCCTCTCCAGTTTCCGAATCGCCAACGATTCGGGAGTAAAGTGGTGACAAGCGCGTTTCCCAGTATCGATCTGGTGAAGCTTTCCACAACGGGACTTCGCGGAAACTGCGCATCTCTCCGGCCCGTCCGCCCGCCTTGGGAATGCGGGCCACTCGTTATCGCCGGGACTTCGGGCGGATCGTGGCGGGCAGAAAACTACCGTCGTTCGTGCCCACTTCCTTGGCCATGAGCTGGTTCAGCAAGGCGTTCATGCGCAGGATGAGGTCTTGGTTCTTTTTCGGGTCGAGGGCGAGATTGTGCGTCTCGAGCGGGTCGTTCTTCAGGTCAAAGAGCTGGACGTCGTTGTTGCGGAGAATTTGCTCGAGCGTTACCGGCGTATTGAAGTTGGCGGGGGCGTAGTAACGCGCAAACTTGTACTGTCCGTCGAAAGCAAAACTCAGGAATCCCCGTTTATCGAGTTTGGGTTGAAGCTCAGTCAGGGGCGGCGACGGTTTATTCTGGACGAGTTGCGTCATGCTCGACAGAAGATAGCCTGAATCAATTGTCATGGGAGCGACGTAGTTGAACAGGACGCCGGGGCGCACGGCTTGCGGAGATGCGGTCTCGGCCTTGGCCAGGACGCCGGAAAAATCGCGGCCGGGCAAATCCTTTACGGCCTCGCGCCGCTGTGCCTCGGGCACTCCTGCCAGCCCGGGCAGGGTTGGCATCAGGTCCAGGTGGCTGGTGAGAACATAGGACGATTTGCCACCGGGGTAATTGGGGTGAGCAATGATCAACGGCACGTGGGCATTTCCTTCATAGGCGAAGGGACCCTTGCCCCGGATGCCACCGTGGTCGCTCGCCATCTCGCCGTGGTCGGCGGTGAAGATCACCACAGTATCCTTCCAGAGATCCAACTCGTCCAGGCCATCTTCAAGCTGTCTCAGGCTGGCGTCCGTGTCACGGATCAAATTCAGATAGTAGTCATTGAACACCTGCCACATGTCCGGGCGATTCACCGGAATGAAGCCGAGGACACCCGACCAACCGAGGTGGTAGTCGGTCAGCGCCGCGGGCATTCCCGGGGCCGACAGCGATTCCTGCATCGTCGGTGAGGGAGCGGTGTTCCATTGCTTGCTGTACAGCGAATTTTTCGGCGGCGCGGTGAGCACGCCGTTAACGACCGCCTTTTGCGCCTGGTCCGCTCCCGGCACATTGGCATCCGCATACATGATGTCGTGCGGATTGACGAAACTCACGACCATGAAAAACGGTTGCCCGGACTCGCGCAACCTGGGCACATTGCCCCGCAGCCAGCGGACGCTTTCGCTCGCAGTGTACACATCGGTCTTGTAACCCTGGTCAGGCGTACCAGTTTTGTCGCCGTCTGGCTGGTAGATATCGAAACCGTAGGGCTGGAGTGCCTCGCTATAGTTGACCGTCGGCTTGGGAGGGATGATGCTGGCATCCATTTCCCATTTGCCGAAGAATGCTGTCTGGTAGCCCAGCTTCTTCATCATGGAACCCATGTTGGGCCGGTCGGTTCGCAAGCTCGGCACATAGCCCGCCTCCATCTGGTCGAAGACCCCGTTGAGCTGCGGCGGTTGACCGCTATAGAGTGCCGCGCGGGAGGGAGTACACATCGCCGAGGCGACATAGTGGTTGCGAAAGGTGAATCCATGTTGCGCTAATCGCTCAAGGGCCGGCATGTTGTAGCCTGCGGCAGCCGGCAAGTCATAACGCGTTTGATCGCGCAGTACCAGAATGACATTCAACGGGCGGTTCGGTGCCGGGACCTTCGCCGAAACTTGCGAGTGCGCGAACAGTGCGACTGCGACCATCGCAAGGAAACACAGCACTTTGCCAGTGA